>Ga0209212_1005639_pt1 | contig 14784 bp, 14 predicted proteins | sample RifGroC2_FD_183996 | JGI IMG/M metagenome (GOLD analysis project Ga0209212, IMG submission 183996) | Groundwater microbial communities from Rifle, Colorado, USA - Groundwater C2 (SPAdes) (version 2) | ecosystem: Environmental > Aquatic > Deep subsurface > Groundwater | place: Rifle, Colorado... | reverse complement strand
AGCCGGTTGTATTCGCGGCTGAACTGGGAGGGGCTCTCGTAGCCGACCTGAAATGCAGCATTTGCGGCATCCATTCGTTCTGCCAGCATCAGGCGCCTGGCTTCCTGCAAGCGCAGTTGCTTTTGGAACTGCAACGGGCTCAAGGCGGTCATCGATCGGAAGTGATGATGAAACGTTGAGGTGCTCATGCTTGCCTGCGCCGCAAGGTCGTCTATGCTTAATTGTTGTGTGAAGTTACCCTTCAACCAATCGATTGCCCGCGCTATCTGATGACTCTGACTCCCCGCCGACGCTATCTGGCGCAGACGCTCACCCTGATCCCCCACAAGCAGACGGTAAATGATTTCCCGCTGGATGATCGGCGCAAGGATCGGAATATCCTGCTGTTCGGCAAGCAGGTCTACCAATCGTTGAATGGCGGTGAGCAGCGGCAGCGTCACCTCGCCGGTCGCCATGCCGCGGCTTGATTGCTGCACACACGGCGGAGGGAGATTGCTGTCCACCATCAGTTGTGAAATCTCGCGCTGATCCAGCATCAACCTGAGCCCCAGGTACGGCTTCGACCGGCTTGCTTCAATGATCTGCACCACCGTGGGGAGATGGACCGACGTGATCAGATAATGATGTGCGTCATACACAAAGGTGTCGTCTCCGAGCCGCACCCGCTTGGCCCCTTGTGCCACCAAACAAACGCTCGGTTCGTACATGCCGGTGATCGGCTCGGTCGGCTCAGTCCGCCGAAACAGTGACAATCCCGGTACAGCGGTTGTGTGTAACTCGCCTTGCTCGGTCAATCGGGCAATACTCTTGCCCAATGCCTTGATCGCGGCCTCCAAGCTGCTGTTGTCACTATTCTGCATAACATCCTCTATCATCATCTATTCCTCCTGATCAAATACTAACCAACTCCACTTCTCGATACAACTATTATCCAGCTGTTCGGACTATTGGGCAAAAAATGAGCAGGATTGGTCTACCGGCCTGTGCTTGTCATGGAGTACGGTAAAATCATCAACAGGTTCTTGGAGGTTGCTGAAAAACTGCCATCTCGCCGCCGTCCTCGAAGCCCCCTTGTGCGGTGTAGCGCTGCTACGCATCCGCGCGGCCTTCTGTGGGGGCAACGATCTGACTATTTTTGAGCAACCTGTGCTCTCAAACAGGTGAAAGGATATAACAACAATGCAAAAGCGTATATTGGGAAAACGCGGTCTGGAGGTTTCGGTTCTCGGGCTTGGCTGCATGGGCATGAGCTTTTCTTACGGTCCTCCCAAAGACAGGCAGGAGATGATTTCCCTTCTCCGGACCGCCGTGGAACGGGGCATCACCTTCTTTGATACGGCTGAAGTTTATGGGCCGTTCACCAACGAGGAACTGGTCGGTGAAGCGCTGGCCCCTCTGCGAAACCAGGTCGTGATTGCCACCAAGTTCGGTTTCGATACCAGCGTTGATCCACGGGCTATGAAGGGTAGCGGGCCGGTTCTGAACAGCCGGCCGGAGCATATAAAGGAAGTTGCCGAGGCTTCACTCAAGCGACTGAGGATCGATGTCATCGACCTGTTCTATCAGCACCGGGTTGACCCGGACGTGCCTATCGAAGATGTGGCGGGAGCGGTGAAGGAGCTGATCCAGGAAGGGAAGGTCAAGCACTTCGGTCTGTCTGAAGCCGGAATTGAGACCATTCGCCGCGCCCACGCCGTCCAGCCGGTCGCCGCGGTCCAGAATGAGTACTCGCTCTGGTTCCGGCGTCCCGAAGAGGGATTGCTGCAGACCCTGGAAGAACTGGGAATCGGTCTCGTTCCCTACAGCCCGCTTGGCAAGGGGTTTCTAACCGGCAAGATGAACGAAAATACCACCTTTGACAGTACCGATTTCCGCAGCTCCCTGCCACGCTTCACCCCCGAGGCGCTGAAGGCGAATCAGACTCTGGTTGATCTGCTCGGCAGCATTGCGGCAGAAAAGAAGGCAACTCCGGCCCAGATCGCCCTGGCATGGCTCCTGGCCCAGAAACCGTGGATCGTGCCGATCCCGGGGACTACGAAACTGGAGCGTCTGGACGAGAACATCGGAGCGGTTGCAATCGAACTCACCTCAGATGATCTCAACAAGATCGAGCAGGCCGCTGCCCGGATCACGGTGCTGGGGGATCGGTATCCGGAGAAATTGGAGCAGTTGACCGGTCGTTAGTAGCAGTCAGCAAACTCTGTACCGTGGAGGCACCCGCCTCCACGGCCGATTCCGCTCGATCAACTCCCAATAGATCCTATGCCGGGATGATCCTGCGAAAAACGCCCTGACACTACCTTGAAATTCCACCTTGATATGGAGGATTTTCGAGGTAATATGCTTCCATGATTCTCCGCAACATTACCCACAATGCCATAATCACTGCGCTTGAACGCAGCCGAGTAGAGCTTCATTGACTTTTTGGGTGCTTTCTAATACTGTTTCGGCGGGCGCAAACATGAAACCTTCTCTCTTCCACAATCACAGTATCAAATGCGACGAGGTCGACACCCTCAGCTTCAGCTTCGGCGGCGAAGGGTTCTTTAGGCTGTTGGCCTTCGGCCATCGCGAAAATGTGATTGAGGCGGTGGAGAGGATAAAGAAGAATTTGAAGTAACTTTGAAAGGCGGCCGGAAGGTCGCCTTTTTCATTGCCAGCGAGGCTTAATGATGAGTTCATCTAGTTCTTTTTTTAAAGAAAAACGAGCTTGGTCAAGGATCAAAGACGAAGTGCTAAAGGCCTATCTAGTGCCTTATTTGGCCAAGGTATCCAGAACGCGACGTCCAATAATCGTTGCGGATTGTTTTGCAGGAAAAGGACGTTTTGACAATGGTGAACCTGGATCACCACTTATAATCACAGAGGCCATAGCACATCAACTTGACGACCCAACAACTCAAGCCATCAAAGGCGTATTCATCGAGAAAAAATATTATAAGGATTTGCAGGCCAATATTCCACACGCGCCTTGGTGTATCCCTCTGGAGGGCAACTACGAGGAGCGGATGGATTATTTTGTGAACAACTATCCATCGCGAGACCAAAATCTTTTCCTGTATGTTGATCCGTATGGCATCAAGAGCATCCTGTTCTCGTACTTTGAGATGATTCGTAAAAAGAAAAATTTTCATTCTGTAGAACTGCTTCTGAATTTGAATACGTTTGGTTTTCTAAGAGAAGCATGCAGATTGCTGAATTGTCCAGTTTCAGAGAAAGAAGCTCCTGCTGATTACGAACGTGATATTAATTCACCTGAACGACTGGATGATATTGCCGGAGGCACTTACTGGCGGGAGATTGTTAACAGATATAATGTTCATCAGAAAATGCAAGCAGCTGAAGAGGAGCTTATCAACAACTATTGCGGGCGGCTAAAAACAGTCTTCCGCTATGTTGTCAATATTCCGATCAAAGCCAAGCTGAGCCACATACCAAAATATCGGATTGTTTTCGGCACTGACCATGAAGATGCTCTATTGCTGATGGTTGACAACATGAACAAGCGCTGGGCAAAATTCAGAGAAGAGGCCCGCAACAATCAAGTTGCACTTTTTGAAATAGATTTCCCCAACCCGTCTAAACTAGTCTCTTGTCGGGATGTTGAAAATGAGGTAATTTCGCTGATAGATACGGGGATTGAGCTAAAAGAATTGCTGGTCAGACTCGCACAAAAGTTCGGGATTAATTTTTCGACGACAGACTATAAAGATTGCCTCAAAAGCATGGTTGGCAACCAGATTGACATTTCACGTAATCCACCTTTGACACCGGCAACTGGCAAGCCCAGTACAAGTTGGGATCATACAAACAAGGACCTATCAATCAAGATTTCAAGGAGAGTGCAATGGCAACCGCCACTGCTATAGAGTGGACTGAAGAAACGTGGAACCCCGTAACCGGTTGTAGCAAGGTCAGTGCCGGTTGCACCAACTGCTATGCAGAAGTCATGGCCCGCCGCTTACAGGCAATGAGAGCACCTGGATATGATAACGGTTTTGCTCTCACACTGATGCCGGAACGGCTAAGTCAACCACTTCGCAAGAAAAAACCGACACGCTTTTTCGTAAACTCCATGAGTGACCTGTTTCATGAAGATGTGCCGGATGAATTTCTTGACGAAATCTTCGCCGTAATGCGTCAGACGCCGCAACATACCTATCAAATTCTGACTAAACGAGCCTATCGTTTGCCGAAATACTTTGGTTCCAAAGTTCTTCCTTCAAACATCTGGCTTGGGGTTACGGTCGAAGACCGCGAAAGCGGCATACCCAGAATAGAGCACCTGAGACAGGTCAATGCAGCTATCCGGTTCCTGTCCGTTGAACCGCTTCTCCAGGATTTGGGGAAGATTGATTTAAGTGATATCCACTGGGTTATTGTTGGTGGCGAATCTGGACCAAATGCCCGACCGATGAATCAGGAATGGGTTTTGTCGATAAAAGAGCAGTGCGACAAATTCGGCAGTGCCTTCTTTTTCAAGCAGTGGGGCACATGGGGTATGGATAAGGTTAAGCGTAATAAGAAAGCTAATGGCCGTTTGCTGCTTGGTCAGACGTGGAGCAGTTATCCGGCATATGCAATTGCTGGATAGTTATTGATGCGTAATCCGTATTGTGTTCCCGGAATTTATAGGGATATTGCAGATTGTTATGGAGATGACCTTGCCTACTAATCTATTCTCAGATGATTGAGGGAAACTAGGGACACTTCCCGTATTTCAGGAAACTAGGGACACTTCCCGTATTTCAATCAAAAGGCGGCCAATCGGCCGCCCTTGCTGTTTCACTCTATCTACCCACTGAATACCACGTCCCCTTGCCCGTTCCATGTTGCGCTAGATAACCCTGCTGAACCAGTTGGCGCAGGTGCAGTTTGACCGTATTGCGATTAGCGGCCAGAAGCGTTACTGCATCGGCAATAGTGACCCTGCCACGCTCCCTGGTGATGGCCAGCATCTTTTCCTCCAACGGGGCCAGATTCTCCAGTAACTGTTCGCGCTCGATCTTACCGAGCAGGACGTCTTTCTGCTTTTTCAGGCTAGTCAGAAAGTAGCGCAGCCAGTCATCGAGATTTTCCTCTTCGCTCCGTATCAGCTTCTGTGATGCCCGTAGCGCCCGGTAATATCCATCCTTGTTTTCCTCCACGATCCGCTCCAATGAACTGTACGGCACATGACGGTAGCCGCTCTGCAGGAGCAGCAGGGTGGTCAGGACACGGGAAAGACGGCCGTTGCCGTCCTGAAACGGGTGGATGGCTAGGAAATGGACGACAAACGCGCTGATTACCAGCAGCGGATGCAGCTCTCTTTCCCGCAGGGCATCAGCCGTCCCGCTGACCAGTTCAGCCATCAGTCGCGGGGTGTCGAATGGGGAGGCCGTCTCGAAAATAACGCCGATGCTCCTGCCATCGGCATCAAATGCCTCCACGTTGTTAGGCAGTGTCTTGTACTCCCCCCGGTGGGCGGAATCTTTGGTGCTGTACTTCAAGGTAATGCCGTGGAGTTGCTTGATATGATTCTCGGTAAAGGGGATATGCTCCCATGAATCATGGATCGTATTCATCGCCTCGGCGTAACCGGCAACCTCCTCTTCATCACGGGAACGAAACGAGCGCAGTTCCAGATTCGCCAATAGCGCTTCAACCTGAAGGTCGGACAGCCTGGCCCCCTCGATCCTGGTGGATGATCCCACGGATTCTATGGTTGCCACCCGTTTGAGCGAGGTGAGCTTGTCCGGCGCCAGACGGCCGAGCATGTCCCAGCGTCCCTTGAATTCGTCAAGTTCGGCGATAAGGTTCAGTATCTGGCTGGTGATGTTGATTGATGAGGCTCTGATCATAGGTGTATGCTCCCATCCGAAACAATACCCTAAAATACCCGTAAATGCAATTGTAATTACCCATAAATATGCCCGAATATACCCTTATTGTTCCGGTGGCTAATCGGCAGGCTTTGCTGATTTCGCGATACCCAGGGCGCAATCATTCTCAATCCTGAAGATGCAGCCGCGCCAACTGCCAGAGGACCAAGGCCTTCCATTTCCCGCCGACTACTGCCAGGGTTACGACGATGCCGCCGTTTCGGCCCATCAGGCAATGCTTTCTTTTCTAAGACTTAAAGCAAGCTTTCACTGTTATTCCTGTTCCGCATAAATTCCCCATCGATATATCTACAAATATCCTGACCAATCCCACTGCGCGTTTTAAACCCATTATCCAAAGCAACACACTATTAGGCAATAATTGAGCAGGATTGGTCTATCTGGCCTTGCTCATTCTGGAAATTTGGGGACATAATACCGTTTGGAAATTTGGGGAAATTCGGGGACATAATACCGTTTAGTTAACACCTTACATCACGCCACTCATCACCAACAAAAAGGACCGCCAAATTCGGGCTTTACTGTCTCTCTCGCCGTACCTCCATCACACCTCCCCGACCGTGCGTATCCCTCTTACATCACCAGATGCAGACTGCCAGAACGGCAACTGTGCATAAACAGCGCGTTTCGGTCCATCAGGCAATGTTGCTGCCGAATGCCTGCCGGTCAACGACCCTACTGCTTTTTCCAATCCCTCGCATAGCCCCATATTTAGCGGCGTTATTTCCTCCACTGTACGATCCTGCCGTACATCACAACCACTTTCCAAACAATTGCACGAACAGGCAATAATTCAACTGGATCGGTCTACCTCTTCGTGCTCTTTCAGATGTACAAGCCGAATTCCGGGGACAGCATAGAATGGCGCTAGTTTAAGGCATTTTTCCATAGCAAATCAGCTGAAAATATTGGCTAAAAATGGCATAATGCGCCATGAAAAATTCACCGCCTTGATTTCTCTCCACATCAAGCATTGACGAAGTTCATTGTATAAGCCCCCGCCTCATGCCGCTTCATCTCAGGCTTAGTGCAAGCTTGTCGAAGCACTCGCTCCAACTCGCCCGGCACTGATCTGTCGCCTCTCCCGGAGGAAGCCCGAAGTGACGCAGTGTCATCAGGGTTATGCCGCTGTCCCCTTCAAAAGTCACTTTCACCAGCATCTCCAGCGGAAAGTCCCCCTCCATGCCGTAGTATGTTGCCGGGACCACTTTGCCGTCTGCGTCGGCAAAGCTGTCGGTGTAGACGAGCAGCGACGGGGGAACGATCTCCCGGTATCGGCCGGTGCTCCAGTAATCCTTGCCTTCGGGCGAACGCATACAGTTCAGATAGGTTCCTCCAATACGGAGATCTATCGTGCAGAAAGGCGTCGTGAAGTCTTTCGGCCCCAACCAGCGCATCATGAACTCGGGTTCCGTCCAGGCCCGCCAGACAGCCTCCCGCGGCGCATCAAATGTGCGCACTATGACCAGTTCGTTATCTGTCATGGAAATTCTCCTTGCGCGTGCCAGGAATTCCGGGGACAAAGCTATTTCTTCTCCATTTCCGCAAAAAATGCCTGGGCGCCTTGCCGGATTTCCTCCGGTGTCAGAACCCTCACCTGCGTTGCCAGGCTCCAACTGTAGCCGAAGGGGTCGGCCACAGTCCCCATGCGGTCGCCCCAGAACATGTCCTGCACCGGCATCCGGGTTTCGGCGCCGGCACTGACGGCGGTCTTGAATGCCTCGTCAACGTTTTCCACATACAGGTAGAAACTGACCGGTGAGCCGCCGAAACTCTCGGCGCTCTTGCATGCCTGTTGCGGATTTTCTTCCCCCATCATGATGATCGAATTTCCGATCTGGATCTCGGCGTGCATGATTCCCCTGCCGTCGGGACCGGGCATGGCAAACCGCTCCTCAGCGCCAAAGGCACGTTTATAAAAATCGATCGCCTTTCGGGCATCCTTGAACAGAAACATCGGTGTAACGCTGCTAAACCCTTCGGGTATTTTTTTGTTCATGGCAATTCTCCTTTTTACCGCGAGCACAACGTATTCGCAGCTGCGTGCAGCCTCTCCTCTGTTGCTACCATTATAGCACAACCCGCCTTTTACCGTTCCCTGGCAAAATTCGATTGCCAGTAATTCCGGGGACACTAGGAACTGCCGTTGTGCATATCCGGCGCGTTTCGGTCCATCAGGCAATGTTGCCGTCTGCCGGACAACGTCCCTGATGTTTTCCACAATCCCCAGCATAGCCTCATATTTATCGGTGATATTTCCTCCAGCGCACTAATCGATCCTGCCGTAAACCACAACCGCTTTCCCGACAATTGTACGATCAGGCAATAATTCAGCAGGATCGGTCTACCTCTCCGTGCTCTTCCCGATGTACGATGAAATCATCAAAAGATCCCATAAAGGAGCATACAGCCATGTATAAAGCCAAAGCCTATTCCGCTGCCAGTGCGGCATCTTCACTGGCTTCCATCCAAATTCCACGCCGTGATGCCACCGAACGCGATGTGCAGATCGAAATTCTTTTCTGCGGCATCTGCCACTCCGACCTCCATACGGTTCGCGACGAGTGGCACAGCATAATGCCCACGATTTATCCGTGCGTACCGGGTCACGAGATCGTCGGCCGGGTCACCAAGGTCGGTTCCGGCGTAACGAACGTCAAAGCGGGCGACTTGGTGGGTGTCGGCTGCCTGGTTGATTCGGACCACACATGTCCCAATTGCCGGGATGGCCTGGAACAATTGTGCCCGAACCAGACCCTCACCTTCAACTCCCCGGACAAGCACCTGGGTGGCGTCACCTACGGCGGCTACTCCGAAAGCATCGTCGTAGATGAACGCTTCGTGCTGCGCGTCCCATCAAACCTCAATCTTGCCGGGGTGGCACCGCTCCTCTGCGCCGGCATCACGACCTACTCGCCCATGCGCCGCTGGGGAGATCTCACGGGGAAGAAGGTCGGCGTGGTCGGTCTTGGCGGTTTGGGGCACATGGGGGTCAAGTTTGCCAAAGCTTTCGGCGCCCGCGTCGTGGTCTTCACCACATCTGAGAACAAGAAGGAGGATGCGATTCGCCTGGGTGCCGATGAAGTCATTATTTCCCGCAACGCCGAAGAGATGCAGAAACACGCCGGCAGCTTCGACTTCATCCTTGACACCATCGCTGCCGATCACGACATCAACGCCTACATCAACATGCTCGGCCGTGACGGCAACATCACCCTGGTCGGCGCGCCGGAAAAGCCTCTCGCCGTCTCGGCCTTCGCTCTATTGTTCGGGCGCCGCAGCCTCTCCGGGTCGATCATCGGCGGCATCGCCGAAACCCAGGAGATGCTCGACTTCTGCGGCGAGCACAACATCACCGCCGATGTGGAGGTCATCCCCATTCAGAAGGTCAACGAAGCCTACGAGAGACTGGTCAAGTCGGATGTGAAGTACAGATTCTCCATCGATATGGCATCGCTCAAAGCGGAGTAAAGCGCAAGCAGGCATCATAATTGGAGGCCAGGATGGATAGAGATAAGAAGGAAACTGACGGCTCACAGATGAGGACAACCTTCACCCGCCGGGACTTCATCAGGGGGATCGGGATCGGAGGCGGCGCAGTTATTCTGCTCGGCCAGCTTGGCGTCCACGCTGCGGCATGGGCACTTGCGGGAGATCCTCAACTTAAAATGGTTCTGGTGGATTACGCCAAATGCACCGGGTGCCGGACCTGTGAAGCGGCCTGTTCGTCGCGAAACAGACCGGTGTCAATCGCCGGCCGGGAATTGCCGGGACTCGGGAATCCGAGGTTCGCCAACATCCGGGTGCAGAGCCTCAATCCCGACGTGGATGTCCCCAACGTCTGCGCCATGTGCAGCGATACCCCCTGCGTGAAGGCCTGCCCGGTTGAGCCGGACGCCAGGACCGGCCGGCGCGCCCTCTATCGGGATCAGGCGACTCACACGATCCACAACGACCCTATCAGATGCATCGGCTGCCGGAGTTGCGCCAAGGCCTGCGCGGCGGAGCGGACCGGGGTAATCAGCCCCAACCCTGCAACGGGCAAGCCTGAGCGCATGTGCACGCTCTGCGGCGGCGACCCGCAATGCGTCAAGCGCTGCCCCTTCGGGGCACTCTCATATGTCGAGGTCCGGCGTGACCGGAAATTTTACGGCCTTGGGCCTGAAAAAATAGCGGCTGAACTGGCCAAGGGCTGGTACGGGACGGCGGATTTCGGAGGTATAAAATGAGTGGGAAACCAGGATATCACGGGATATTACTGAACATAGACCTTTCCACCGGTAAGAGTGAAAAGGTGGCCATTCCCTTCGAAGACTTCGATAAATTCGTCGGTGGGCAGGGGCTCGGCATGAAGATCCTCTGGGACCGGCTGAAGAGGCCGGGAGTCAACCCCCTTTCTCCCGAAAACCCGCTGATATTCATGCCCGGGCCGTTTTCGGGGCTTCCGGTCCCCTCCTCGTCCAGGACCTGTGTAGTGACAAAATCTCCCATAACGTCTCCGATGAAGTCAGATCACCCCCATGCCTCGACCGTTTCCTACTCGAACATGGGCGGGTTTTTCGGTCCGGAAATCCGCTTTGCGGGCTATGACGGGATCGTGATTACCGGCAAGTCACCGGAGCTCTGCTATGTCGTCATCGATGATAACAAGGTGGAAATCCGCGACGCCAGAAAGTTCAAGGGGATGCGAACAGATGCCTTCGACAAGGCAATTCTGGATGAACTTGGCGACCGGAGATTCAAGACAGTCTACATCGGGCCGGCCGGGGAAAATCTCGTTCCTTATTCCAGCATCCTGCATACCGCGGGGCGGGCAGCGGGCCGGGGGGGTATGGGCTGCGTCATGGGTTCCAAAAACCTGAAGGCTATCGCCGTGAAAGGCACCGGGCAGCCGGGCGTTGCCGACCATAAGCGATTCCTTGCCGCCCTGGAAAAAGCCAGGTCGGCCCTTAACGGCTCTGCTTTTGCCAAGTCCTGGGCGGAGCAGGGAACGGCACGGGCCATCGTCGCCAACAGCAATGCCGGGACCGAGGCGGTCCGCAATTATCGCGAGGGGACATTCCCGGAGGCCGGTAAAATCGGCGGCGATGCCGCACGGCGCGATGTCTGGGTAAAGGACATCGCCTGTTACTGCTGCCCGCTGGCCTGCAAGAAAAGCGGCATGACGCGCGGCAAATACGGTGGGATCGTCCATGACGGCCCCGAGTATGAAACCGGCGTCATGCTCGGCTCGAACCTTTTGATATCCGATATGCCCGGACTGCTGAAAGCGATCTACACCCTCGACGATCTCGGCCTGGACCAGATCTCGACCGGAAACACCATCGGATTTCTCATGGAAGCCTATGAGAAAGGCCTGATCGACCGGAAGTTCCTGGACGGCATCGACCTGAAATGGGGAAGCGTCGATGCCACGCTGACGATGATCGAGAAGATCGCCGCCATGGACGGCGTGGGAGCCCTGGCCGCCCAAGGCGTGAGAGCACTTTCCCGGCACATCGGCAAAGGCAGTGAAAAATTTGCCATCCAGGTGAAGGGGCTGGAACTGGCCGCGCACAATATCCAGGCGAATCAGCCCAGGGGGCTATCTTATGTCACGGCTTCCAGGGGAGCCTGCCATATGAGCGGAGATGACATTGCCATGCAGAACCGGCGGGCCATCCTTGACTCGACCGGCATGTGTTTTTTCCCAACCTTTGAGCCGGCGCTGGAGGAACCCATGCTCTCTCTGCTCAGCGCAATAACCGGCCGGGAATACGACAAAGCCGAGTTCGAAAAAACCGGCGAAAGGATTTTCAATCTGGAGAAGCTGTTTAATTACCGCGAGGGCTTTCGTCGTGCAGACGACCGGCTTCCCGACCGCTTTTTCGAGGACGCCTTCACCATCGGCCCCAAGAAGGGCTCGGTGCTCGACCGGAACAAGTTCGACGCCATGCTCACCCGGTATTATAAGGATCGGGGCTGGGACCCTGAAACCACCCAGCCTGGAAATTTGAAGTTAAAAGAACTCGGACTGGATTCGATCTAATTCCAATTCAAGGCGGCGAAGATTGAGGCGATGGATGGAAAAAAGGTCAATCCCGGCTGAACGCGCCAAGAATGGTAAAGAGCGTCGGGTTATTTGTTCTTTTTCAAATGTCTTTGCAAACTCAGTTGGTGCCATGCCATTCAGCGAACTGTGCGGCCTTTCCGAATTGTAATCTTGTCGCCAGGTCTCAATGATTTTCTGGGCGTTGTGTAAGATGACGAAGACGTTGTCGTTCAGGCACTCATCTCGGAATTTGCCGTTAAAACTCTCGATGTATGCGTTCTGTGTCGGTTTGCCCGGCTGAATGAACCTGAGCTTGACGTTGTGTGAATCGGCATGCAAAAATGACCCACCTATAGCCTAAATCGGCGTCCAAATTGACCCACCCCGGCACCTCTCCTAACTTAACGGAGAGAGGAGAAACGAAAGGAGATGAATTGAAAGTAGATTACGCTTTTAGGAGAATCTGATAACCAAGTCACAGTTCGGAATATATTGACATTACCGGATTTACAGGTAGGATTAGCCTGCCATAAAATAGAATATTCAACGATATGTCGATCATGGGGTTTGGATCGGTTATACAGCACGCAAATCCATCTATTTTCGCTATAAATACCTGCCTTTGGGCGAGAGTATCCAAATTTCACCTTACAGGAGATGTTCATGAAAAAACTGACACTTGTAACTGCGGTGAGCTTGTTGATGTTGACTGTACCAGTATTTGCCACGGGTACGAAATGGAATCACGAAGACAATGTTCAAGAGGCTGTCAAGCTTGTTATGGATGGTGCCATTCCTAAAGGTGGAATGTCTGAAGCCATAACCCTTTCAAAGGATTGTTACGATAATTACAACGGCAGCGGCGAACCGCAGCTTTTAGAAATGTGTGCTGCAATTGACTTCACAGCCATGATTTATGATTACGAGGCAGCACAAGCCAATGGCTGGCCACGGAATGAATATTTTACAGACAAGACAATGAAAACACGAATCAGCTCATATTTGAAAAAAAAGAAGATACCGAAAAAAGAAATCGAAAATGCATTCAACATTTGGGGAAATATGACCAGGTCTGAGTACGAGAAATATAATAAGAGCAAATAGAAATCAGTAGCAGTTTTTGATAGTTACCAGCTGTTACAACGAGAACAACTATCTCACTAAAATAAATCGAGACAATCTATGAAAAAACTGATGGTCATCTTGCTGATGCTGATTTCTTTTCCCAATTTTGCTGTTGCAGATGGACCTGAAAAGACAGAAAAAGTTGTTGTCTCTGGAATGGGTGTTGATGCTGATAAAGCACGGCAGAATGCTCTGCGAAATGCTGTAGAACAGGTGGTAGGAACTTTCGTAAGTTCAGAGACACTTGTTAAGGATAGCGCCCTGATCAAAGATGAAATATTAAGTCATAGTGGTGGTTATGTAAAAGAAAGCCGAATTATTTCAACAGAACGGTCTGATGATTTAATCAGTGTTAAGATTGAAGCACAAGTTATCTCAACAAAATTAAAACAAAAAATACGGTCACTTAACATCGCCATTAAGAAGGTTGACGGAGAAAGTTTATTCGGAGAGGCTTTTACAAAAATAGATAGTCAGAAAAATGGCACGATGCTTTTCAAGAATATTCTCTCAAAATACCCTCAAGCAGCTTACAAATTTGAAGTGGGTAAACCAGAAATTTTATCTACTGACCCATCACGGAATAAAGCAAGTGTTAAAATACCCATAGTTATTAAATTAGACTCTGCATTCATTGATGAGTTGACATCCGTGCTGAAGCAAGTATCTACAAAAACAATGCCTGAAGCTGAGATTGAAACATTTATGTATGAACAAAATCATTATGTATGTGTGACTCCGATGGCGCTGCTTCAGAGCGGATCGTCAGAATATTGCTTTGCCTTAGATAATAGTACCATCAAAAATGCTAGCAAAATATCTACTACTTATGGACCTAGCATTATATCCTCACAACCGTACGACCATTCGCTAAAAATCCTTTTTAAGGACGGCACTGGAAGAATCGTCCTTGCAAAGAAATATTCCTTTGAGAATGATAATTCTTATCTAAGAGACCGCAATTTTAATGGCACAAATATGGATGATTTCTTTAATAGTACAGCACTAAAGCACAATTTTGGTGATAGGTATGCGTTTAAACCACCAAATATAATCGGTGACAAAACTATTATATTTGTAAAAGACGGATTTATGCCGCTTGATATAGTTGTGGACATCAGCATAGATATTCTTAAAACAGTCAGTAAGTTGGAAGTTTCTATGGACAGCTATAAATAAAATGCTCAATCGAGATCATATGAACCTGATACGGAGATAATAATCCCATGAAATCAACTCTATTTTGAATACCCATCAATAGATGAAGCCAAACAGCCACAGTGGTATTCTCCTGCCGTGACCTGTCTCAATATTATCCAGCGCCAGCCAGGCATTCTCTATTTCCTTGATCTGGCCTGCATCCTTGTTCTTGCCCCCCACCTCAAAGATGATCGAGTCATCCACCATGAAATCCCCCTTTGATGGGACTGACACAGTATGTGTGGTGCGGAGCATGCTCATGAAGAACGTTTCCCTTATTGGCTTCCAAGCGCAATAGAAAGTAGGCAATTGGAAGGTTTAATCTTCAACGCCTCAAGGCGCAGCAGCTTGCCTGCTGCCGTCGCAGATTATATCTTATCCTCTAAAAAATGGAATCCAGAACCAGAAGAAAAAATTATTTAGTCGTCCCTGAAAAAGTCTGATTTTTGCTTCAGACAGGTTGAAGTTGTTGCCCCAATAGCCGAGCTAGGTCTATCCAGTCAGTTGCGATGACCCTGAACCGCTCTTTGAAAAGCCACAAAAGGA
>Ga0209212_1005637_pt1 | contig 14790 bp, 16 predicted proteins | sample RifGroC2_FD_183996 | JGI IMG/M metagenome (GOLD analysis project Ga0209212, IMG submission 183996) | Groundwater microbial communities from Rifle, Colorado, USA - Groundwater C2 (SPAdes) (version 2) | ecosystem: Environmental > Aquatic > Deep subsurface > Groundwater | place: Rifle, Colorado... | reverse complement strand
TTGCAGACCCTGGGGGCCAGTTGCGCCGTCAGCACCGGCTACACCCTGCAGACCCTGGAGCCCTTGAGCACCATCTGCGCCTGCCGGACCTGTTGCGCCGTCTGCGCCAGCCAAGCCCTGGGGACCAGTCGGACCTTGCGGCCCTGTTGCGCCGTCAGCACCGGCAACACCCTGCAGACCCTGGAGCCCTTGAGCACCATCTGCGCCTGCCGGACCTGTTGCACCGTCAGCTCCTGCCTGCCCCTGGGCTCCCTTTGCTGCAAGCAACTGCCATGCTGCGCTTTCTCCCGGAACGTCGTTGACCGTTGCGGCTGCGGTTGCGATGTAGGAGTCGCCGTTGTACTGGACCGAGTCGTCGGCGCTGTAATCGCCAGCCACCCACTCACCTTCCCAGATCATCCCCTTGGCACCTGCAGGTCCCTGTGCGCCGTCAGCACCGGCAACACCCTGCGGACCCTGGGGGCCTGCCGGGCCAGCCGGACCCTGAAGTCCTTGAGCGCCATCGGCACCAGCCGGACCTACCGGACCTTGCGAGCCTGTTGCTCCATCTGCGCCAGACAAGCCCTGAGGACCAGTCGGACCCTGGAGACCCGTTGCGCCGTCAGCACCGGCAATGCCCTGCGGACCTGCCGGGCCTACCGAACCCTGGAGACCTGTTGCGCCATCAGCGCCGGCAATGCCCTGCGGACCCTGCGGACCAACCGGACCTACCGCACCCTGGAGCCCTTGAGCACCATCTGCACCTGCCGGACCCTGGGGACCTGCCGGACCTTGGGGACCTGTTGCGCCGTCAGCACCGGCAACTCCCTGCGGCCCTTCCGGGCCGGTCGGACCTGCCTCTCCCTGCAGACCGGTCGCTCCCTGCACCCCCTGGGCGGCAAAAACCTGCCACTTGGCGGGATCGCTGGTCGGATCGACGCCGGTGCTTGCCGCCAAGGCGATGTACGAGCCGCCGTTGTAGGATACGACATCCTCGACGAGGTATGCTGTGGAATTGCTCCAGATGCCCATCCAGTGGGTGACACCGCTCAGGTTGCTCCCGCTGCCTGCGAAGCTTACCGCGGTTACCTCTCCGGTTTCGGTCACCTTGAACGTGGTCTCGGTTCCGTTTTTTACAACCAGCCGGTCTGCTGCATCGGCCTGCCCCGGGATGATGCCGATCAGCGCTGCAAGCAGGAGCGCTTCGGCTGAATGCCGCAGGGCGCCCGTTTTGCAACTCTTCACGGTCGGTGGTTTCTTTGTCTTGACCATGTTCTCCTCCATTTAATTGATATCATTGAAATAAAATCAAACGTAATGCGTATAGCGAATCTGTTGCTGAATTACTGAAGCAGCAGGTTTTCCACTGCGAGCGTGCCGTTGCTGATGGTGATGTTGCCCGGCATTCCTGTCTGGCCGGGTTGGGCCGCGAAGGAACTGTCGTAGCCACCGGAAAGGGTTACATAGAGGTCGCGGTCGACCTGAAGGTCGCCGGCCGGGATGCTCTCCTGGCTTTGGATGGTCCAGTCGTTGTTGACCGCGGCGTAGGCCGACTGCAGCGAGCCGTAATAGATGAAGCTCTGCAGGATCCTGATGGGAGAGACCAGCGAGACAAAGACGCTGTGGTCGGCAGTGACGTCGGACAAGGTGTAGGGCGCCGTCAGCGGGGTTATGCCGTCGGCGGTCACTTCGGCTACCGAAAATCCCTGGTCGGGCAAGACGGTAAAGGTCTGGCTCCCGCCGGGGGCGACGGCGACCTTGACGGGGGTCACGCTCCCGCCGTTACCGGCACCGGCGGTCAACAGATAGCTGGCCGAGGTGGCGGCGCTCAATGCCAGATCAAGCGTCGAGCTATAGGGGGCGGTGGCGGGTATGGTGAGCGTCGCGCTTCTGGCGCTGGAGCGGGGGGCTCCCGCGGGGGGCGCAAAATGAAGTTGCACGCTGCAGCTCGATCCGGCCGACAGTTGCAGGTTGGAGCAGGAGTCGCTGGTGACGGCAAATTCGGAGGGGTTGGCTCCCCCGGTGCTGATCGATCCGATGCTCTGGCCGGTGAGCAGGTTGTTGGTGATGGTGATGGTGCTGTCGGGTGAAGATTGGAAGCCGCGGTCCACGGTGCCGAAATTGGAGGCGAGCGGCGTGACCGCCAGCGTCCTCTTGGTGGCTGTCTTGAGGGCCGTGTTGGCCGCGTCGTAATAGGCTATGTAGACGGTCTGGTCGCCGTCCAGCGCGATGGATGAGTAGTTGCCGAGGTCGCTGCTCGCGGTGTCGACGTCTTCCGTCTGCCAGCTGCCGCCGAGATTGGTGGCGTAGCCGAGTTTCCCGGTGGAGGCGGCATTGGAGTAGTAGTAGCTGATGTGGGCGGCGCCGGTAGCGTCGACCGCGATCGAGGAGTGCCCGCCCAGCGAACCTGCATCTGCGACGTCAACGGCACTCTGCCAGGCGCTGCCGACGACGGCCGACTTGAAGCGGTACTTTATCTTGTAGCTGGCCGGGGTGGCGGTCGTTTCCAGATAGCTCAGGTGCAGGTTCCCGGATGCATCGATGGCGAGGGTGCACCCTTTGCCGACGATGTCGGTCGAGGTCGCCAAGGTTGACTTGACCCAGAGACCCGATTCATTGGTGTAATAGAAGAGATCGGTGGACGAGGAGTTGTAGCCGACGACATGGACCTTCCCGGCGGCATTGACAACGATCGAGTTGTTGGCCCCCGAATTGCCCGTGGAATCGATTGAGGTCCTGTCCCATACGGCGTAATTGTCTGCCGTCGTATTGAACCCGTAGGAAAGGTATCCCGGCCTGGAATAGACCAGGTGGGAGATGCCTCCCTTGTTGAATAGGGAGGCGGATACATCGGGATCGGGGCTGAAAGTTCCGTTGGGGTCGGAGGCCGCCCCCCAACCCGTTCCGTTGTAGGCGATGTGCCTGATCCCTTTGCTCCCTCCCCCGTTGTTGTGAAAATAGACTATCTGGGGGTTATTTGAGGGGTCTACGGCGATTGCGGTTCCCGCCGACACCACGTCGCTTGCCAGGGTCGACACCGCAAAGGCGCCGCTTTTGTCGGTCGCGTATCTCAGGCTGCCGGCCGTGTCGAAGTAACTTACGTGCATCTTCTTGTTGCTGTCGAGCGCCAGAGAGGCGAATTTCCCGACGGCTCCGGTGTTGTCGACCTGAGCGGCAGTCCAGACGGAAGCAGCGGAGGCCAGTGCCGGAGCCAGACAGCAGAGGCCGGTGACGAGCCCGAGGGGAAAGGCCCGGGGAATGTGTTGCAGCCATGTCCTTATTGTCACGATTTCCCTCCTTATTGAATATTCAAAATATTAAATTAAAAAATGCAAATACTTCGGGCCGCAAAAAAAGCACAAAAAACACAAAAACATCAGTCCTTAAACCACGAAGATCATTACAAAAAAGGTGTAACCATCACAAAGGGAATCTGCTTTTTTTTGTGGATTTTGTGCCTTTTTGTGGCAGAAAACGTCTGTTTCCTATTTCAAGAATCTGAGTCCCGCCCTGTACTCTGCGCCGGAGGGTACCGCCCACATGACCTCGGTGAAGACGGGAAGGTTCAACATCTCACCCTCTGTCACAGGAAACAGCAGTTTCACTACTTCGCCACCTTTGAGCGGGTACCGTGTCGTCATTCCCATGCCGCCCGCACTCAGATCCACGCCAAATCCCCGTTTCACGATGTTACTGAGTCCGCCGGACTCCATCGTGCTCAGTTCGAAGCTGACGCTCTGTGTGAGACTCTTCCTGCTTTCGGTTCTTTTCTCTGATAAGTTTTTCATGCTGCGCAGGATATGACTTGCGACGCGAAAATACAATCCCCTCAAAAGAGGGATTTTATAAATAAACGTAAATGTTTTGACTTTGAGTCGGGAACTGAATATTATGCGCGAATGCAGACTCTTAAGGACATAATCGCCAAACGCTCGGCACCCGGTGTGCTGATCCTCGATCTGGAGGGCCGGCTTCTTTATTCGAATCAGGAAGCCCTGGAGCTGCTCGCCGTGCTGCGCGAAAACGACGGGGAACAGGCACTGCCCCGGGAGGTCTACGACCTGTGCGGGGAGCTCCGGGGGCGGTCCGACGATTCGGGGACGGTTTTCGGCGTGATCGGGCATAGGGGAGGCGGCGGCGAGACGGAGGCGCTCTGTTCCATAAGGGCCTTTCTGCTCGGCGATCATCGGGAGGCGGGCGACCCGAGCCACGTCATGGTGCTGATGGAGAAGATCATCAGGAACCGTCAGGTGGACATAGCGAAGGCGCGGGAGAAGTATCAGCTGTCGAAAAGGGAAACGGAGGTATTGGGGCTGATCTGCCAGGGATTGTCGAACAAGGAGATATCGAGCGCCATCTTCATCTCCGAGTTCACCGTGAAGGATCACATCAAGAGAATCATGAAGAAGATGGGTACCGGTTCGCGCAACGAGATCATCGCGGCTTTGTTGTGAACCACTAAAGGGTGAAGGGTAACGGCTTGATCGTGCGGCCATGCACGCGGGAACCGAAGGCCCGAGCCTCGAACCCTGGCAGGTATGCCTGGAGGATGTTGCGCACCGTCTCCAGATCCCGGGGTTTAATGCCGAGCAGTTTCATCGTTACGCCGTTTGAGTTCATCAAGTAGATGTTTCTCGTTCCCAAGCTCCAGCTTGGGAATGTAATTGCCGGCAAAGCTCCAGCTTTGAAGCGTAGTGAAGCGGAGCTTCCCGTACGATTGCACGTTCCCAAGCTGGAGCTTGGGAACGAGATGGCAAATCCTCCACGAGCCTTGACTTCGTTAACCTATTAAGGCATTTTGCAGTGTCTCTTTCAATATCGGTAACCGTTTTATAACAGTTTGCCAGACCATATGAGCGTCAACACCAAAATAGGAGTGGATGAGCAGGTCTCGCATGCCGGCAATCTGTTTCCAGGGGATTTCGGGATAGCGTTGTCGGATTTCCACAGGAATCTGCTTCACCGCCTCCCCGATAATCTCAAGCTTGCGAATGACAGCACTTAACGTCTTGTCGTCGCCATGAAAGCTCTCATAATCCATGCCGCTTATAAACGTCTCGATACTCGCGATTGCGGCAAGAATATCCTTGATATACAAAGATGTATCCCTCACAGGTATCTGACCTCGCGCAGCACTTGTTCGCGCAATTCAGAACGCAATGCATCTCTGGGTACGACATCCACTTTGTGATGTAGCCGCTCTTCAAGAAATTGAGATAATGCTATAAGGTCTAACAAGTCGGCATCCTTGTCGAGACGTACGAGCAGGTCTATATCGCTTGATTCCTTCTGCTCTTCACGAATTACTGAGCCAAAGACACCTATCTCATGCACCTTGAATGCAGTTTGAAGCTCGGATTTGACCGAAGCTAATGTGTTCATTATCTCCTGTGTGGTCACCATAAGCCCGCCCTTTTTTGTTGGTCATATCGGAATATAAGAGTATAGATGAGGCCGTGGAAGGTGAGGGCTTTAACGCCTGTAAACCGCCCTGCGATGGCCAACTTCAAGAATGGTCATTGTCTGGTCAGTCAGATCCAACACATATATCACCCTATAGTCTCCATAACGATATCTGAACATTCCGGCCAGGTTTTCTTTCAACGGTTTGCCGATAGAAGCAGGGTTCTGGGAAAGATAGGTTTCAACCTTTTCGAAGATGCGCCCTCGGACTGGCTTGTCAAGCTGCTTTAGATCATTAAGCGCGCCTTTGTGCCAGATTATCCTAAAGCTCAAGGAATTTCCTCGCTTCCTCGTGGCTCAAATATTCCGCATTCTTCTCGTTCAGTCGCTCAAGGGCAAGATATCCCTCTTCATATTTCTCAAGGTACTGCTCAAGGGCTTCACGCATATAGAAACTCTTCGGTCTCTTGGTCTTGGCGGCCAAGGTTTCGAGCCTGGTTTCAAGGTCCTTTGGCAGTTTCAGGCTTAACATGGCAGCTATCTCCTCCAATTTTTTCACCTTTCAATGAGTATAAGCATAAACCGCAGAAGGTGAAAGGTGAAAGGTTCATTCACCGCTTCACGGTCAATATTCCCGCCAGTTCTGTCGAATGGTACACATTTACCCTGGATTTCTTGAAATCCTTCAAGTTGCGCGTCACGATTGCTTCGGCCCCGACGTGGCATGCCGCTTCGTGTATCACCGCATCTTCAAAATCGGCAAAGCCCGCCTTCAGAGCGGATTCCAAAATGGCCCTGTTGACGGGGGCCACTTCGAAAAGGGAAAGCAGCTTGCCTGCTTCCTCTTTCGCCCTGGCGCTGCCGACCACCCTGGTTGTGAGATAGTGAATGGTTGTCACCGTGGTCCCGCACAGATATCCGACGACGCTTCCCTCTTCTACTTTTGCGAACAAATCGGCAGCGGCATCTGCAAAAGGCGCGCGGTCCAGAAGCAGATCCAGGACGATATTGGTGTCGAAGAGGATTTTCACAGATGTTTTTCCTCTAGATATTTCTTGTAATCGCCTTCATCGAGCCCGGAATCCCGTAACACGCCCCGTAAGGATTCGGTGATCGGGGTGGAGTGCGGAGTTTGCTTGCCTGGCGGTGACGTCAATACCTTGAAGTAATCGGATACGATCCGTGAAATCGATTTGCCGGAATGAGCGGCATAGGATTTTGCCTTTTCGATCAGATCTTCTTCCAGCCGCAGCGTGAGCTTGGTCTGCATGCAACCTCCGGTGGTGTGTGACGTATAGAGCTGTGAAGAGTGTACGTCAGCTGGCGGCGGCTGTCAATGTGTGAAAACTGTGAAAGGTGAAAGGTGAAGGGTGAAAACTACTGTGAAAGGTGAAGGGTGAAGGGTGAAAAAAACGTATAGACGATATGGTCTGGTTTCACGGGTTCGCCCGGTTCATTCACCTTTCACCGGGTTCACCGTTCACCTTTCACAGTAGTTTTCACATCCAACAGCTCCCTGAAACTCAGCCGGTAGCGCTTTAAAAGCTGCATCATCTCCAGATTACCGATCCTGCGCTTTCGCATCACCGCCGCCCGCTTCTTGAGCAGCGTCGGCAGTGCGAGAACCGCGTCCCGCATCCCCCGCAGCAGTGCCCAGACGCAGGCGCTCCTGGTGCCGCTCTCCAGGAACTCCCCCCCCGATCCCTTGCCTGAAAGCACCACCTCCACCTGGGTCAGATAGCGTAATAGCGTGAAAAAGGGAAGCAGCGGCAATAGCGGAAGCGGTAGGTTTTTCAGCGCCGCGTAAAAATGGTTTCTCTCCACCAGGTAGAGCTTGAACGGCGAGAAGGCGCCGGAGGTCATGGAGTACTTGTGATAGACCACGGCGTCCCGGGCCAAAAGCGCCCCCCAGCCGGCGAGCCTGCCGCGCAGCCCCAGGTCGGTGTCCTCGCAGTAGGCGAAAAAATCGGGGTCGAAGAAGCCGATCTGGTCCAGCATGGCCCGGCGGTACAGCCCGACGCAGGCGGAGGGGAACAGGATCTCCCGGACCGGATCGAGGCGAAGCTCCGAGAAGCGCCTCCCCCGGAAGTCGCCGCGGGACATGCCGTCGCGGCAGATCGCGATCCCCAGCGAATCGATGCGGTCCGGGTCGTCATAGGCGCAGATCCGGCTCGCCACCATCCCCGCCTCCGGGTGCGCGTCGGCGACCGCCACCAGCTCCCCGAGCCACCCCTCTTCCGCCTTGGTGTCGTTGTTCAGGGTGACGAGGTACTCCCCTTGAGCCAGGGGAAGCCCGGCGTTGTTCCCCGCGGCGAAGCCCCGGTTTTCCGGGAGGGGGACCAGCTTCAGGCCGGGGCGGCGGCGCAGATATTCCAGGGAGCCGTCGCTTGAGCCGTTGTCCACCACGATGGTCTCGAAATCCCGGAAACTCTGGCCCTCCAGGCTGTCCAGGCAGTCGGGGAGATGGCCTAGGCCGTTCCAGTTGACGATGATGACGGATACCCGCACGCGTTTTTCCTCTTCAAGTGGATGCAAAGCTGAAATCGGACTCCTCCCCTCTCCCTAAACCTTCTCCCACCATGTACCCCCTCCTCAGCCTTCGCCAAGGCTTCGGCTGACGAGCCTTGAATGGGAGGGAGTTTTTGCAGCGGAAGATCAGCGCTGCTGAGAAAGTTACAGCAATAGTCTGATCCGAAGCCATATGGTCCCCTCCCCCGGAGGGGGAGGGCTAGGGAGGGGGAACCTCGGCCAGTTCTTCGCTGAAGCCGCTGTCTTCCCCCCTCCCGACCTCCCCCCTCCGGGGGGAGGAGAGTGAGCAGGCGCCTGGCGAAGATGAACTTTGTCTCCGCTTCTCGTTCCCAAGCTCCAGCTTGGGAGTGTAATTGCTGGCAAAGCTCCAGCTTTGAAGCGTAGTGAAGCGGAGCTTCCCGTACAATTTCACGTTCCCAAGCTGGAGCCTGGGAACGAGATGGAAGGCAAATCCCCCAAGCCTGTTACGCAAAGAACGCAAGGGGACGCGAAGAACGCAAAGAGACAAGCCATCGGGGTAAAGCAAATGCCTTACTTTGTGCTCTTCGCGCGCAGTTCTTCGCGTCCTTCGCGTAACAGCCTTTGACTGAGGATTTAGCCATCGATATGTATATCAATATGCGCCCCCTTGCAATCCATTTGTGCGCTCCCGATGCGCCGACTTGGTCCGGTTCTTGTAACGATTCCGGTTCAGACGGTTTTCGCGCGGTTTCTACCGCTAAATGACGTGCCATGCAGCGAGGCGACATGAAGATTCTGGCGATAATCCCAGCATATAACGAAGCTGACAACCTCCGGGCGGTAATCGGGGACCTCCGGTCATTTGGCGGCGACCTGCTGGTGGTGAACGACGGCTCGACCGACCAGACCGCCGCCGTCGCCAAAAGTCTCGGCGCGCACGTCATCTCGCACCCCTTCAATCTCGGCATCGGCGGCACCGTCCAGACCGGGCTCAAGTTCGCCCACGAGCACGACTACGACTTCGCCATCCAGTTCGACGGCGACGGGCAGCACCGGGGGGACCAGATCTTCAAGATCGTCGATCTGGTGAAGCGCGGCGAGGCGGACCTGGTGATCGGCTCCCGCACGCTGCCGGGTGGCTACAAGATGGGCATCACCCGCTGGTTCGGCTCCCGCATCTTCCATTGCCTGATCAGGTTTCTCTCCGGACAGACCATCGAGGATCCCACCTCCGGTTTCCGCTGCTACGGCAAAAGGACCATCCGCCTCTTCTCCCGCTACTACACGGACGACTACCCCGAGGTGGAATCGATCATCACCGCGGCAAGAAGCGGGCTGCGGGTCGTGGAGGTTCCGGTGCTGATGCGCGGCAGACTCTCGGGGAACTCCTCCATTACCAGAAGGAAATCCGCCTACTACATGCTGAAGGTCACCCTGGCCATGGTGGTCGACGCCATGCGGGGCAGGCAGCTCATCGGGGAATCATAGCCGATGGATTGGACCAAAATCGTTTCACTGGCACTCAGTACCGGCATCTTCGCGTTCGTCATCTGGCTGGTACGGGAGCGCCGACTGAGGGAAAAGTACGCCCTGCTCTGGCTCTCCACCTCCCTGTTCATCATCTTGCTGACCGTGTCGCGCCGCATCCTCGAAGTGGCGGCGCTCAGCATCGGGATCTTCTACCCGCCGTCGCTTCTGTTCCTGGTCGGGGTGCTCTTCCTGCTCATGGTAAGCATCGGGCACTCGGTCACCCTCTCCAGGCTCTCCGAGAGCAACCACAACCTGGCCCAGGAGGTGGCGCTTTTGAGAAAACAGCTGGAGGACGAGACGGCGAAGCGGGAACAGGGGTGCAAGCCGGCTCCCTGACCGCGTCCGGAGCTACCCCATCCCCACCCCAACCCTCCCCTTGAAGGGGAGGGAGTTTTTGCAGCGGAAGATCGGCACTAATCAGGTTTCATCTTGTGCATTTTGTGCTTTTTTGCGGCAGAGAACTCCCCGGAATTGTATTGACCTCCTCCTGAAAGTGGTGCTATTCTCCCCGGGGTGAAGCAGGCTCCTATCTACTTTGCCCCCAAAACCGCAGTTTTCCCTTAAAAACCGATCAGATGCCGTTTCGGGAAGGCGGGTCCCGGGTCACCCCTCCGGGTCCCCAGTTCCGGTTCCGGCCGATCCGGTGCCGGCGGGTTTTGCCGAACCAATCCCCTAAACGCGAGGCAGCAGGGCTCTACATGTCATATTGGGAAACCATATTCTTCTGGGTCACGCTGGTGATCTACTCCCTGGTCTGCGGTGGGTTCATCTACTCCATCGTCTTTAAAAATTCCCGCGTCCTCCCCAAGTTGACGGCCCTGCTCTGGGTCGGGCTTCTGCTCCATTCCGTCACCATTGCGTGCCGTTTCGCCGCGACCGGGCACCTCCCCTGGTCCGGAGATTACGAATACTCGCTCATGGGAGGCTGGTTCATCACCGGCGGCACCCTGCTGGTCGGGTGGCGCAACAAGGCGCTGCAGCCGATGGCTGCCGCCACGGTGCCGCTGGTGACCGTGATGATGGGTTACGGCGTGATGCGCAACCCGGTGCTCACCCCGATGGCGGCCAGTCTCAAGACCTACTGGCTCTACATACACGTCTATTTCGCCTGGCTCGCCTTCTGCTCCTACACGCTCGCCATGGCCGCGGGCGTGCTCTTTCTGCTGAAGCAGAAGAACGGCGCGGTTGCCGCGGCAACCGGCTTTTACGAGAAGATCCCCTCACTTAGCCGTCTGGACGAGCTCATCTTCCGTTACGTGGTGTTCGGGTTCATCACCGATTCCATCATGATCGTCGCCGGCTCCATCTGGGCGGAGGGGCTCTGGGGGAGCTACTGGAGCTGGGATCCGGTGGAGACCTGGTCACTGATCTCCTATCTTGTCTACGGGGTCGCCATCCACCTGCGCGTCACCCTGGGGTGGCGCGATTCGCGGCAGGCGTGGCTGGTGATCGCCGCCCTGAGCACCGTCATCATCTCGTTTTTCGGCGTCACCTTCCTGGTCAACTCCAGCCTGCACGTCTTCCAGGTACGTTAGAGGCTGTGAAAGGTGAAAGGTGAAAGGTGAAAAAACCACACCAACTCACGTTTGCTCATTCACCCTTCACCCTTCACCCTTCACCCTTCACCCTTCACCCTTCACCTTTCACCTTTCACCTTTCACCTTTCACCTTTCACGGGGTTACGATGCTGTTACAAGCTGTGATCTGGATGAACCTGGCGCTCATCTTCTACACCTGGGCGGTCTTCAGCGGCCGCAGACAGGGCTTGCACAGGAAGCACCTGATCATCTTCGGCATAGGCCTGGCCTTCGACTATCTGGGGACCCACCAGATGAACCTGTTCGCCGCAACCTACGGCAAGGCGCCCGAATGGCACAACCTGACCGGCATCGCCTCGCTGGCCGGCATGGCCTTCCACTTCCTGCTGGCGCTGATCGCCTCGCTCGCCAACCGCGCCGAATCGGTGAACCGCGTCTTCCACAGGGTGAGCCTCAGCATCTACAGCTGCTGGCTGATCGCCTTCTTCAGCGGCGCCATTTCCGGGATGATGCGGATGTCGCACTGAGCGGCTTCCGGGAAAAAACCAAAGGGCCGGGGAAGAAATTCCCCGGCCCTTTTATGTTGCTGATCTTCAGTAAAAAACACACCAACTCACGTTTGCCCATTAGCGCGCATGTTGTGACAGTGCTGAAATCCCCCTCAATCCCCCTTTGCAAAGGGGGACTTTCTGCGCGTTAAAAACCAACCCTGATTAGCGATGATCTTCCGCTGAAAAACTCCCTCCCCTTCAAGGGGAGGGTTGGGGTGGGGATGGGGCAGCTCCGGCGCAAGAACACCCCCATCCCCCTCCTGACCTCCCCCTTGAAGGGGGAGGAACCTGGACAGCGGAAGATCATCGCCAGTCAGTAAAACAATAGGGCCGGGGAAGAAATTCCCCGGCCCTATTGTTTTGCCGATTCGGTTGCCGATCGTTGCCGGCGGCTACTGCGGCTGGGGACCGTTGGAGAAGAGGATCTTGTCAAAGGTGCGGTTCAGGCTCTTGCTCACGAAATTGGACATCACCACGCCCGGGGTGATGGCCAGCTCCTGCCCGACGCTCACCTTCATGGGCGGAACTGCCGCCCAGGTCTTCTCGCCGTCCTTTTCCAGGCAGATGTAGGTGTACCCCCCGGCATCCGCGGTTTCCACCACCTTGCCGGTTATCAGATTGGCGGCCGGAACAGGGATGGGCGCCTTCGGTGCGGGTTCCACTGCAGGCTCCACTTTCGGGTGCCCGGCGGGGAGTCCGGCCGCAGCCTCAGCCTTGGGGTGTCCCTCGGGGAGCGCTGCCGGCGCTGCGGGCGCTGTGGCGTTGCTTTTCACCCCTGACGCGAAGTATATCGAGTTGAAGGTCCGGTTCAGCCTTTTGCTGGTGAATTTACCCATCGCCGTGCCGGGGAGCAGCTCGATCTCGTCGCCAACCGCAACAGCTGTGGCCGGTACTGCGGACCATGAGCTCTTGCCGTCCTTCTCCAGCTTGATGTAGGTGTACTGCATGGCGTCCATGGTCTCGACAACCTTCCCTGTCAGGAGCGGCTGCGCGGACTCGTTGCTGCTGTCGCTGACCGTCGGGGCCGACGGGGCGGCTTTCTGGTCCAGGCCGCCGGAGAAGATGATCTTTTCGAAATCGCGGTTCAGCGCCTTGCTCGAGAAGTTGTTCATCTCGGCCCCGGGGAGAAGTTTGAGCTCCTGTCCCACGGTCACCTTCATGACCGGTGCCGCTACCCAGATCTTCCCGCCGTCCCTTTCCAGCAGCATGTAGGTATATCCGCCGCCGTCCATGGTCTCGACCACCTTGCCGGAGAGGCCGGAGGCGGCCGGTGCCGGCGCCGTACTCTTGGTTGTCTTGCCGGGGCCGGTACAACCGGTAAGGGCGACCGCCAGGAGCGTCAGCGCTATTCCGGTACTGGTCTTCTTCGCGTTTCTTGTCATTTGGAACTCCTCAGATCGGTTGTTTTTGGCCGGCCAGCGGCCTGGTGGGCAACGTTGAGTGCCTGGTTGAACGGTGCGCGTAGTTTCATCTTCACCGGGGCGGCTCCCCGATCAAGGTTCGGGCGAAGCTCACTTCTCCGGCAATACCGGAGTGTCGTTTATGGTGATTACGCTGACGACAGCCAACGCCCTGCGGTTTTTCTGTCTTCCTTTGCTCGTCTTGTTGGTGGCCTTGGGCTTGGCGTAGCCATATCCCTTGATGGAGATCTTCCGGGAATCCACGCCGTTTTTAACCAGCTGCTTCTTGACGTTGTTGGCCCGGCGTTGCGACAGAACCAGGTTGGGCTTGCTCTTCCCGACGTGGTCGGTATGTCCCTCGATGGCCACTTTCGATTTGCGCGACTCCTTGATAGTTGCAGCCAGTGCCGCGATCTGCTTGTTGTAGCTGGGGCGTACGGCAGAGCTGCCGAAGTCGAACTCGACCGTCAGGTAGAGCACCTTCTTTTGCTCGATGCGCGGAGGCTCGGCTGCCACCCGGACCGGAGCCGGTGCCACCGGTGCCGGAGGGGGCGTTGCCGGTAGCACTGCAACCTCCGTTCTTTGCGCCGGCGCTTTCGGCGGTATATAGGCGAGCGCTTGCGGCTGAACCGGGGGCGCCGGAAGGAACACGGGAGGTGCGGTCGTGATCCCGAGAATGGCTGCGCCTATGACTCCCAATTTATCGAGGGGCGTTTCGTCCGTCGCCACCGTCTCCGGGGTTTCCTCGGCCAGGATCGGCACCGCCTTGGGGAGGGGCGCTTTGGCTTTTGCCGGCGGCCCTTTCTTCTTGCGCTCCTTGCCGAAGAAGTAGCTCACACCGGTACTCAACTCGTAATTGTTGCTGGTTCCGACGTTGCTGTAAACGAAGAGCTGACGCGCATCTACTCTGAACGCCAGATAGTCCTCGTAGTAATACTTAAGTCCCAGGCCGTAATTGAGGAAGGGGCTGTTGTCACGCGTGCCGTTCCTGTCGATCAGCAGCCCGCCTACTCCGACGGCAAAAAAGGGAACCCACTTGTTTCTCGGGGTGATGGAGTAAATGGCATCGGTACGGAAGATCAGACCGTCGGCTTTTTCCCCGCCACTCTTCCCCTTCGTGCTGAAGTAGTTGACGGTCCCCTCGACCCCGAGGCTGTCGACTATGGAGGTGCCGACATGGTCGTAGCTGAGCCTTAAACCGTAAAGCGGGGTGGCGTTAAGGGACTGCGGAGCTGCAAAGAAGTAACCGCCGATGGTGGGGGTGAGTCCGATAGATGTGATCGGCTTGACGACTTTCGGGATCTCGGTAACCGAATGCCCCAGCGATGAAAAGAACAACGAAAGGGTGCAGGCGATTATGAGGGGGCGAAAGATGCTCGACAAATTCTGCTCCGATGGTTGATTTTGCAGCATCTTATACCAACTATATATTGAGTTCAAGATTAAACGTCCAGGTTACCAGAATTGAACGGTTCACACTTTCAATTGTAATTGCACATCGACCGCCGGGCTGCTTCGCTGTGTCATGCTTGCTATCATCTCGTTCCCAAGCTCCAGCTTGGGAACGAGAAATTATACGGGAAGCTCCGCTTCACTACGCTTCAAAGCTGGAGCTTTGACACCAATTACATTCCCAAGCTGGAGCTTGGGAACGAGAACCATGTTCAGCCCGGTTCTCCAGTATGGTCACCCCGCCCGCTCTCCCTGTACCCATCCTCCATAGCTCCTCTCCAAGCGCTGCCAAATGCCAACTCTAAAAGGACCTGATTAGTACCAATCTCCCGCCTGGTCTTCCCCCCTCCCTTGCGGGCACTGCCATTAAGTTAAGGGAATGAGAGGTAGGGTGGGCCGTGCCCACCACAACCGCATCCTGATGGTGGGCACGGCCCACCCTACATG
>Ga0209212_1005635_pt1 | contig 14792 bp, 14 predicted proteins | sample RifGroC2_FD_183996 | JGI IMG/M metagenome (GOLD analysis project Ga0209212, IMG submission 183996) | Groundwater microbial communities from Rifle, Colorado, USA - Groundwater C2 (SPAdes) (version 2) | ecosystem: Environmental > Aquatic > Deep subsurface > Groundwater | place: Rifle, Colorado... | reverse complement strand
AAATTGTGGTCTGTATCCTGGGAAGAATGGGGTATGTCTTCCGCCTTCTTCTTTTTTCAATACATACACGTTAGCTGTGAATTTTGTATGAGGTTTAATTGAACCAGGTTTAGCAAGTACTTGACCCCTTTCAATTTGCTCTTTGTTAACGCCTCTAAGAAGAAGACCTACGTTATCTCCGGCAAGACCTTCATCAAGCATTTTTCTGAACATTTCAACACCGGTAACAACTGTTTTTCTTGTTTCACCAAAGCCGATAAGTTCAACTTCTTCGCCAACTTTAACTTTTCCTCTTTCAACTCTTCCGGTAGCAACTGTTCCTCTACCTGTGATTGAGAATACGTCTTCAACCGGCATTAAGAATGGTAAGTCAATTTGTCTTTCAGGAGTTGGGATATATTCATCAACTGCATCCATTAATTCCCAAATTTTATCAACCCATTTATCTTCGCCACGTTTAATTTTAGGATTAGCTTGAACTGCTTCAAGAGCTTTTAAAGCTGAACCGCGAATAAATGGAATATTATCTCCATCAAATTCATACATGCTTAAAAGTTCTCTTGATTCTAATTCAACTAAGTCTAAAAGTTCTTCGTCATCAACCATATCTGATTTATTAAGGAAAATTACCAATTTAGGTACGCCAACCTGACGAGCTAAAAGGATGTGTTCTCTTGTTTGAGGCATAGGGCCGTCAGCAGCTGATATAACGAGAATACCGCCATCCATCTGAGCAGCACCAGTAATCATGTTTTTAACATAATCTGCGTGTCCAGGGCAATCAACGTGAGCATAGTGTCTTGCTGTTGTTTCATACTCAACGTGAGCTGTTGAGATCGTAATTCCTCTTGCTTTTTCTTCAGGAGCTGCATCGATTTCATCGAATTTTTTAGCAGTTGCCTGTCCTACAGCAGCTAAACTTGCAGTTATTGCGGCTGTCAATGTTGTTTTGCCGTGGTCAACGTGTCCAATTGTACCTACGTTAACGTGTGGTTTAGTTCTTGCAAACTTTTCGCGAGCCATTTTAAACTCTCCTTTTTAAATTAACAATCGTTTGATACCGTCTATATTATGTATCACATTACTTTGTGGGGATATTTTCAGCCCATGACGAGATTTGAACTCGTGACCTTTCCCTTACCAAGGGAATGCGCTACCCCTGCGCTACATGGGCAATTGGGGTTTTTATCTTCGCTTTTCGTAAAGTTTTCACTTCTCGAAAAAGAAAAGATTGGGCAGGGGTGGATTCGAACCACCGTAGGCGTTAGCCAGCGGATTTACAGTCCGCCCCCATTAGCCACTCGGGCACCTACCCACTTTAGAAATAGCCGGTGATGGGATTCGAACCTACAACCTACGGTTTACAAAACCGTTGCTCTGCCGTTGAGCTACACCGGCACTTTTACAAAGTTAATGAGCTTTTAAACTGATGATGTTTTTTAACTCATACTTTGCACATGAATATTTATCATATTTGCTAAAGAATGACTGTCAATAGAAATCGATACTTACTCACATTAAGTGTCATTATCTAAAAAACCACGAACATGATTTTGTATCAAGTATTTAATTTAATTTTTTTAAGCAATTTTTCAGCTTGAGGTGTTTTGTATAGAAGTAAACTATTTAAATAGGAAAATATTAAATGATTGGAAGTGTAAATTTAAATGGTTTTAATTTTGTAAAAGAAAAAAACGATAAACAAACTAAAGTTATTAATAATAATAAAATAATAGACAATAATTTAATTCCATTAGCCCAAATTCCATCTGATTCAATAAAAGCAAGATTTTTGTCTTTTGGTTGTAACAATCAGCTTGCAAATAATTTAAAACTTGCCCAAGAATCATTTAATTATGTTAAGGATTTGAATCTATTTTCAACTAATAAAGACATTGATGAAGATTCGTTCAAAAAGACAAGATTCGCCGAAGATTATTCTATAAATGATTTTAAACATAAATTAATGACAGATAGAGTATTTTTAGACAAAAAAAGAAAAGGAACAAGCATTGACGATTTTGTAAAAATTACTGCTCAATGTGCCCCTTCAATGCATATGGGAAACTGTACCGAAAATGCTATATTGGCAGCTAAACATCTGGCAGAAAATAAAAAAGGTGCAAATTTTGCTCTTGTTGCAGCCTTTTCAGAGATTAAGAACCGTGAAGAATTTTATTTAAATCCATTAGCTTATTATGATGAAAAAATTAAAGACTCCAATATTGCAGATCATGTCTTTGTTGTTGTAGGACTGGACAAAACTGCGGATTTAAGCAAGCCCTCAACCTGGGGAAAAGAGTCAGTAATTCTTGATCCCTGGGGAAATATTGTAAAGCCTGTTTATAGCGGTGACAATATAAATCACGAGTGGATAAATGAAATGAAGAAAGAATTACAAACTCAAGACGATTTAACTTTTACAAATTATGCACCTTTTATTGATGGCACTAAAGATAAAGAATCAGTTTATAACTGGCAAGGCGAGTAGAATTTAATAAATATGATAAATAATATTACTTTTAATAATTATCAAAACAGACAAAATCCTTCTTTTTTAGGGAAAAGTTTTGTGCAGATGAAATTATTTGATGAAACTTTCCTTGTTCCAAAAGCAGTAGAAAAAATCAGAAGATCAGTTAAATTTTCTTTTGCCGAAGATGCAAATAATACTTATTGCTCAAATGCAGTCTGTATGAAAAATAATATATTTTTGGGAATTTCGCATTTCTGGAAACATTTCAAAAAAATCGAAGAGCTTAGTATTGGAAAAATAAATAAAGGAAAAGGAAATCAAAGTTCCTGTTCTGTAAATGCTGTTTCTAAACATAGAAAAAATAATAATTGGGATTTAGGAATTTTTAATGTTGAAATTCCTAAAAAATGGCAAATTGCCAAATCGAGTCCTGTAAAGTTAGCTGACAGACTGCCGTCGACAGGAGAAGATATTTATATAGTAGCATACCATCCTGATCTTACAGGACCCAAAGTAATACCAGCAAAATATACAGGTTCATGTAAGCCAAGTTCGTTTGTTGATGAAGAATTTGGTGCTTCTTCAAGTTATTTTGAAGTAAACTCCGCTATTTTAAAGAATAATTTAAATACAGAAGGTCTTTCAGGATGCGCGATTGTAAATAAAAAAGGAGAGCTAATAGGCATTCAGGGCAAAGGGACCGTAAATTCAAGTACAAATATGTCTACAGGCAATCTTTTTGGTATCAGCATTGATACTGTTAAAAGATATTTAAAAGAAGTTAATATTTCTATTTAATTAAAAAGGACTCTATTGAATGATTTGTAACAGTAATTTTAATAATTATCAAAACAGACAAACTCCTTCTTTTTCAGGGAAAAGTTTTGTTCAGATGAATTGCCTGTGCGAAAAATATCTTGTCCCGAGAAAAGTAGCAGACGTCAGAAGATCAGTTAAATGCGCTTTTGCAAAAGATAAATTTGTTGAAGGAAGAATTAGCGTAGCAAATGCGATTAATGTTGAAAATAATTTATTTTTAGGAATTGCTCATTTATTTGAAGGGATAAAAGAAGTTTCTTTAGTTGCTATCGGGAAATTTAACAACAAAGGAAAACGTGTATCAAATCTGGTTAGTCAGCATATAGAGAAAAATGAAATAGATTTTAGTCTTTTAAAAGTTGAAATGGAAAAAGGCTGCACTGTTGCCAAATCAAACCCTGTAAAATTTACTCAAAATGCGCCTAAAAGAGGTGAAACTGTTTATATAGTCGGATATCATATGGACTTCAAAGGGCCTAAAGCAATACCTGTTAAATATGAAGGATTTGTTAGTTCTAAAAATGGTGGAATTAGCTGTAAAGCAAATTGTATAAAAGTAGAGTCAGATTTTCTCAAAGACAAAGTAAATCCACATGGGTTATCTGGAGCGGCAGTTGTAAACAAAGACGGCGAACTGGTAGGAGTTCTCACGGTTGCAGGATTTCATCGCAAAAACAAACTATCTAACGGTAGTTTTTACGGAATTTCAGTGCTTTAATATTTGTTAATCATACAAATGGCAATAAACCTGCTGGTTGTTTTCTTTTATGGTTAAAACAGGGTCTACTTTATCGCAAATATCCATTCGATAAGGACATCTCGGGTGAAAAACACACCCGGGGATATTTTCCGTAATTGCAGGAGGCTGCCCCGGAATTACATTTAAAATTTCTTTATCAGGCGATGGCAGAGATTCCAGAAGTCCTTTCGTATAAGGATGCAAAGGATTATTAAAAATATCCTCAACCTGCGCGTATTCAACGATTCTTCCTGCGTACATAACCGCAACATGGTTGCAAAATTCCGCTATAACCCCAAGGTCATGCGTGATAAATATTAATGAAGTTCCTCTTTCTGCCTGAATTTGTTTTATAAGGTCAAGAATCTGCGCCTGAACCGTCACATCAAGTGCAGTTGTCGGCTCATCTGCAATAATTAATTCAGGATTACAGCATAAAGCCATAGCAATAATAGCTCTTTGTCTCATTCCGCCTGAAAATTGATGAGGATAGTCATTTAATCTGTTTTCGGGTTCAGGAATTTTTACACTCTTAAGAGATTCTACAGCTATTTCTGTCGCTTCTTTTCTGGAAATTCCCCTGTGATACTCAATGGTTTCAATAATCTGCTCCCCTACAGTATAAAGCGGATTTAAAGATGTAAGAGGATCCTGAGGAATTAGAGAAATTTTGCTTCCTCTTATTTTCTGCATTTCGTTTTGAGAAAGATTTAAAAGATTTACTCCGTTGTACAAGATTTCTCCTGACTCGATAATTGCGTTTGAAGGAAGTAATTTCATTATAGACATGGCTGTTACGGATTTTCCGCAACCTGATTCGCCGACGATGCCGAGAACTTTTCCTTTCTCAAGGGTAAGCTCAACTCCATGCACAGCCCTTGCAAGCTCATCTTCCATTTGAAAGCTTATGTTTAGATTTTTTATTTCAAGTATATTTTCTTTTTTCATAACAATAATTATTATAACTAAATTTGTCATCTTTGAAAAATCAAATCAAAATATTCAGTTTTATTTAATTAAATTGCAATATTCTTTAAAAAATATATTAGTTTATATAAAATTCTGATATTATTCTTAATATCGAAAAAGAGCAAAATAGGAGTTTGAGAATGAAAAGAGCTGTAGTGATTGTGGTTGACAGTATGGGAATCGGTGCCATGCAGGATGCTCCGAAATACGGAGATTTGATGGAGTGTAATACTCTTGTAAATGTCGCCAAGTTTAATAATGGATTGAAACTGCCAAATTTTGAAAAACTGGGGCTTGGAAATATTGACAATATTGAAGGTGTTAAACCAAATATTTCCCCTATTGCCAGTTTTGGAAAAATGCTTGAAGTTTCTGAAGGAAAAGATACTACAACAGGTCACTGGGAAATAGCAGGTCTGATTCTAGAAGAACCTTTCAGAACTTATCCTAATGGTTTTCCTCAGTCTTTAATTGATGAATTTATTCAAAAAACAAACTGTGGTGGTGTACTTGGAAATATTCCTGCTTCAGGAACTGCTATCCTTGATAATCTCGGGGATGAACATGTTAAAAGAGGATTTCCGATTGTTTATACAAGCGCTGACAGTGTTTTTCAAATAGCATGCCACGTCGATGTCATTCCTCTTGAAACTTTGCATAAGTGGTGCGAAATAGCTAGAGAAATGCTTGATTCTCACTCAAAAGAACATAATGTTTGCAGGGTTATAGCAAGACCATTTGAAGGAACAAGCAAAAATTACAAAAGAATTTCCGCAGGCAGAAGAGATTATTCTGTTCCGCCTAATAAACCGACAGTTTTGAATAATATTGTTGATGCGGGCGGAAGTGTTGTAGGTATAGGAAAGATAGAAGATATTTTTGTAAAAGCAGGTGTTACTAAGGCAATTCATACAGGAACAAATAAAGAAGGCTTAGAATTAACACTAAAAGCTCTGGAAAACAAATTAGAAGGTGAAGACCATTTAATTACATATAAAGATATTAAAAATCCTGATATATCTTTAATTTTTACCAATGTAGTTGATACTGATATGCTTTTTGGGCATAGAAATGACGCTTTAGGTTACGGAAAAGCAATTGAGGAAATCGATTTGTATCTTGAAAAAATACTTCCTTTAATAACCAAAGATGATTTGCTGATAATTACAGCCGATCATGGTTGTGATCCGACAGTTCCCGGAACAGATCATACAAGAGAAATGATACCTGTTCTGGTTTACAATCCAGAACTCAAAGGAAAAGATTTAGGAATAAGACCTACTTTTGCGGATATTGCAAAAACAATAGCAGACTGGCTAAACGTTTCTTACGACGGACCGGGAAGTTCTTTAATAAACTAGAAAAAAGGTGGGATTTAAAATCCCACCTTTTTTTGAATAATTATTAAATTCGGAAGACAGAAACCTGTTTGTTAAGTGAGTCAGATATACCGGAAAGAGCTTGAGAGCTTGCACTTATTTCTTCAAGGCTTGCTGTTTGTTCTTCTGATATACTTGAAATTTCTTCAGCGCTTGCAGCAGTTTCTTCTGTTATTGCAGAAATATTTTCTATCATTTGTACCATTTCTTCTGAATTTCTTGCAACCCCATCAATATCTTTTGTGATGCTTTGAATTTTGATATTAGCTGTTTTTACTTGAGAAATTATATTTTCCAGAGCTTTTCCTGCGTCGTTTATTACCAAAACGCCTTCTTCAACTTCATGAGTCGCTTTGTCCATTGTTGAAACAGCAACACTCGTTTTGTTTTGAATTTCTTTAATCATGCCGGTTATTTTTTCTGTTGCATCAGAGGATTGTCCGGCAAGTTTTTTAACTTCATCAGCTACTACAGCGAATCCTTTTCCGTGTTCCCCTGCTCTTGCTGCTTCTATTGCAGCGTTAAGAGCAAGTAGGTTTGTTTGTCCAGCTATGCTTTTGATTAAATCAACGATTTCTTCTATTTGAGCGCTTAAATCGCCTAGTTCTGCAATATTAACAGAAATATCACCGGAAACCTGTTTAATGCTGTCGATTTTATTTACTGCCTTTTTAACGTGTTCAGCTCCGACATTTGCATTTGTTTCTGTTTCATTTCAGAGTTTAGAAACAACATAAGCTTCCTGAGATATTTCCTGAATAACTTTGTTCATTTTATTTATATTAGCAGCACCATCTTCAACGTTTCTAGATACTTCTTGAGCGCCTTGCGCCAATTGAGTAGTACTTATTGCTGTTTGCTGAGCGCCTTGAGCTGTCTGTTCAGACGCAGAATGCATTTCTTGTGAACTTGCAGACACATCCGATGATAATTCTGAAATTTGTCCAATTAAAGATTTTAAATTATTTAAAAACAATTTAAATGACCTGTTAAGATTTCCTATTTCAGTTTTATTATTATCTTCAGGAATTTGGACAGTAAGATCATTGTTTGCTAATTTTTGACTAATTTCTGAAAAACTATCAATAGGATCAGTAATACTTTTTCTAATTGTAAGATTAGCAATAATTACGACTATAAAAACAAGTATTAAATTTATAACACCATTAATTATTAATGAGGTCTGTACTTGTTTTAGTACATCGTCTATATAAATTCCTGCTCCAATTACCCAACCCCATTCAGGAAAACTTCTAACGTATGTTATTTTTTCAAATTTTGAATTCGGATTAGCTCCCGGTTTAGACCAATAATATTTAAAACTCCCATTGCCTTTTTCTTTGGCTATTTTAGTACCTTCGACTATAATTTCAAGTCCGTTTTTATCTTTTAGGTTTGATCCATCTGTACCCTGTAGCTTAGGGTGTGCCAGAAAAATATAATTATAATCATTTATCCAGATATAATTTTTGCTGTCAAACTTTAGACTATTTATTCTTGTAATTGCTCTTGATTTTGCTTCTGCTTCAGAAAACTCACCTTTTTCCATCCTTTGTTTATATTCTTTTACTAAATTAAGAGAAACTTCAGTAAGTGCAGATACTTCACCCAATCTAGCATTTAAGGTGATATTAGTAGTGTTATAAAAATTTATTACAGTACTTGTAGTAAAAATTGTTAAAGCTATAAAAATTATTAAAAGATTAATTTTGTTTTTAATACTGATTTTGTCCAGAATACCGTTAATCCAATTACTCATAATCTTTTCCTCTCTCTCAATGCTCAATATTTATTATTAATATTAATTCATGTAAATAATATTAATTTATTAGATTTTTGAAAAAATATATGTAAAGTTTTGTAAATCTTTATACTCAAAAAAGGCAATTTTTTTTTATCACGAGAATTATATAAGTAACAAACAACCCCCAAATCTCCTCCCAAAATATTACCAGCTACCAATTAATTCGGTAGCTTTTCTTTTTGTGTTAAATTACTACATTTGTAACTTCCATGTCTGCTTTATTTCTGATTAAGCTTTGCCTATAATAAAAAATAAATATAAGCACAAAAAACAGGAAAAATTTATTATGACGGCAATAACACAGGAAATGAGAGATAAATACGAAACAGTAATAGGGTTAGAAGTTCACGCACAGTTGAAAACAAAGTCCAAAATTTTTTGCGACAGCGCAACAGAGTTTGGAAATGAACATAATTCGCAGGTTTGTCCTGTTTGTATGGGATATCCGGGTGTTTTACCTGTTTTGAACAAAAAAGTACTTGAATATGCAATTTTAACAGGACTCGCGCTTAACTGCGAAATTGCCCGTCATTCAAAATTTGACAGAAAACAATATTTTTATCCTGATTTACCAAAGAATTATCAGGTTTCTCAATTTGATATGCCTGTTTGCAAAAACGGTTATATAGAAATAAACGGCAGAGTAATAAGAATTAACAGGGCGCATCTTGAAGAAGATGCCGGAAAATTAGTTCATGCAGGAGCAGCAGGACTTGCAGGTTCTACTTATAGCCTTGTGGATTATAACAGAACTGGTGTTCCTCTTCTTGAAATAGTGAGCGAGCCGGATATTAATTCACCTGAAGAAGCCAGAAATTATGTGGAAGAATTGCGAAATATCGTGAGGTATCTCGGGGTTTGCGACGGAAACCTTGAAGAAGGCAGTTTGAGATGCGATGCAAATGTCAGTATCAGACCTATCGGACAAAAAGAATTGGGCACAAAAGCCGAAATCAAAAACATGAACAGCTTTAAGGCTTTGCAAAGGGCTCTTGAATATGAAGTTGAAAGACAGGTTGAGCTTATTGAGTCCCGCGGAAAAGTTGTTCAGGAAACCCGCCTCTGGAAAGAAGATGAAGGAATTACAATTTCTATGCGAAGCAAGGAAGAAGCGCATGATTACAGATATTTCCCTGAACCTGATTTAGTTCCTATGGAAATAGATGCCGAATGGGTGCATCGCATCAGGGAAACAATGACAGAACTTCCCGCGCAGAAACGCGTAAGATATATTTACGAGTTGGGTTTGTCCGAATATGATGCGAATGTCCTTGTAAATTCAATGGAAATGGCGTTTTTTCTAGATAAGGTAATTGACCTGAAAGCAAATGTCAAATCTGCTGTTAACTGGCTAATGGGTGATATTACGGCTTATTTGAATGAACATAAAACCACTATTGATAAAACAGAATTAACTCCTGAATCCCTTGTTGAATTGATTGCATTGATCGATAAAGGAACGATTTCAAATAATATTGCGAAAAAATTAATTGAGCCTCTCTTAGAAAAAGGCGGCTCTGCTAAAAAAATGGTTGAAGAGCAGGGAATGAGCGTAATTTCTGATGAAGGCGCGCTTAAAGATACAATAAAGAAAATCCTTGAGACAAATGCAAGCGAAGTTGAGAAGTATAAGTCAGGCAAACCGCAGTTGTTTGGATTTTTTGTAGGGCAGGTAATGAAAGAAACCAAAGGCAGAGGAAACCCCGAAGCCATAAACAAACTTCTTAAAGAAGCGTTGGATAATTAAAAACCCCCGATCTTTATAAAATCTTTATAAGCCACCTAACAATTTTTTAGCTTCATAAACTTTATATTCATATAAAGAATATGTAAGGATTTTTAATTTTTCAATTTTTTCTGGGTAGAATAATCATGTTAAAAATAAAAGTGTAAAAAGTACATTTGTTTAGAAAGTTTAAGTGATGAACGCTTTAGATCCAAAAAATATAATAGCTACAAGCGAAACAAAAGAAATTGCTTCCAAAATTTCAAATATAATCGGCAATCTTGAGTTCGTTGACGAAAATAATACAGAATTTTCTTTATCAAAATATATCGGATATCTTTTAAAAGCTGCTGAAAACTGTGACGCGGCGTTAAGAGCAGAAATCGAAAACAATATCGTTAAACTCGGCATAAAAACCGTACCTTATCTTATAAATTCTTTAATGACAGTTAAAGGTGCTGCAAGAGGACTTGCTGCAATGGCTATCATAAGAATGGGCGGTTCAACCATAGAAATCTTAAAAAATACAGCATCAAAAACTCCTGATTTTGCTTGGATGGCTGAATATATCATCAACGAAATCGTTGGAACACAGATTCCTGTTGTTGCTTATAACGAAGAACAACAAAACGGTTTAATCGCTGTATAATAAACCAATAAGTTTATAAAGTTTAAAAAGTCGGTGTAATAACCGGCTTTTTGTATAAAAAAGGAGAAAACATGTCTTATTGCGTAGTAGTTTCAACCACTCCCAATACAGAAGAAGCTAAAAAGATTGCTCATGGCTTGATAAAAAACAAAATTGCCGCCTGTACAAACATAATTTCAGGCGTAACTTCGGTGTATTCCTGGAAGGACGAAGTTTGTGAAGACAGCGAATGTATTCTTTTCATAAAAACACAGCGAAGTTTGTTTGAGAACGTCAAAAATTTTATTATGGAGAATCATTCTTACGAACTGCCGGAAGTCATAATGCTTCCTGTAGAAGCAGGTCTTGAGGGTTATTTGAATTGGGTTAAGGAAAATACTTTTCATTAACCATAACAATCTCCTATCTTATTTTAAAAATTTACATAAACCAGTTAATTATTACAAAGAACAACAAATGGCTGCATAGTATAGTAACTTAAAAAATTTTCTGTCTGGACAACGGGGCATGATATGTTTTCAGATATTCCAATTGTTTGTAAACATATTTCTATTACCTGTTTGACAGGAATAACAGATATTTGGTTCTAGATAGAATTTTTTAGAGGATTCAGAAAGAGTGTTGCCAACTTTTCCTCGTGGATCATTTAGAAGAGCAGGGCAGACATATATACCTGTATCTGTTACAACTCGTGAATTTGTACAATCAAATAGATCGGTATTGCAGTTTTTCACCCCTTCTTTTGTAACTATATCGTCTTCTTCATATGAAGAATAATTTTTTTCATATTCTCCGGCTTTAATGACAGGAATTATTTTTACATTAATATCTGTTGGTTGAAAATCAAGTTTTGACAATAAAGTTAAAAAACCTTCTTTTAAACTGGCTTCATCTTCGTCCCAAATATTAACCGCAGAAATTATTGGGTTAAAACCGTAATTTACAAGGTTTTCTATACCGGACATTATTTTTTTGAAAGAGCCTTTTCCTCTTATTTCGTCATTTTTAGCTTCTGTATAATGATCTAAACTTATTCTGAAAATCAGTTCATAATCATGATCCTGTTCTATTTGTCTTAAAAATCTCGCTTTTTTATCATTAATTAATGTTCCGTTTGTTACCATTGTTACATTTGTGATTTTTAAACAATGTCTTATTATATTGTTTATGTCTCTATTAAGAAAAGGTTCTCCTCCGTATAAATAAATTTCTTCAATCGGAGTATTTTTTATTCCGTCGAGTGCTGTTTTTATTTTGTCCAGATTAAGAAATCCTCTTGTTTTGTTAGTTTGACTGCAGCTTAAATAGCAGTGTCTGCATTTTAAATTACATGTAAATCCTGATAATAATAACCAAATATTACTTAATTTTTTTAATTCGGTTGATGGTGCTTGAAAGTTTAGTTGTGTTAACATTTTCTCCTCCTAAGTGAAACCCTGTTTTTTATTTATTGTTTTTATTCTATGCAAAGCATAAATATTTTAATATAACTCTGCTAACCTATGTCGTTGCTATAGTTATGCTACTAGTTTTAAGTATTGGCGGTATAATAAGATGGTGAACATATGGCTATAATATTTAAATTTTGAAGAGTATGCAAAGCATTGTTTAGCTTATATACTGTAGTAAAAATAGATATTATAAATAAGGAGAAAATTGTTGGTAAACGAAAATTCTTACAAAATGGCATGTACTATAGCTAAAATTCTTGATAATAAACTCGCAAAAGATATAACAATTTTAAATATCAGAAATGTTTCTACAATAGCGGATTATTTTGTAATATGCAGCGCTGAAACAACCACTCAGGTAAGAGCTTTTTCCGGATATGTCGAAGATATCGTCGAGAAAGTTTTTGAAGTAAATCCTAAAGGAATTGAGACAGATTTAAAAAATAGATGGCATTTGCTGGATTATGGCGATATCATCGTGCATATTATGCATAGAGAAGAAAGAGAATTTTATACAATAGAAAAATTCTGGAGTCATGCCTGCAAAATTAATCAGGAAGAATGGGAAAAAGGAGCAGCGGACTTCTCAGTTTAAACTCCCGCTTCGTATTTAAAGTTCTTTGTATTTGATAAGGCTGTATATTGCCGTTAATAAAATTAAATTTGGAGTCCATGCTGCTAAAAGTGGCGTAAGGACTCCTGTTTGCGCAAGCAAATCAAGAAACGGCAAAATTATGTAATAAACAAAGATTAAAGAAACGCCTATTGAGAAGCCTATGAATCTTTTTTCTCTGGGTCTGCTAAATCCTAATAAAACACCGCATACTGCAAAAAACAGACATCCCAGTGAATGAGCAAATCTCTGATAATATTTGCTTAGAGCAAATCTGTATTCATCATCCATATCAACCGATTTTAAAACAGCCATATAGTTGTTCAGCTCGGTGTTGGTCATTTCTTTTGCTCTTTTTGTTGAATAAAAAAGAAGTTTAGAAGCTTTTTCTGAAGCTTTTTCGTCCAAAATTCTCATTTTATTAAAAGGTATTATTTTTTCATAAACACCGTTTGCTGCAATTTTATATTCGATTCCTTTATTTAAAATCCAATATCCTTTTTTGATTTCAGCATTATCAGCTGTAATTATAGATTTAATGAGCGGTGTGTCAGAGCTTACAATATCAGAAAACATTAAATATTTTATTGAATAAATTGTATTTCCATTATAACCACCTATTATAAGTACATTTTTGGGTTTTCCCGTTTCGGTTTTGTCCATATATACAAAATGGCTTTGAAAAATTTCATTTTTGATTTTTTTAATTTCAAAATTACTATAAGGAATTAAATCTTTGTAGACAAAATAGCAAATCCCTGCGCCAATAATACTTAAAATTATTATCGGAACAAACAATCTCTGAACACTGACGCCGATGCCTCTTATTATGGTAAGTTCAGAATCTTTGCTCAGCCTGTCAAAAACAAATAAACTTCCTATCATTAATCCGACAGGAATGGCTTTTCCTAAAATTTCGGGGATTTCGAGGAAAAAAAGTTTTACGGCTGTTTCAAGAGTAATCTGCCCGTAAATTGTATTTCTTATAATTTTGAACAGTATTTCAGGAGATATCCAGATTACAATAAATAGAATTATCCCGACCAGAGTAGCGGTTAATACTTGTTTAAATATGTATCTATCAAGAATAGTCATAAACTTAAAGCTCAAAGTCTTCTCCAAGGTAGAATTTTTTTGCGATAGGGTTTTCAGAGACTTCCTGACTGGTACCCTTTACCTTTATACAGCCGTCAAAAATTATATAGGCTCTGGTTGTTATAGACAAAGTAGCTTTTGGGTTGTGGTCTGTTAAAAGAACGCCAATGCCTCTATCTACAAGAGCTTTTATGTTTTGTTGAATATCAAGAATAGCAATAGGGTCAATTCCTGTAAAGGGTTCATCAAGTAAGATAAATTTAGGATCGGCTGCAAGAGCCCGTGCAATTTCAACACGTCTTCTTTCTCCCCCGGAAAGCAGTACGCTCGGACTTTTCCGTAATTTTGTAAGTCCAAAATCTTCAAGAAGAGACTCCATTTTTTCTTTTCTTTCAGGTTTTGTCAATTTTTTGTTCATTTCAAGAACAAGATCAATGTTTTCTTCAATCGTAAGTTTCCTAAAAATTGAAGTTTCTTGAGGAAGATAGCCGATTCCTGCTCTTGCTCTCATATGAATAGGCATGGAGGTTAAATCCTGACCGTCAAGAATAATTTTTCCTTCATTTGGTTTTACAAGCCCGACAAGCATATAAAAAGTTGTGGTTTTCCCTGCGCCGTTTGGTCCAAGAAGTCCTACAACTTCACCGGGATTTACTTCAAATGAAACCTCGTTTACGACAGTTCTGTCGTTATATATTTTTTTTAGTCCTTGTGCAATTATTGGCATATTTCAACTCTATTTTTCTTTCCTGTGTTTTAACCCTTTTTCATTTCTTTTAAGCCTTTGACCTGTGTAAATCTTGTTTTTACATTGCCTTCAGCTGTAAAATTTTTGGGGTTTACTGTTATTTCTATTTTGTCGGCTTCAACATGTCTTTCGCCTTCAATAATTTTGGCTCTTCCTGTAAAAATAATTTTATTAGGCTTACAGGAATTACTTTTCTTTGCTGCAGCTGCATCTGGAACAAAAATGGCTTTAGGTCCTGTTGCAATATATTCTTTATAATTTATTTTCACATGTCCGCTTGTAATAAGTGTTTGCGTTGTTTTATCATATTGTTGGAATTCTGAT
>Ga0209212_1005632_pt1 | contig 14801 bp, 15 predicted proteins | sample RifGroC2_FD_183996 | JGI IMG/M metagenome (GOLD analysis project Ga0209212, IMG submission 183996) | Groundwater microbial communities from Rifle, Colorado, USA - Groundwater C2 (SPAdes) (version 2) | ecosystem: Environmental > Aquatic > Deep subsurface > Groundwater | place: Rifle, Colorado... | reverse complement strand
CTGTCAGTAACATGCTTGAGCTCATCGCAGGCTTTGGCGAACGGCACGGCCTGAGCCGTGATGAGATGTCCCATGTCGCAGTCGGACACTTGCTCGATGTCGCCACGAAAAGTGCTGAGGGCAGCATCGAAGAAAGGCTGCGGCAAGTCTCGGAAGAAGAAGCTGAGCGCCATGCCTTGAGCGTGGCGATACGTTTGCCGCAGGTGCTGTTCGACGAGGCTGGCGTGCATGTCGTGCCCTTCCAGATCAGTCATCCGAACTTCATCACGCATAAGAAGGTCACGGCATCTTGCGTGTGCTTGGTTGCCGGACAAACGGCACCCACACTAACGGGTAAAATCGTGCTGATCGAGAATGCAGACCCCGGTTTCGACTGGATCTTCGCCCAGCATATCGGCGGGCTCATCACCAAATACGGCGGTGCGAACTCGCATATGGCGATACGCTGCGCGGAATTCGGCATCCCCGCCGCGATAGGCTGCGGCGAGCAACGGTTCGAGATGTTCGTGCACGCGAACCGGATCCATCTGGATTGTGCGGCCGGTTTGATCAATCCCTTGCATTGACAGGAAATATTTATGGTTATTTGGATAATAGGTTTGTCTGGTACCGGAAAAACGACATTGGCCAGTCAAGTTGTCGAGCGGATTCGTCAACTGAATGGCAAGGTGGTTTTGTTGGACGGTGATTTGATACGAACCCTTTTCGGAAATGACGTTGACCACACCATCGAAGGACGGCGGCGTAATGCCGAACGACTTTCGGTTCTATCAAAGTTTCTTGCCGATCAAGGCATACACGTAGTTGCTGCTGTTCTTTCAATTTTCCCGGAGTGGCGGCGTTGGAATAGGGAAAATATTCCTGCTTACTCCGAGGTGTATTTAAAGGCCTCAATGCAAACGTTGCTGAGGCGGGATATCAAGAATTTGTATGCCAGAGCAGCGAGAGGAGAAATTGTAAACGTGGTGGGCGTGGACATACCGTTCCCTGAACCGGAAAATCCGGAGCTGGTGATCGAGAATGATGTTGACCGGCTTGAGTTCAAGGAATTGACAGACAAAATCATGAATCTGGATGCAGTGAGAGAGGCTCTGGGGCGCGCATGAATGTACTAGCGTTGATTGTCATATTGGTAATTATCGAAGTTGGGATATTCCTGATAGTGGGCCTGCAACGGCGAAGTTTTCCGTGGTTGATTACGAAGCGGGACGAGTCACCAACATTCGATTCCCGGGCGCTGCAAAAATTCATGGATTACAGTTTCGATCCCCATCTGGGTTGGGTGCGCAAACCTGACTCCAGCGGAATCGAAAATGGCCAAAAGGGGCCGATTACCTTTCATATCGATTCTGTTGGTTCGCGTGCCAACTCATTTGAAACATCACCGCCAGTCATAGCGGCTTTTGGCGATTCCTATGCTTTTTGCAGGCAGGTGGAAGATGGTGAAACCTGGGAGGCTCAACTATCGCAGCAGGAAGGTTTCGGGGTTTTGAATTTTGGTGTTGGCAACTATGGGGTAGACCAGGCGCTATTGCGCTACGAGGGCATGAGTTTGCCGGATACGGTAAGGATTGTTGTGATGGGGTTTGTGCCGGAAACGATTTGCCGGATACAGTCTTACTGGAAGCACTACTTGGAATTCGGAAATACTTTCGCATTTAAACCGCGATTCATACTCGACCCGGAAGGTCGATTGATCCTGCTGGGAAATCTCGTGCGCAGCGCAGGGGACTTCGCTGTTTTGCATGAAAAACTTCCAGAGATACGTGAGGCCGATGGTTTTTATCAGAAGAAATTCCGTTCGCACCAGTTTCGGTTTCCTTATACCCTCAGTTTGATGCGGAATCCGCTGAAACAAAGTATGCTGATCTCCGCAGTTGCGATTCGGGGTATTTGGCGTGCTTTGGGTATTTCAAGCGATAGGATTGAAAATCTCCCTTTCACTTTAGTGATGAAAAATAATCTCCGCGATGCTTATCAGCTATACAGCGACAGCAAATCGACAAAACTTTTAAGTGCGATATTGCTCCGATTCAAGGCAGAAGCGCAGCGCCGGGGGCATATCCCGTTGGTGGTGGTGATGCCGCAATTGCTTGATCTCAAGCTGAACAAAAATAAAGTCGCGCCTTATCAGAGTTGCTTTAGCGAATTGGCGAGGCAGCTACCCGTGCTCGATCTTACCGGGAAATTTATCGAAACCGGATTCGAAAAACTTTACATCAACGATCAATATGGCGGCCATCTGTCTGTTGACGGAAATCGCCTGGTTGCAGAAGAAATTTCGATTTGGCTAAAGTGTCAACGCGAATCAGTAATATAGAAAAGGAATTGGATCTGATGCGAATTACTTATCGAAGTGCAAACAATAAAGATTATTGGACAAAGCGTTGGGACGATATTCCGGCGGATGCACCGATGGAGAATCTGGGTGTGTATCCGCTCAAATACGCCCAGATGACTGTAAAAGATAAAGCAGGGAAAATTCTTGAGGCGGGTTGTGGTGCCGGGCGTGTTTTGCGTTACTACCATGATCGGAATTATGACATCATCGGCTTCGATTTTATTGATGTCGCGATTAGCAAGCTGAAAGAAATTGACCCAACGCTACAGGCAGAGGTGGGGGATATAACCCATTTGCGGTTCGCGGATCAGTCGTTCAGGTACGTTCTTGCTTTCGGCCTGTACCACAACCTTGAGCACGGGCTGGATAAGGCGATTCAGGAGACACATCGGGTGCTGGAGAAGGGCGGACTGGTTTGCGCATCCTTCCGTGCTGACAACATCCAGACCAAGCTTACCGATTGGCTGGCTGACAGGAAGGCGAAGAACAAGGGTGGCGAAAACAAGACACGGTCTTTTCACAAGATGAACCTGACCCGCAGCGAGTACCTGCAATTATTCACTCGCGCAGGCTTTGTGATTGATTTTATCGGCCCGGTGGAGAATATGCCCATCCTGTATAAGTTCGCCATTTTCCGTTCTGCCGGACACAAGCAATTCGATGAAAATAAAGCGCGGATGGAGGGCTATCGCCTGTCGTGGTTCGGTCAGCGATTGCAGAATCTGCTGATGCGTTTCCTTCCCGACCAGTTCTGCAATATTTATGTTCTCATCGCCCGTAAGGTTTGATCATCAGCCCAGATCCTAAAATTATAGTTGCCATTACCCAGCGTATAGACAGCGTGCCGGGTCGGGCGGAACTGCGCGATGCACTGGACCAAAGGCTGGTTCAGTGGCTGGTTCAGGCGGGGTTTCTGCCGGTCGTTGTTCCCAATACCCTGTCGGGTACCGGTGATTCGTCTGAGCCAATACTCAAAAGTTGGCTGCGAGCCGTAGAGCCCGGCGCACTAATTTTGTCGGGCGGCAACAATATCGGCGAACATCCAGCGCGGGATGTCACTGAACGCTATCTGCTTGAGTGGGCTGAGGCAAAACGGGTGCCGGTGCTGGGAATTTGTCGCGGGCTGCAGATGATGGCGATGTGGGCCGGTGCTGATCTGGTCAAGAAAGAGGGCCATGTCGGAACACGGCATCAATTGGCGGTTACTGCCCGGAAAGATGATTGGCCAACCGAGGTGAACAGCTATCACAATTGGGGATTGGCTTCCCGCCCGGACGGGTTCGAGGTCACGGCCCGGGCGGAGGATGGTTCGATAGAGGCGATCAGGCATGTCGAATTACCGTGGGAAGGTTGGATGTGGCATCCGGAGCGTGAGGCGCCATTCTCTACGCAAGATATTGAGCGGCTAAAGAGGTTATGCAGTGGTAAATAAACCTGAATTGAAGGCAGTTATTCTTGCGGCAGGCGAAGGTACGCGTTTGCGACCTTACACGCTGGATCGGCCGAAATGCCTGGTCGAGGTGGATGGGCGTAGTTTGCTGGATCGCCAGTTAGCTGTGCTGGCGTCAGAAGCGATTCATCCTGTCGCTTTAATCGGTGGCTACCGCATTGAAATGCTCAAACGTCCCGGCATAGAGCTCCGGGTAAATCCAAGGTACGCCGAAACCAACATGGTCTGGACGCTGTTCTGCGCCGAGGATGACCTTGAGGGCGAAGTGCTCCTTTGTTACGGCGATATTGTTTACTCTCGGAAAATACTGCAAGCGGTGCTGGAATCCCAGGCTGACATCGCAGTGGCCATCGATCTCGACTGGGAATCCTATTGGCGCGCGCGCAACGAAGACCCGCTGGATGATGCCGAAACACTCAAGCTCGCAGAGGATGGGCGAATTCTGGAGATTGGCCAGAAGCCGAAGTCGCTTGCCGAAATCGAAGGGCAATACATGGGCTTGATGAAGTTCTCGGCCCAAGGTGTGCAGTTGCTCAAGAAGACGTTCCATGACGCGAAAAAGACAGGCTCGCTGCGAGGGAAGCCGCTGGAGAAGGCCTATATGACGGATTTGCTGCAAGCTATGATTGACCTGGGCCGCAGGCTGGATGCGGTTCCAGTGCATGGCGGGTGGGTGGAGGTGGATACCGTGGAGGATCTACTCTCTCCGGTTACCAAGGCTCGGTTGCTTCAGATTGAAGCATCAATCTGAAGCAACCATCTGTGCTCGAATTTATGAGAAAAATGATCGACCGCATATTTTCGGACAAATATGTGAATCATGAGGCTGTAGTTGGCAACACTGTTCTGTTGCTGATGTATAGGTTTGCTTATCCATTTGCGGTGCTGCTGTGCAAGCTTCGCTGGAGTCCGAACCAGATCACAACGCAATCTCTGGGATTTTCAATCCTTGCCTTCATCGCACTGATATATGACGAAGGCTGGGTTTGGTTTTCGGTCTGCTGGGGAATGACCGTGCTGCTGGATTTTTGCGATGGTACCGTCGCGAGAATGACAGATAGCGTTTCGAAGCAGGCATTCCGCTACGACCACATGAGCGATTTGTTCAAGATATTCCTGTTATTCTTGGGCACAGGCATCCGATACGAAAGTAATCTGGTCTGGATGGTTTCTTCATCTGTGCTATTTATTTTCATGTACTACACGCTCCTGAATCATGAGATTCGCCATGTAAAAAGACTGCTTGAAAAGAACGGCCCAGTATCAGAAAGTAACGGTGATGCAGCCATTTCACCCGTTGAGCAAGTGGCTGTTCAAAAGCGCATAAGAGACCGCTACCCCATCGTGGCCTGGGTGGCGAAACATGATTTGCTGTTTGATGTAGTCAAAAAAATCGGTGTGCCGTTGGCAACAATCAATGGCCATACTTTGCTGCTGTTCTTCCTTTTGCCGATGGGTCCGGAAATCTCAGTCGGGGTCTTTATATATTTCGGTCTTATGGCGCTCGTAGCCGTCAGAGCACACATAGCCAGACTTTTCGCGCTTCCAAGGCCATGAAATTATTGACGATTTGCATTCCGACTTACAAGCGGCCAGATACGTTGCGACGCTGCATCCATTCTGTAGTGACGCAAATCCAGCACTTTGGTATGGAAGAACATGTGCAGATTTATGTCGCCAACGATGCTTCGCCAGACAACACTGCGCAAGTGCTGACGGAATTCGAATCGCTGAATTGCTTTAAGCATGTCAACCGTGAAAAAAATCTCGGGATGTCTGCCAACATCAAATGCATGCTGGAAGAGGTAATGTCGATGAGTGTCTACCAGTTGATCATCACTGACGATGACTACCTGCAGTCGGACAGCCTGGAGTCAACAGTAGAGTTTTTGCAAGCCCAGCTTGTTGCGTACCCGGAGGCCCCGTTTATCTGGACGCCGCGATACTCTTACACTGAGGATGGCAAGCTTTTAAACGTCATGTGCAGACCCTTCAAAAAAGACAGCCTGATTCACCCTTCATCAGGGAACGCAGGACGTTATATGTTTAACGGATTCATCTTGTCCGGCGTAATCGTCAAAGCCAGGGAAATCGATTTTGCACTTTGGAACGACCATCTGGACAATGCATATTTCCCGGTCATCTACTCTGGTGATCTGATGCTTAGAAAGCACAGCCTGTTTTGGGACAAGAACCTCATCCATCATTCCGTTCTGAATGAGTGCCACTGGGAGAGCTGGGGGCGGTCCGATGCGGAAATCAATCTCAGACTATTCGTTGATTTCATGAATGCACATGCGGTGATCGAAAGAAAGATAAAGCCGGCACTGCAATCGATGTTTTTCTATGTGCTCGCGTTCCCCGGCATCTCGCAGTTCATACAGGGTATTCTCATCTCAAATGGCGGGTTCTCCCGTTTGAGCGAAATAGAGTCCGCTACTCTATTGCAAATAGACAGAGTGTCTATTGCTCAAATCAAATCGCCGGCAAGAGTGATAATATTTTTTGCGCTAACCGGAATTCTGCCAGGCTGCCTCATCAAAATGGCGATATTCAAAACGCTTTCATTTCTCCCTGCTGACCGATCAAAACAGGAAATTCGCCATAAAAAAATCATGCAGTACAAGCAGCAACTGGCTAATGCGGCTTTCCTGATGCGCTGGGTAAAATAGAACAATATGTGCGGAATATTTGGACACATCGGTTTCATAACTGAGCAACATGCACGGTACTGCACCGACACGCTTGCGCATCGCGGGCCAGACGGTGTGGGGATATGGTGTACGCACGAAGCAACATTGGGCCATCGTCGTCTGTCCATTCTTGATCTTACCGATAATGCCAAGCAGCCGATGAGCTATGCAGATGGCCGGTATTACATTACGTTCAATGGTGAGATATATAACTTCCTTGAGCTTAGGGTCGAGCTGGAGGCAAAGGGTTGCCGTTTCCACAGCCAGTCGGACACAGAAGTTTTGCTGGCTGCTTATGTTGCATGGGGTGAGGCATGCCAACTGCGCTTCAATGGCATGTGGGCTTTTGCAATCTGGGACGCGCAAGAAAAATCACTGTTCCTATCCCGTGATCGTTTCGGCAAAAAACCACTTTTTTATTCGTACTTGCCGAATGAAAATTTTGCCTTTGCTTCCGAGATGAAGGCGCTCTTTCCTCTCTTTGACGAGGTGCGTGCAAATGTCAGCCTCGTCAGGGATGCTTCACGCATCTTCCTGTATGAAAGTACGGAAGAGTGCGTCATCGAAGGCATCAAACGTTTTCCGGCGGGGCATAGCGGCCGGCTTAAGAATGGACGATTGGAAATAAAGCGTTGGTGGTGCACGCTGGATCATCTGCCATCGGTCCCTGAAAGATACGAGGATCAAGTCGAGCAATTCAGAGCGCTGTTTATTGACTCATGCCGCCTGCGCATGCGTAGCGATGTGCCATTGGGGACTGCGCTGAGCGGAGGCCTTGATTCCAGCGCAACCATCTCAACCATGGCGCATATCGCGCGGCATGGAATGACACAGCGCATGGGGGCAAGCTGGCAGCACGCGTTTATCGCCTCATTCCCCGGCACGCCCATGGATGAGAGTAAATATGCCCAGATGGTCACGAATCATCTGGATATCGATGCAACTCTGATTGAAATCGACCCACTACAGGAAATTTCAAATTTAAGCCGGTATCTATACCTGTTTGAGGATCTGTATATCACTGACCCCATCCCTTTCATGCAGACCTACGGGGCAGTCAAGGCGCACAACGTATCTGTTACGTTGGATGGCCATGGTGCAGACGAGTTGTTTGGTGGCTACCCATATGATTACTTGAGAGCCTTGGAAGATGCGGGATGGAATTTGTCTCAGGCCATGGATATAATCAAAACGTACAATGCCTCGTTTGGAGATAGCTCGCTGCTCAACGACGATTCGGCATCCAGACTGAAATTTATTGCCAGGCTGTTTAAGAATCGAGGTCTGTGGCTTGACTTGCGCCGGATAAGGAAAGCGCTCGGAATGCCGCACCCCTGCGAAAGTCTGGATGAACAACACCCGCTTTGGAAAAAGCTGGGGAGCTTGAACCAGCGACTGTATGCATCAACGCACGATACTATCTTGCCGACGTTGCTGCGGAACTATGATCGTTACAGTATGGCGAACGGCGTGGAAATTCGTATGCCCTTTATGGATCATCGCATTGTTAGTTATGCATTTTCGCTTCCATGGTCAAGCAAAATACGCAATGGCTATTCCAAGGCGATCATTCGCGACGCAGTTGCCGAGTTTATGCCCAAGGAAGTGACTTACCGCAAGACAAAAATGGGTTTTACTTCGCCAATGCTGGACTGGATGCGGGACCCCCTTAAGGTCTTTATGCTGGATATGATCTCAAGTCGGTCCTTCAAGGAATGCCAGCTTATAGATGCCGCGGAAGTGGCTAACGCAATTCGTCGTGTGATCGGTGACCCCGCTGCGAAACATACACAGGCCCTGCGGGCGTGGACCTTGCTTTCGCCGTACTTATGGGAGCAGGCCGTTGTCAGGCGCGTGAATCTGATATGACAGAATTTGCCCCGATTGCCCTCTTCGTCTATAACCGCCCGCTGCATACCCGTCAGACGGTCGAGGCGCTGAAAAAAAACGACTTGTCCAAGGTAAGCGATTTGGTGGTCTTCTGTGATGCAGCCAAGACCGCGGCTCAAGCCGATGCAGTGCGCGAAGTGCGCGAATACATCCGGAGTCTCTCCGGGTTCAAGTCGATATCCATCTTCGAGCGTGAAGCGAACTATGGATTGGCTCGTTCCATCATTGAGGGTGTGACAATGCTTTGTGAAGAATATGGCCGGGTTATCGTGCTGGAAGACGACCTTGTTACATCGCCATATTTCTTGAGATTCATGAACGATGCGCTGAATTTGTATGAGCGAGAAGATCGTGTGATGCAGATTTCCGGTTTTACATATCCAATTGGAAAAATGACAGATGATGCCTTTTTTCTCCGGCTTCCACTATGCTGGGGGTGGGCCACATGGAGCCGGGCTTGGAAATATTTCAGAAAGAGCGATGATGTCATGCTGCAATTCGATCGAAAGATGCGCCGGGCATTCAGTTTCAATAACACATATCATTTCTGGAGGCAGTTGGAGGAGAACAAGAAAGGGACGATCGACACTTGGTTTGTCTATTGGTATGCGGCACTATTCCTGCGCGGCGGCCTGACTTTATATTCAGGTAGGTCGCTTGTTCAAAATATCGGGATGGATGGGTCTGGGGTGCATTTGACGGTGACCAATAATTACAACGTGCGGTTGGCCGACACTGAGGTGCGGTTGGCGCCTATGCTGTGTGAAGAATCAGATGAGGCCGCCAAGTTGCATGAAAAATTTTTCCATAGGGACTATTCAATCCCCACCCGAATTGTAGACAAAGTGCGCAGGGTGGTCAGACGTCTGCTCCGGAATATCCGTCATGACGGTGCGGCAGCTAAATGACCGGTCTGTTCAGCATCAACCGCCGCTAGCATTGCATGGGCAGTGCGCCGTTCCGGCATTGAACAATGAAGGCTAGCGGTGTTCCCATTTTGAATGGTAGGTGAGCGAATGTTAAAAGATATCCATCCGCTGTCTGATGTACAGAGTCAGTCAATTGGTGAGGGTACACGTATCTGGCAGTTTAGTGTGGTTCTGGCGGGGGCCCGAATCGGTCTCAACTGCAATATCTGCGCGCAGGTATTTATAGAAAATGATGTTGTGATCGGCAATAACGTCACCATCAAGAACGGTGTTCAACTATGGGATGGCCTGCGCGTTGGTAACGATGTATTCATTGGCCCCAATGTCACCTTTGCAAACGACAAGTACCCAAAAAGCAAGAACACCCACTTCAAGCGTATGACAACCCACATTGAGGCTGGTGCCAGCATTGGCGGTGGCGCGACAATTTTACCCGGAATATGCATCGGTGCGGGCGCGACGGTGGGTGCGGGCGCTGTGGTTACCAGAGATGTCGCGCCTAAGACGACCGTTGTTGGCAATCCGGCCAGAGTTTTGGTGAAACCAAAGCGTGAAGGGGAAATATGAGATATAGCCTGGATGACTGCAAACAGATATCGCTGCCAAAGATATCGGACCCTCGCGGGAACCTGAGCTTTATCGAGGGCGGGCAGCATATTCCTTTCGATATACAGCGGGTCTATTACCTCTATGACGTACCGGGAGGGTCGGACCGTGGTTCTCATGCGCATAAATCCTTGCATCAGTTTATTGTCGCTATGTCGGGCAGTTTTGATGTGGTTCTCGACGACGGGAAGCAAAAGCGGCGCTTCCATCTTAATCGTTCGTATTACGGTTTGTATGTCTGTCCGATGATGTGGCGAGATTTGGATAATTTCTCATCAGGTGCCGTATGCATGGTACTCGCTTCGACGCACTATGATGCGGCAGACTATATTCGAGACTATTCGCAGTTCCTGCAACTAAGCAATCAGCAAACATGAATGTTCCTTTCCTGGACTTAAGGGCTCCGCACGACGAATTACGCACCGAGTTACGCGAAGCATTCGAGCGGGTGCTTGATTCCGGCTGGTACATCCTGGGCCACGAAGTCGAACAGTTTGAGCGGGAATTCGCTGGCTATTGCGAGGCCGGTCATTGTGTTGGTGTTGGCAACGGGCTGGACGCGTTGCACCTGATCGTGCGGGCCTACGGCATCGGCAACGGTGATGAAGTCATCGTGCCCTCCAATACATACATTGCGACCTGGTTGGCAGTAAGCCATGTCGGCGCGATACCCGTTCCGGTAGAGCCGGACGCGCGCACTTACAACATCGACCCCACGCGTATCGAAGCTGCCATCACTCCCCGCACCAAAGCCATCATTGCAGTGCATCTGTATGGGCAGCCTGCCGATATGGACGCAATCAATGCCGTCGCAAGAAGGCACGGTCTGAAAGTGATCGAAGATGCCGCACAAGCCCACGGCGCGCGGTACCAGAACCGCCGTGTCGGCACCTTGGGCGATGCGGCCGGGTTCAGTTTCTATCCTGGCAAGAATCTGGGGGCGCTGGGCGACGGCGGCGCGGTGACGACCAACGACCCGACACTGGCAGAGAAGGTGCGGGTCTTGTGCAACTATGGATCAAGGGTCAAGTATCACAATGAGGTCAAGGGCTACAATACACGGCTGGATGAACTGCAGGCGGCATTGTTGCGCGTGAAGCTGCGCAGACTGGAGGCATGGAATGCGCGACGCAAGACCGTAGCACGCACCTATCTGGGCGCCTTGGCTGACAGCGGCATGATGCTGCCCCATATCCCCGCGTGGGCGGATCCCGTGTGGCACCTGTTCGCGGTGCGGAGTACCAGCCGTGATGCCTTGCAGGCACATCTCCTGGGGCGCGGGGTACATACCATGATCCATTACCCCATCCCTCCCCATCTGCAGTCAGCCTATGCCGAACTGGCGATACCGGAAGGGAGTTTGCCGGTTGCGGAAGCTGTCGGCCGGGAAGTGTTGAGTCTGCCCATCGGACCGCATATGGGGCGCGAGCAGGTCGAGTGCGTTGTGGCGGGTATCATGGCATTCCGGCAAAGTGGCCGGTAACTCGAGATTGTTGCAGACCGGAAAGTTGTGGTGATCCGGCACTGGCATCAAAGATAGAACAAGACATGCAAACAGAATTTCCGCGGGTCTCGATACTGGTCATCAGCTACAACCAGGAGCGCTTCATCCGTGAGGCGCTGGAGAGTGCGCTGCAACAGGATTACGACAATCTCGAAGTGGTGGTGGCGGACGACGCCTCACGTGACGGGACTCGAGCCATCATCCGCGAGCTGGCACAGCGATATCCGCAACGGCTCAAGCCGGTCTTCAACCGGAGCAACGTCGGCATCACCGCCAATAGCAACATCGGATTGGCTCATTGCAGCGGCGAGTTCATCGCATTCATGGGCGGCGACGATGTCCTGCTGCCGGACAAGATCGCGCAGCAGGTGGCGTGGTTCGCGCAGGATGAGCAGCGTGTGCTGTGCGGACATGATGTGGAGTGGATAGACGCGGACGGCGCGCTACTTGGAATACGCACCAGCAATCTGGTGCCGTTGCATGACGGACGGGGCGCGGCGAGATTCATCCGGCATGGCACGCCGTACACCGCAGCCTCGGTCATGGTGCGCCGTTCACGCATCCCAGCCTATGGTTTCCATCCATCATTGCCCGTCGTGTCCGACTGGAAACTGTGGATAGACGTGATCGGCACAGAGGGCACATACGGCTACATTCCTGGTATCTGGGCGCGATACCGGCGGCATAGTGGCAACGTAACGGCGAAGCTGAACTGGAAAGTCACGCGCGACGTGCTGCTGACGGCAGTACTCTCTGCTTGGCATCTGCACGGACGATACCTCAAGGACTGGGCGCATTACTTCCTGGTGCGGCCGATACTCAAGCGCGTCCGGAGAAAAGCGCATGGCTAGCGTGGTGGCGATCACTGGCGGCACCGGCTTCATCGGCCGGCATCTGGTCGCGCGGCATGTCTCACTGGGCGACCAAGTGCATTACCTGACCAGAAAGAAACCGGCTGAAGAAATACAGGGCGCGGTGGCACATATTGGCAATCTTGCTGCGCCGGAAACATTGCGCCGCTTCGTGCGGGGTGCGGATGTGCTGTATCACTGCGCGGCCGAACTGCGCGATGTGGCCGAGATGGAAAAGACCAACGTGATGGGCACGGCCAACCTGTTGGACGCAGCCGTGGGCGAGGTCGGGCGCTGGGTGCAATTGAGCAGCACCGGTGTTTACGGCGCGCTGCGCGACGGCGAAGTGCGCGAAGACGCGGATATCCGCCCCGGCAACCCGTACGAGCGCAGCAAGGCGCTCGCAGATGCACTGGTATTGGAAGCGGCAGATAAACAGAATCTGTCCTGCGCCCTGCTACGGCCGTCGAATGTATATGGTGAAGATATGCCGAACCAGTCGCTGTTCCAGCTGATCCGCATGATAGACAAGGGACAGTTCTTCTTTATCGGGCCGCGCGGAGCGATGGCGAACTACATCCATGTTGAGAACGTCGTCGATGCGATGCTGGCGTGTGCCAATGCGACATTGCCGGCCAACGGTCGTGCCTACATCGCTTCCGATCACTGCCCACTGGAAGAGTTTGTCGGCATCATCGCCGCGACTCTTGGCAAACAGGTTCCGCGCATGCGGTTGCCGGAAATGCCCGTGCGCGCGCTGGTCGCGGCCTGCGGGTGGTTGCCTGGCGTGCCGTTGAAGACTTCGCGCATCGATGCGCTGACCAATCGAACGACGTACTGCACCGAGCGGATCCGGGATGAGCTGGGTCATTGCAACCGCATCTCCATGGCGTCCGGCATGGGCAAACTTGTCGGGTACTGGAAAGAACATGCCGCGCACTGAATCGTCCGCGCGCAAGCTCAAGGTCATCCGTGTGGTCACGGCTTCCTACGTCGTGCCCTGGCATCTGGCCAATACGCTCAAGCGCATGCCGGCAGACTTCGAGGTGACCGTGGTTGGGCAGGGCGTCTCTGCCTATCGCGATACTTACCCGAACGTCCGTTGGGTCGATATCGACCTTGGCCGCAAGGTGAGCCTGCTGTCCGACTTGAGCGCGTTGTTCGCACTGTGCCGGATATTCATCTCCATCAAACCGGACATCGTGCACTCCATCATGCCCAAGGCGGGATTGCTGACGGCGCTAGCCGGATTCCTGTGCCGGGTGCCGGTGCGCATGCATACTTTCACCGGCCAGGTATGGGCGACACGCCGCGGCCTCGTGCGCTGGTTGTATCGTGCCGTGGATCGCCTGATCGTCGCATTGAACATCCTGTCCATGACAGACAGCCCGTCGCAATCCGCGTTCCTGCTTGAGCATGGCATCGGCCATCACGGCAATGCCTTGCCCGTGCTGTCGCGTGGTTCGCTGTCGGGGGTCGATCTGGCCAGGTTCCATCCCGATGACGGCGCGCGGCAGCGCGTACGCACGGAGCTGGGTATCCCGGACGGGGCGACCGTCTTCCTTTATCTAGGGCGACTGAACCGGGACAAGGGCATACTCGATATTGCAGCAGCGTTCGCTACGCTAGGTGACGCAGAAGCGCATCTCGTACTGGCAGGCCCGGACGAAGAAAATGTCGTGCCGGAAGCCGGTGGCCTTCTGCATTCATGTCGCCACCGGGTGCACGTCACGGGTTTCGTCCAGCACCCCGAGGAATACTTTGCCGCAGCAGACGTGTTTTGTCTGCCCAGTTATCGTGAAGGTTTCGGCAGCGTGGTCATCGAGGCTGCGGCTTGCGGCCTTCCGGCAATCGGTACGCGCATACCTGGCTTGGTCGACGCCATTGAAGATGGGGTGACAGGGATGTTGTTTGCGGCCGGTGACACTGCAGAACTGGTCGAGTGCATGAGGGGACTGTCGGCACATCCGGAAAAAAGACGCCAGCTGGGTGAGCGTGCAATGTCCCGCGCACAGGAATACTTCAGCGCAGAAGTGCTGTATGACGCATTGAGGATGCAGTACCGCTCATTGGTCGAAGGCAAGATGCCTCGGGAATGTAAACGATGAGCCTGCTTGTCACAGGGGCGAACGGCTTCGTCGGTAGTGCACTGTGCGTGGAAGCGGCACTGCGGGGACATAACGTGCGCGCTGCATTGCGTTCGCATGCGCCGGTGGCAGGGGCGAAAGATGTGGTGGCGGTCGGTGATATAGATGGACAAACCGACTGGCACGCCGCCTTGCACGGCATCGACGTCATCATCCATCTTGCCGCCCGCGTGCATGTCATGCGCGAAGCTGCCGCCGATCCGCTGGCTGCTTTCCGCAGCGTGAACGTGCAGGGCACGGAGAACCTGGCGCGGCAGGCGGCGCGGGCCGGAGTGAAACGGCTGGTATATGTCAGCAGCATCAAGGTTAATGGCGAGGGTTGCCCTCACCCCCTGCCCCTCTCCCACGGGGAGAGGGGAGAGCGGGTGTATCGCGAATCCGACGCCCCCA
>Ga0209212_1005625_pt1 | contig 14815 bp, 15 predicted proteins | sample RifGroC2_FD_183996 | JGI IMG/M metagenome (GOLD analysis project Ga0209212, IMG submission 183996) | Groundwater microbial communities from Rifle, Colorado, USA - Groundwater C2 (SPAdes) (version 2) | ecosystem: Environmental > Aquatic > Deep subsurface > Groundwater | place: Rifle, Colorado... | reverse complement strand
ATCAGACCCAGCTCAACAATATTAACCGGGATCTCCGGGTCGTAGCAGGTCTGGAGCACCTCATAAACCTGTTCTTTGGTAACCATAGCTTATTCCTTTCCTCCCTCTAGCCCATCCTCCGATTCTTGACATGAACTACACGGGCAGAGAGAGCGCAGATAATCGAAGGTATAAATACCTGTGTTATGGCCGTCGCTCCAACTGAACTGAAGCGCATAATTCCCCACCGCGCTGATCTCTGCCAGCTTGGCATCCGGGACCTCGACAAATTTTATCTTCGCACCATGTCCCTGACACATAGCGCAGGGACAGTAACCGCGCAAGTAGTCCCGCGGATAATCCCCCAAATGGCCGTCGTCCCAGGTGACACGCACCACTCCCTTTTCTCTTATATGGTTTATTTCAATCGGGAACGGCTTGGTCATAATCTGCGCCATCAGCTCGATATGATCTTCAAGGCTTGCGCCCTCTTTGCGACCTCCGAGGCCACCGAGAGCTGGCCGGCCAGCTTAGACGCGATCTCCAAAAATATCTTGCTGATCTCGGACTTCGGCTCTTTGACCACAATCGGGATCCCTTTGTCGCTCCACTCCCGAAGGGAAGAGGTGATCGGGATTTCGCCTAAGAAGGGAATTTTGAAATGCTCGGCCGCGCGCTCCGCACCCCCCCGGGAAAAGATTTCATGCTTCTTGCCGCAGCCGTCGCAAATAAAATAACTCATGTTCTCGACGATCCCAATGATGGGAATCATCACCTTATCAAACATGGACTTGGCCCGAATAACATCCGCTAAGGCGACATCCTGGGGTGTGGCCACCAGCAGCGCGCCGCTGACTTTGAGCTGTTGAGAAAAAGTAATCTGCACATCTCCCGTCCCCGGGGGCATGTCAACGACGAGATAGTCAAGATCGCCCCAATGGACATCGGCCATCAGCTGGTGCAAAGCCTTCCCCAGCATCGGCCCGCGCCAGATCACCGCCTGCTCCGGTTCAAGGAAAAAGCCGATGGACATGACGGGCAGATTGTGAGCTGTGGGAGGCTCAAGCTTGAATTCTCCATTCACCTCAATTTTCTTCGGCTCTCCCTCGACACCCATGATCATCGGTATCGAGGGACCATAGATATCCGCATCCAGAAGGCCCGTGGCCGCCCCGTGCATTTTCAAAGCCACCGCGAGGTTAGCCGCAACAGTGGATTTTCCCACTCCCCCTTTCCCCGCGGCCACTAGAATCACATTCTTCACTGTGGGCAGCAAATCTGTCTGGCCCGCACCCGTCTTGCTTCCGCGGACCTGTGCGCCAAAAGATATTTGAAGATCCGTGACCCCATTCAGACCAACCAAAGCCTTTTTGCAGTCCTCATGGATCTTCTCCCTTAGTGGACAGGCAGGGGTAGTCAGCTCAACTGTAAAGGCTATTTTTCCTTCCGATACCTCGAGGTTTTTTACCATGCCAAGGCTAACAATATCGCGATGAAGCTCCGGATCCTGGACCTTTTTCAACGCTTCAAGCACTACATCCTTACTTAGTGTTCCCATGCTTCCCCTTTCATTTTCCGCGCATCCAAAACTTTAGACCTATAAGGTCTATGATGTCAATAGAGCGTATTAAATTATCTAAAATATAACCCACAGTATCAAGCCATTTTGAGAGACAGAGATGGTTGATCCTGAAGGATGAGCGGTGCGAACCTGGTCTCCGACACCGGCACGAACGAATCCTGCCAAAAATTCGCTCATCGAGGAATCGTTTGAAGCTTTATATGAGTATAGGTTGATCAACTTCTTGTCAATGGAGATTGGTATTTTTATTGCTTAACGCCACCTTGACAAAATACGTCCTTATCGGATACTCCTCCCCTATTAATACTGATCTGAGTGAGCCTGGTCTGTGCGGCCTTCGCACTACCGGGAAAAGGCGGATAATTGATGGCTCGTTACAGAGACCTTCGTGAGTGGCTTGAGATCGTCGACGGCAAGGGGCAGCTTGCCAGGATCGACGGGGCGCATTGGGACCTCGAGATCGGGGCGATCACCGATATGGTGTGCAAGTCCCACGACCTGAAGCCGGCCCTGCTATTCGACAAGGTCGTCGGCCACCCCAGCGGCTACCGATTGCTCTCCAGCAGCCTGAATTCGATCCAGCGCCTTGCGCTCACCTGCGGGATGCCCGCGGATATCGCCGATCTGGAGTTCGTGCGCACCTGGACCCGTCACGTCCAGGGGCTCCAGCCGATCCCGCCTCGGGTGGTGCAGAGTGGCACGGTGCTGGAGAACGTGTACGAGGGCGACCAGATCGACATGCTGAAGTTTCCATCGCCCCGCTGGCACGACCTGGACGGAGGGCGCTACATCGGCACCGCGACGATGATCATCACCCGCGATCCCGACAACGGCGAGCTGAACGTTGGCTGCTACCGGATAATGGTGTACGACGGGCGCATGCTGGGCATGTTGATTTCTCTGCAGCACGGGGGCGCCTATCACCGCCGCAAGTGGTTCGCCCGCGGGAAACCCTGCCCCGCAGTCATTAGTTTCGGGCACGATCCGCTGCTCTTCATGGCCGCGGCAACTCCGCTCGCCCACGGCAAGAACGAGCTAAGCTGGGCCGGCGGCATAAGGGGGGAGCCTGTTGAGGTGATCGAAGGTGCGCTCACCGGCCTGCCGATTCCGGCCTCTTCGGAGATCGCCGTGGAGGGCTTTTTCCTACCCGACGATCAGCGGCCCGAAGGACCGTTCGGCGAATTCACGGGCTACTATGCCAGCGGCGAGCGCCCGGAGCCGGCTTTCCGCGTCGATCGACTTATGCATCGCAACGATCCCATACTTCTCGGCGCTCCGCGAGGCCGACCACCGGACGATCCCACCTTCTGGCAGACCCGCTTCAAGGCCTCAGCCATCTGGGAGGGGCTGGAGGCCGCGGGCGTCCCCGACATCCAGGGCGTGTGGTGCCACCACCCCAACTCGAGCTTCTTCACCGTGATCTCGATCAAGCAGCGCTACGCCGGTCACGCCCGGCAGGCCGGCCTGGTGGCGCAGAATTGCCGTGCGGGTATCGGCTTCAGCCGCTGGATGATTGTCGTGGACGAAGACATTGACCCGTCGAACATCGACGACGTGCTGTGGGCGCTGAGCACCCGCGCAGACCCCGAGCGCGCCATCGAGATTACCCGCTTCAACTTGAACAACCCGCTGGACACCGCCAGAGCGCCCGAGAACCGAATTCACAGCTCGCGCTGCGTTATCGAGGCGTGTCGCGCGTGGGAGTGGAAGGAGCGCTTTCCGGTGGTGGCGGAAACCAAGCGGGAGCTGGCGGACGAAGTGCGCCGCAAGTGGTCGGAGCGGATCTGGCGCACGAAGGGCGCGGCCCGATAGCCCACCGCCGCGCCTCAAAGAAATTCTGCTGAGCTATCTTCCAGCAGCCCTTAAGCTTAAGAGAGGGGATTCTCTGAAAAGATGGGGGAGCATTCGGCCTGGGGCGCGCCTCTCCTAACAGACTTGGAGAAGCCCCCGGAGGTGGCGCACGTATTCATGAAGCTGCGGAGAGTCCATGACTTCCCGCCCCCTAGGCCTGGGAATCTCGATTTCGACCAGCTCCTTGATCGTTGCGGGGCTCCTGGACATGCAGAAGACCCGATCCGCCAGCAGCACGGCCTCCGTGACATCATGAGTAACCAGGACCAGAGTGTTTTTAACCTCGGACCAAATCCGCAAAACTTCCAGGTTCATTTGCTCGCGCGTTATTGCGTCCAGCGCGCCGAAGGGCTCGTCCATAAGAAGGACTTGAGGCTCAAAGCAAAGCGCCCGCGCCAGGGACACGCGCTGCTTCATGCCGCCGGATAAGGCGTGGGGGAATGCCCGCTCGAACCTCTCAAGCCCTACCAAACGGATGATGCTATGGACCCTTTCTTCGACTTCGCTGCGGGGCAGATTATTTCCAAAGATCGTGAAGGGCAGGGCGATGTTGGAAAAAACCGACTTCCATTCGAAAAGAGTGGGTTCCTGGGGAACCAGACCAAAATATCGCTGCCGGCGCGCTTCGTCCGGCGTCTTGCCGTCAACCGCCAACTCTCCTCGAAAAGGGAGCAGGCCGCCGATGCAATTCAGGAGGGTGGTCTTGCCGCACCCGGACGGTCCGATGATTGCCGCCACGCTGCCTCGCGGGACCGTGAAACTCACACGACACAGCACTTCGAGGTCGGACTCTTCCTGCTCTCGTCGGTACGATAGGGAGATCTCTTTTCCTTCAATGAAGCATTCCAGCTCGGTTCCCATATCTTTTTACTGCCTGTCCCTTCAGTTCAGCCCTGGCCTGGGGCCTCCTCTTTCTATCCGGCCCTAACCGGGCTAAACGACATTTGCAACCTGTGCGCGCTTGGACCGTCCCCAGGGAGTCAAAATAGCCTGAAGCTGGTCGAAGAGCTCGAAGAACAGGAGAGCGATAGCGGTCAGCAGGACCAGGGCCGCAAAGGTCTCCTTGGTCCGGATCTGGTTCTGCATCTGGACCATGTAGTAGCCTAGACCGGAGTCGCCAGCGTAGAATTCGGAAACTACGGCTCCGATCACCGCGAGCACGGAGGAAAGCTTAAAGCCGGCAAAAAGGTATGGCAAGGCTCTGTAAATATGGACGTGGCAGAACACTTGCCACTTCGAAGCGTTGTAAGACTCCATCAGGCGCTGCTCGCTCTCGTTAACGTCCTGGAGGCCCGTGATCAGGTTGAGGAATACGGGAAAAAAACAGAGAAGAGCAGTGAAAATGATATTTGTCTGTAAACCAAAGCCAAACCAGATGACAAAGAGCGGCGCCAGGGCAACCTTGGGCACGGCTTGAATAATGGTTAAGTATGGGGTGATCACTCGCCTGGCGGCCGGGACATAGACGGTAAAGAGCGCGAAGACGATCGAAGAGCCCGCCCCCAAGGTGAAGCCTCCGAGAGTTTCCATAATCGTAACCCAAGCGTGCAATCTGAGATACGGCCATTGATCCACCATACTTCGCCCGATGTTCGACGGCCGTGGAATAAGGTAATGGGGCACCGCCAGCACCACCGTCAAAAGCTCCCACGCCAGAACCATAAGAGCGATACCGCCGGCCGGACCAAGTTTTGTCAGGCACGCGGAAAGCCGATTATGCTTTCCTCCACTTTTGCCTACGAAAATAAAGAACTTACCCTTAGATTCAGTTTTCATAGACGACACTTTTTCTTCACGTCATCGGGCGTTTCCATCCACGGGGAGCGGGCCCACTCCATTGCAGCCTGGCTTACTTGGGGATCCTGCAGGTACTTGTTGGTGTAGTAGGTATTCGTGTCGATCTCTTTCTTAATCATTCTCGCCTCAAGAAGGGTCTGTTGTGTCTTTTTCATCTCTGCCTCATCAATCCATCCCCAACCTTGCTTCTGTACCACGGGGCTATCCGGGTTCCAGGCCCAGCGAACATAAGTGTTCAGCGACGACAACTCGCGGAAGCGATCTATCTGCACACCGGGATTCAATTTTCCGACGATCCGTATGGCTTGCTCTGTATCCCTTTTGACTAACATTGAGCCGCGGATAATTCCGAGCAAAGCGCGGGTTATGACGTCGTCGCCTACCTGTTCCGCCCACTTGGTGTTCACGTATACAGCCTGGCCATACATATCGAGGCCGAAATTCGCAAACGGAATGCTGGCCGCCTCGATACCACCCCGGCAGTTGATCCAGACATCCTGCGATAGGTAGAAACCTGCCATGGCATCGATCTTCTTTTCAAGCAGCAGCGGGATCTCTCCTCCGGGCGGCACATTGACGATCTGGACAGCCTTTTCGTCAACGCCTGCCCGCTTAAGAGCGATTCGCAGAAAAGCACCGGTATGACCAAAGGGGAAATTCCCTATCCGCTTGCCTCTGACGTCTTTTAGCTCTTTGATCCCTGAATCTTTGAGGAAGACTAGGCCTGCGGGATCTCGCCTCTGGCCGATAGCTATAATCTTAATAGGGAGCCCCTCTTGAATTCCCCCTGCCACAGAAGCCATGGCTGAATAACCTATCTGTTCCGATCCCGCCGCTACGGTCTGCACAGCGGCCGCAGAGCCCTTGCCCGGCAGTGTTTGACCGTCCAGATTCAGCTTGGGCCAGTAAAGCTCCTGGGCAACGTAGAACTCAGCGTATCCCAACGTTGGGACAAAGGGCGTGCGGAATTTGAAGGATTGCGATTGCGCGGGTGCAAACTGCGCGACCGCAAAGACGAAAGCAAGGCCTAAGAGCGTCGCGCTTCCTATATTTTTCATGACTATACCTCCTCCATCTTGTGGTTTTTGGTTCGGTTACAATTCAAGGGTTCATTAAAGGCCGCACTGCTTTTTTATTTCTGCCGGCAGATCCGTCCAGGGCGTTCGGAGCCAATCCATTGCCGCTTGGTGAAGCTCTGGCTGCTCGAGATATTTGAAGGATACCGTGGACTTTCCAGGCATTGGCCGTTGCTCTTGGGCGGCCATAGCCGTGCCGACATACGCGACCTGGCAGAGAGCCATCAAGGTAAAAATCAATTTAAAAAAAAGCTCAGGCCTGGACATAGTTTCATCTCCCTTCGACACGGATGCGTGGAATACAGGCATTACCATGTGTTTTTACCACGACCATCACCGAGAGGTCAAGTTCCAGAAGAGCTTGACAAGGAAGGAATTAAAATTATAGAAGTGCAGATTCAAACAACCTTTCACAGTTTGCAACAAAGGAGCGGTGCGAGCCGAAAGGCAGGACAGGTAATTGAGAAAACATAGCAGGGGTTTTCGGGATTAGACTTAATAAAACGCCAGAGGAGGGAGTATGCAAATTAAAGAGTTGCCTTCAGAATATAAAGTGCCAAAGCGATACTACCGCGGGGTCGTCGTCGGGGATCTCGTGCTGCTTTCGGGGGTTGGCGGGATAGATCCGGAAACGGACACGGTCCTGCCGACGCTCCAACAACAGGCCGAGATGGTTTACCGGCGCATTGTCGCGGGGTTAAAAGTCGCCGGGACCTCTCCGGAGTACGTCATCCGCAGGACCACCTATTTGGTGGACCCGATAAAAAACATCAACACCGTGAACGACATGGAGCGCAAATATCTAAACCATCCCAAGGCGAGTTCGACTGTGGGGGTGACCGAGCTTGCCCGACCCGGGATGATGGTTGAGATAGACATCATGGCGATTAAACCGCCGAAGGGCCGGAAGCGTCCTTCCACCCGGAAACGAAGAAGATCCAGGTAGGGTCATCCAGGAGTCCTCTTGCCGGATGCGGTTGCGACCGCCGGTGCGCTAGCCGAAAGCCCGTGTAGGGCATTCTCTAACGCGGCGATTTGCTGTTTCAGCCGGGAGATCTCCTCTTGAACCTCGACAATACCGTTAGAACCGATCTGGCCGGCCATGGGCACCAGCGGTTGGTAAGTCTCTTCCTGAACACATAGACGAAGGATGTCCCACCGGCCGTACAGGCCGGTCAAGTTTACGGCGGCCCGGGGACGGTCAACTTCAGACAGGTCAATATCGCCGTAAACAATTGTCTCGGTATCATAAACCGGTCCGGCGATGTACTCGCCGCGAGGGCTCACTATGCCGCTGCCGCCGCGGGAAGAGCCGGGGATGTTGAAGTAACTGTTAGAATAAAAGTTTTTCGGCTTGGATTCCTCTGGGATATAAGTGGCGGCTATCACGCCATAAGCTTTGGCCATATCGCAGAACGCCCTTGACTTGATATCGGTGCCGTTTTCCATTCCGCAATTCCCCGGCCACAGCGAGCAATGCACCTCAATGCCCTGCATAATCCAGTTATAAAGCAACGTCGGCTGCGCATGCTCGCCGCAAATCGAGCCGCCTAATATTCCTATATCGGTCTTGAATACCGTTTTTAGATTATCTCCACCGTCCCCGGCGGTATGGAACAAGCGTTCCTGCACCGTGACACAAATCTTGCGGTGAACACCCAATATTTCACCGCGCGGGCTGATATAAAGCATGGAATTGTGCATCCGGCCGCGGTATTGAGTATTGCTCTCATTGATGCCCATGACCACATAAGCACCGGCTCTTTTAGCGGCCGCGCATAGCGCCTCCGTTTCCGGCCCGGGCACTGTCACGGAACTCCACAGATATTTAGCCCAGATATCGCTAAACCGGGGCCGCTCAGCTATATCCAGCGACCAGTAGCAATAGCTGGGCATCCAGCTTTCGGGAAATACGATCAGCCGGGCGCCATTACAGCCGGCTTCCGCAATCAGCTTTACTGCTTTCGCCAGCGTCGCTTCAGCATCAAAGTAATCGGGAGCGTCTTTCCATACCGGAGCAGCCTGCACCGCCGCCGCCTTGAAAACCGGGAATTTAAACCTGCCTTGCTCCATGGCGGATCTCCTCTATCCGGCTATTACAGACCGTTGAAAAAGGCCCATCTGCTTCGTTGCGCTCGACTGCCTCGCTCCAACGTACTTTCTAAGTACGCTTCTGCTCGTCAGTTTCTCGCGCGCCTTGCATCTGGGACCTTTTTGACCGGCCTGAGTTAAGGGTTTTTCAACACCCTGATTACTTTTGACCCTTCCTTTTCCAATCGGTTTAAAAACCCCTTTACTCCAAAGCAAAGAAAATGTCCAACAAGTTCACTCCATTCCTTTCTTATCGCTCCCTGCAATAAACCATGCCGTTGCTCCAAGGACAATCAGCCCTCCTACCTGGAACATGATCCTGAAACCGAAATATTGCAGCACCACTCCCAAGAGGATGGTGCCTGCCCCGATACCGAGATCAAAGGCGGCCGTAAACGTGCCCATGGCTGCGCCTCGCGTCCTGTCGCTCACTCGATCCACCAGAAAAGCCGTAATTGCCGGTTGAACCAGACCGAAACCCACCCCATAGAGGAAGGCAGCGACTACAAATAACAAGAAAGAATTTGTCATCGAGAGGACAAAGAGCCCGAGAACAAGAATCAGCATGCCCGGCACGATTACGGCCTTCCGCCCCTTGATATCTGAAAGTTTGCCTGCAAATGCCCTGATAAAGATCAAACTGATTGCAAATACAGTGAAAAATATTCCCGGATTTCCCAACCCTTTTTCCTGAGCGAAAAGAGAGACAAAAGATACGATCGAGCCGTAGGTAAACGTGACACTAAACATCAAAGCTGAGGGAAAAAGCGCCTCTTTGCTGAAAAGGGAAGTTTTCGGATGCACAGCACCTGTTTCGGTTATGGGTAATACAAGTAAAAGAGATAGGAGCGCTATGAATGCGCTTATCATAAAGAGCCTCGGAAAATCAGGAACGCCTGAAGCATACAACAGCCAGAAACTCAAAGCTGGACCCACAGCCATGGCGGCATTGGCCGATATGCCGAATATGCCCATGGCCTCCCCTCTCCTGCTCGGCGGGGCAATGTCCGCTATCAGAGTGCTTGCTGCAGTAGTTGCAGCGCCCCAGCCGAAGCCATGGAAGACCCTTAGAAGTAGGAGCGCAGTGACACTTGTAACATGGTTATAGAGCAGCATGGATATAAGCACCACGAGAGAGCCTGCCAAAAGCATGTTCTTTCTGCCGCGCTTGTCCACCTCGCGACCCATGAAAGGACGCAAGACCACGCTGGATATGGTGAACACGCCGATGACAAGACCTATCTGGGATTTTGTTCCGCCGAGTTGCAGGATGTAAATAGGCAACGTGACTAATAGAAAATAAAAGCTTGTAAATATGGCGACCGTAGAAAAGCTGGTCAGAACAAAGTTTCTCGTGAGGAGCGTTTCGTTTTTCATAGGCTTTCCCCCATAATAATCATGTTTAATGGGGATTCACCACACAAAATTATTCCGGGAAAAGTCAATGTCAAAGGTATAAGATAACTATTATGAGCAAAATTGAGCGTTTAGATTATAGGAAATTGCCATAATTTCCCCCTCTGAGTGGATAGACTTTAAGAAGCGGAAGGAGTAGGCCCATATGAAGTGCCGCCCCGAACCTTGACAGTGCCGGTCTTCACCTTGGATAAAGCCCCTTTATAGTTTCTTTAAACGATAACGTCTGGGAGTTTTGCCTGCCTACCTTCAGATTGACACAACTGGCGGCCTATCCGCGATGGCCATGCAGCAATTGCCGAGTTGGTGACAGCGCTTTCAGCCGTCGGATAGCGACGGATTAAGACCTTGAAAGAAGTCGGGGACGAGACGACCGCACAGCCTCCTGATATACTTAAGCTAGTAAGGATTCGGCAGGGATGTCTAAGCGCTTCCGTAACGAGCGCATCATATCGACTGTGAGTTTCCTTTTGCGGTTGAGAACTTCCGACACGCGGCTTCGACCGCCCAAAATCTTAGCGAGGTCCGATGACTTCAGCCCAAGCTGTTCCATGCGGAACTTTATGGCCTCAACCGGATCGGGGGGTTCGACCTTGTAATGCCTCTGCTCATACGCTTCGACTAACGTAACCAGCACCTCCAGGCGATCACCCTTGGGGGTGTTCGGTCTGGCATCCCAGAGTCTCTCGATCTCCTTAAGCGCCGTCCGGTAATCGCGTCCTGTTTTGATCGGTTTAATCGTCATGTTAAATCTCCTCTGCATTGATCTTGTCATACTCCGCGTGCGTGCCAAGAAACCGGATATAAGCCAATTGAAATTCGTACCTAACAGCCACAACCAACCGATAGGTGTTTCCCTTGATGTTGAACACGACACGATTATTGCGAAGAATGCTAGCTGTCCGGTATTCGGCTTTGATGTCCTGGGGGCCTTTCCATCTAGCCTTCTTCACCTCGGTATACCATGCCCTCAAAGGACTCTCTGCATCCGGATGTTTCTTCCAGAAGAGTTTCAGCGTTTTCAACGCAATGATCCGCACGACACAGCATACCTTGTTCCCAATTTGGGAACAAGCCCCGGTACGCAATCGATGGCTTCACCCTCTCGCCTGTTTCCGATGCCAGGCCGCGCTGGCCTGGATGGCCAGAAAGGAGAGAGCAAAACAGGCTATCGCAAGGACAAACGCCCAGCGGTACGAGCCCGTAAGGTCAAAGATCATCCCGCCTGACCAGGAGCCAAGGGCCATGCCCAGTCCAAAGGTGATCTCAAGGAAGCCGAAGATGGTTCCAATGTTTTTGCCGCTAAAGATATCTCCGATTACCGCTCCGTAAGTAGGATTCCCTGAGCTGTGACCGATTCCATACACTATCGCCGCTATGTAGATAAACCAGAGGGGAGGAGCCGATTCCGAGCAGGCAGATAAGGCCGATTGAGGTTATCAAAACAGAGATACCGTAAGCCTTACCCCTCCCCAGGCGGTCCGATGCGTATCCCCAGATGAAGGTGCCCGCTACTCTTGTAAATCCTATTACCCCCAAGACAAAAGCGGCAAGTAACCGATCAAACCCCTGGTAAACCAGGTGGGCGACAATGTGGGTGTAGATGAGAAAGAGGCCGGTGCCCAGCGCCAGGTGCCCCGCGGCAATGCTCCAAAAAGGGAAGGAACGGAGCGCTGTCGTCAAGGTCCACTGGTATCTTTTAACAGCGCCTTTTAAATCCTTGGGTTTTTCACCGGAGTCCATGCTTTCTCCGTCAGGGAGCTGCCCCAACTCTCCAGGATTGCGCCTCTGGAAAATAGCATTGGCTGGAAAGACCGTGAGGAGGATGAGAGCTCCCAAGAGCATGAAAGCCGCGCGCCAGCCCAGCCGTGAGATCAAAATTTGGGAGAGGGGAACGATCATAATCATCCCAAATCCCTGCCCCGCGGTTGCCAGGCCGATGGCCGTGCCGCGACGCCGGACAAACCAGTGGGAGATATGCGCGCTTTGGGTCACAAAACCGAGACCTGCTTGTCCTACGGCAGCGACGATGCCGTAGTGAATATACAGCTCCCACAGAGAGTTGCTGAGACCGGAAAAGGTGAAGCCGAGTCCCATCAAGAGAGCGGCCAGCGGCATCAGGATGCGCGGTCCAAGCCGGTCAAAGGCGTATCCGACCGCGGGCGATGCCAGCGCATAAACCAGAGAGTTCAGTGACACTATAGTGGCGCCGACGCCGTGGGACCAGTGAAAGTCTTCCAACAAGGCAACGTAGAAGACGCTGAAGGAGCCCAAAGCCCCGCGCACAAACACCATATTGAGGAAGCAGAGCAAGAGGATGACGTAACCGTAGTAGAGGCGAGGACGCATGGATGGATACTATTGGGTTAGACTTGGCGCGCTCAAGATGCTCCCGCGAACCTAGAGACCGCTTAAATCTGTTGCCTCCTATCCATCGGTGATGAGCCGGTTCAACTCTTTGAAAAAATCTCCGATGGCGCCGCGATGATTGAAATCTGTCAATGAGTCCAAAGGCGTCGGATCGCGGTTGATGATGGCTAAGAAGGCGCCGTTTTGTTTGGCAATAACCGGGAAGGAAGCGGCCGGTTGGACCTGCAAGGAGGAACCGATGACGATAAAAATTTCCGCGTTTTCGCACAGCGCCTGCGCGCGCCTCATCGCCTCGACGGGCATCGCCTGGCCGAAGGATATCGTGGCGGGCTTAAGAAATCCGCCGCATCGATCGCAAACCGGGAGGGCAAAATCTCCGACCAGCGTTTGGTAAATCTCTTCTCCGGGAAAAAGTTTTCCGCAGCTCAAACAGACAACCTGCCGGTCGGTGCCGTGGAGTTCGACGATCTTCTTGCGGGAAACCCCCGCGATGCCGTGGAGTCCGTCGACGTTTTGCGTGATCAGCCCAAGCAACTGTCCCTTCTCTTCAAACGTCTTGATGGCATAGTGGCCGATGTTCGGTTGGACGTTCTTATAAAGCTCGTGGGTCCGGGATATCATTTTCCAGTAGCGCACGCGCGCCTCCGCGCTGCTGACAAAATCATCGAAATAAACCGGTGAATACCTTGTCCAGATCCCGCCCGGGCTCCTGAAGTCGGGAACGCCAGATTCCGTGCTGATCCCCGCGCCGGTAAAGAAAACGATATCCCGGCACGCTCTGATTTTCGCCGCGAATGCTTCAAGCGTCATAGGTCAATAATCCTCACCGGATAATAATCGCGGGAAGAGGGCGCACCAAACCCCTGCTTCGCATAGGAGAGATATATGACGGGTCGGTAAGGAAAAGTTACTTCGCCCCTGGAGACTTCGTCTCAGGAGACTTGGTCTCTGCAACCTTGACGTCCAGGACTTTAACATCGAATGAAAGGGTCTTCCCCGCCAGGGGATGGTTAAAATCCATGACCACAGTTTTCTCTTTGATCTCGTGGACCCGCACAGGCATACTCTGCCCCTGGGGGTTTCTCGCAACCAGTGTGGTGCCGACCTTGAGCGCTTCCACGGGAACATTGGTCTTGGGAATTTCCTGGAAGGCCCTAGGATTGACCGGACCATAAGCATCCTCCGGTTTGACGCGGACATTCTTAGTAGCGCCGGCCTTCATTCCTAAAAGCTCTTTCTCCAGACCCGGGATAATTTGACCCTGGCCCTGGGTGTAGTTCAGAGGCTCCTTGCCTTTGTTGGATTCGATCATCTTTCCCTTTTCGTCGGAGAGGGTGTATTCCAAACTAACCGTCGAGCCGCTTTTGATCACCTTGGTCCCTTTTTCTGCTTGAGCGTGAACGTTCGAAGTTAATAAAAGAACCCCTAACACCGCCACTAGAGATAGGGGCGCCGTTCTCTTCATGAAATCCTCCAGCATCTCTCAGATATTTCCCGAAACGGAATTAAGCGAGCATATACCGTGATAGTGATGAATACAACGGATCAGCGGGAAAACGTTCTCGCGAGCTGAAGATCGAGGATGGAAGATGGAGAATTGAAAACGGCGGATGGAAAATAACCTGACCAGCCTCTATCCTCGATTCTCAATCCTCGGTTCTTTAAAGGCGCGGTTTAAACTTGGGCAGGAAAATTCCCGGTCCGGCTTCTTCGAAGACCACATCCACAGCCATGCCGATGGCAACTTTTTCAATCGGACATCCGACGACGTTGCTGCAGATCCTGGGGCCTTCTTCGAGATCGATCCAGGCCGTTACGTAGGGGATATCCTTTGCAAACCCTCTCAGGGCCCGGCCGACCACCTCGCGGATCACGGTGAAGGCAAAGAGCTTCCCGCGGCCGCTGACAGGGATCCACTGAAGCTTCTCGCTGCCGCATTCGACGCAGGCGGGGCGGGGGCACCAGACCCAGGACTGGCAGTCACTACAGTGCTGCATGACTAATTTTCCGTTGGCGGCCGCCTCCCAGAAGGGCTGGGTGACGGGAGTGATCTCCGGGAGGGGTTTTTTGATTTCTTTTGCCGGCTCCGCCATGTCAAACCTCCTTTCCCAAGATCGCGGCGGCGGTACAGCCAAAATTCTTTCCGTAATTCACGGCTCCCAGACCGGTAACAAGACCGATCTTCGCATCCGGCACCTGGCGTGCGCCGCCTTCCCCTCTAAGTTGCCGCACCGCTTCGATCACATGGACCATGCCGCCGGTGGTCGAGGGCTGGCCACAATTGATTATTCCGCCGCCGGTCTGAATGGGGAGATCCCCTTTGAAGGTGAAATCGGTTTTTTCAAAGAATTCCCGGTCGTTTTTCCCGCAGAAGCCCAAATCTTCGATTTGCAGCATGATGACAGGGACATAGTCATCGTAGAGACCGAGAAAATCAATATCGTCGTGGGACACTCCGGCCATTTCGAAGGCCGCCCTCCCCGATTCGCGGATGCCGGTGATCAACGGATTCGCTCGGAAACGGGGGCCGGCGCTCGCGTTGTTGCGCTCGCCCCATCCCAGCAAATAGACGGGCGGCTTGCGGAGCGTCCTGGCGCGCTCCGGTGAGGCCATGATATAGGCCTTGCCGCCGTTTGCCGGCATCACACAGTCA
>Ga0209212_1005621_pt1 | contig 14827 bp, 10 predicted proteins | sample RifGroC2_FD_183996 | JGI IMG/M metagenome (GOLD analysis project Ga0209212, IMG submission 183996) | Groundwater microbial communities from Rifle, Colorado, USA - Groundwater C2 (SPAdes) (version 2) | ecosystem: Environmental > Aquatic > Deep subsurface > Groundwater | place: Rifle, Colorado... | reverse complement strand
GGCCGGCAAATGCTCGGTGGAAAGGCCTGATGAATCAGAAATGGACATGGCGTTGGAGAAGTATAAACAGGATATTGATGAATTTAAGCGAGAGCTGGACTTTGGAGCAAAATAAATAAAAGGTTCCTTTTAATTTTGAATGGGTAGTTTTAGAAGGGGGACAGATAATTTTTGGGGGACGTGGTCAAAAAATTCCTCCGGGATTTTTCGACGCTCGTGCTCGGCTGCCACGAGCTATCATCATCCATGGCGCGCGCGGCATTAGGGCGTCCGTGCCCAGACTTCCCGCCCATCCCTGGGCTCCAGCTCCTCCGCAACGCACCCTCAAAAATTTATCTGTCACCCGCCGACCTTTTGAAAAATAATTTGATTAATTTTTTTACCAACATGAAATTAAAAAGAACCAGTTCATTAAAGTGTTTTAATCTTCTATGGCAAAGTATTCTAAAAATAAAATAAAAAACCAGAAAAAACCAGAAATATCTTGAATTAGGAAATGCAATGTGATAAGATTTAAACCATCTGTTTATTTTGATAAAGATTATATATCTTTATGTCGCCAGGACGTAGCCATGAATGATGTAAAAGTATCTATCGGCATAGAATTTTTAAATGCTTATTCGCAGATTGCGCATTCCGAGCAGAAGCGCGTCCGCGAGTTCATCGAAAAATTCTGGGAGAACCCGAGATCATCAAGCATCAATTACGAAAAGATCCACGACATGAAAGATAAAAACGTTCGTACCGTAAGAATTAATGACGCCTACCGCGCAATTGTCCTCAATCCCGAATCAGGTAACAATTTCGTTCTTGTCTGGGTCGATCATCACGATGAAGCTATGCGCTGGGCGAAGAACAAGAAATTCGACGTCAACAAATATACAGGTGCGATCGAAGTCATCGATTACGAATTTGTCGATAAAATCAAAGAAGAAGAAAATAAATGGGTTTTCAACCAGAAAACTCTTTTTTGCGACATAGCCGACGACGATCTTCTTATGTTCGGCGTACCGGAAGTCTTTTTAACCACAATCAAAAACATAGACAGCGAATGTGCTCTTGATCAGGTCGCAAAATATCTGCCGCAGGAAGTCTCAGAAGCCCTTTACTATTTGGCAAGCGGTTGTACGGTTGAGCAAACTTTGAACGAAATAGCGTCAAAGCCTGCCGCCGTCAAAGCAGCTTTACAGATAGCTACGCCTTTAGTCGAAAGCCATTCTGATTATTCAAAAGCGCTCGAAAATGAAAACTCTAAGACGCGTTTCAGATGCGTTGAAGACGCAAAAGAGCTCGCTGAAATACTCGACGCTCCACTCGAAAAATGGCGTGTATTTCTGCATCCGACGCAGAGAAAGCTCGCTGAAATGATATCCAGCGGCCCGGTACGCATACTCGGCGGCGCCGGAACGGGAAAAACGGTCGTTGCCATACACAGGGCCAAATACCTTGCGGAAAAGGTTTTTACAGCGCCCACTGATAAAATCTTATTTACTACATTTTCGAAAAGCCTTGCTACAAATATTAGAAACTGCCTTTCAACGATATGCTTTGCAGAAACCATGCAAAGGATCGAAGTTACGAATATCGATCTATGGGTTACTATTTTTTTAAAACGTCACGGATATAATTTTCAGATAGTCAATGACGTCGAAAATAAACTTTTCTGGCACGAGGCTATGAAATCGGCTCCTGCTGATATAGACCTAGGCAAAGCATTTTACCGTGACGAATGGCGGATTATTATTCAGCCGAATGCCGTTTTCACTCTTGAAGATTATCTTGGCATCTCTCGAACTGGTTCGGGCAGAAGTCTTACGTCAGATGTGCGCCAAAAAGTATGGCCCGTTTTTGAGGCTGTAAGAAAACAGTTCAAAGATAACAACAGAGTCGAACTCATAGATCTATCGCGCGAAGCGCTTAAGTATATCGAAAAAAATCCGGGTTCGCTTTCTTATAAAGCAATCATAATCGATGAAGGCCAGGATATCGGCGCGGAAGCCTATAAACTTCTTCGCAAGATGCTTCCCGAAGGTACTAACGACATTTTTATTTTAAGCGACTCCCATCAGAAGATATATGCGCAAAAGGTAATATTAAGCCATTGTGGCATCAACATAAAGGGGCAGCGAACTAAAAAACTCAAACTCAACTACAGAACAACCGAAGAAATAAAACGCTGGGCCCTGAAGCTTTTCGAAAAGAAAACGATAGACGACCTTGACGGCGGCATCGACATCCAGGAAGGATACCGCTCGCTTCTTCACGGCGCAGAGCCATCTATAAAGATGTTCGATACCGAAATAGACGAAATAGAATTTCTTGTTAAGCACTGCCGGGGGATTATCACAAACGGAGCCGTAGCGGAAACTATATGTGTAGTCGCTCGTACCAACGATATCGTTAACCGCTATAAAGAGCACTTCTCAAAATCAGGTCTTCCAACATTTCTCATATCGCGCGACGCCGTCGATAAAAGCGATTACGCGGGTATTCGCTTCGCCACCATGCATAGAGTTAAGGGCCTCGAATTTGATTATATTCTAATGGCCGCCGTGAGCAAAGACATAATTCCTCTCAAGCGCGTGATGGAAGATATCGATAACGAAACGGCGCTCGAAGAAGCCGACTTGCGGGAGAGGGCACTTTTATATGTGGCCGCAACGAGGGCGAAAAAAGAAGTAATTATTACGTGCAACGGTGAGAAGAGCGAGTATTTGGGGTAAGAGTTTTAGTTGGAATGGAATATATCGCTTTTAACGACAACAGCTGAGCATTATGAAGTAACAAACAAATTTACATGAGGGAGAAAAATGGATTATAAAAACACATTCTATAATGATGACAATATTTTATTGAAAGTTATTAAAGAAAAAAATTTATATAAACTACAACAAATTATAAAAACATATGATATTAATGCTAAGGATGAAAATGGAATAACGATATTATTCCATGCCATTCAATTTTCAAATTTCGATATCATCAAATCTATAATAGAAAATGGCGCTGATTTTAATATAAAAAATAATTACAATATATCACCCTTAATGGTAGCTGCATCAATTGGTGATGAACAAACAATTGAATATTTAGTATCACGAAACGCAAATATCGACTTTAAAGATTATAAAGGTCAAACCGCCCTGAATTATTCAAGAAATAATAAAAATAACGAAACCAATAATTTTTATTTAATGAATTCATTCGAAATAACATGTATATTTTTAGCATACATGATTATTGCAGATGGAAATATCGACGACTATGAAGTTGAGTTATTAAAAGAATTTATTTCTGAAAATGGCTTGAATGAAGAAATACTGAGTTCTGTAGATAAAATTTTTTGTGATTCAAATGACAAAATACCTATTGACAAAATATTTTTAAAATTATCATCTTTTAATAATTCTACGATTAAGGAAGTTATATTTTCCGCTTTAATTATAGCCATTTCGGATGGAGATTTTAGTTCATCAGAAAAACAAATTTTAAATCAGCTGATCGACGTAACCAAATTTGAAAAAAATGAATATTTGAAAATCATATCAGATGCCGAAAAATATTTGGAGAGTTTATCCGACAAATCCAAAAGTATTGAAAAAAACAACTCAATATCCGGCAGTTTGATAAAAAAAATTTCTGAATCCATATCAAATTATAGATATCTTCCTGAAATAATTAAAGATAATCTAGAATATTATGCAAATAACATATTGCTTGATACAGAAGAATATCCAATGGTTATAAATAAATGCAAAGACATAGCGAAAGGTGATTTAGAACATATACAAAAAATACACTTGGAAAATAATAAATATTTAACTGATTTAAGCGAATCAATAAATTTGATCATTAGTCAAAACAACCTATATACAAGTGATAAAGAGATAGATGAATATAAAAATAATTTGGTTGATATTCAGAAAATTTTAAATGAGTTATTAGACGAATGTAAAAAAACTAATAACGAAGCATTAAAAAAGAAACTTGTGGCAATTAATTATTATACAATATCATTTATCGGAAAAACTAAGGCCGGTAAAAGCACACTTCATTCAATAATTACCGGGAGAGGTTATGAATCAATTGGAGATGGAAAGCAAAGAACCACGAGATTTAACAGAAGATACATATGGAAAAATGTCAGAATAATTGATACGCCTGGAATCGGCGCGCCGGGCGGTAAAAACGATGAAGAAATAGTTAAAAGTATCATTGATGAATCAGATTTGATTTGTTACGTATTGAAAAATGACAGTATTCAAGAAACAGAGTTTTCGTTTTTAAAGTTTATCAAGAATAAAAACAAGCCTATTGTAATATTGCTAAATATCAAAGAAGACATTGAAAATGAAACGCGTTTTAAAAAATTTCTTGATAATCCGGAATTCTGGCACAATAGAACAGATGAAAAGAATATTCAAGGCCATATTAATAGGATAAAAACTTATGTTCAAAAATATTATAATGAGGATTATTTCGAAATATTTCCTGTTCAATTGCTGGCCGCTAAAATTTCTAAATTTGATAAATATAAAGAAAATTCCAAAAAACTTTACAATGCCTCTCATATGGAACCCTTTCTTAAAAAAATCAGGCTTTCTATATTGGAAGAAGGCTTAATAAAACGTTCGCAAACTATAATAGATGGCAGTATATCAAATTTTTACGAAACTCTCTTTAACATTTCTAAAATTGGTCAATTTTTATCAAAATTACAGGAAAAATTTCAGCAAAAACTGAATGATCTGGCTAATAAATTTGAAAATCACAAACAATCAAGAATTAAAGCATTGATTCAAGCAACTACAGATAGTTTTACGGTTTTATATGATAATCTATACTCTTTTTCAACCCAAAATTACTCTTATGATGAAAAAAAAATTAGAATCAGTTTTGAAGAATATATTAATAAATTCGGTCTTGACGAAAGTATTTCAAATTCATATAAAAAAATAGTTAATGAACATTTCGAAAATATCAAAAATTTCGTTGAAGAAGTATCTGAAGATCTATCCATATTTGCGAATAATATTAAAATTACTAATTTAAATTATGTTCCTCGTAGCACGACTTGTTATAGAAGCTATGTAAAGGGCTTGAGCGCACTATTATCGCTTGCAGCTGGAATATGTATGTTCTTTCCGCCTGCGTGGCCCGTTAGTCTGGGGTTGGGGCTTGCATCATTAATTGCTTGGGGAATTTCATATTTATTTTCGAGTAAAGAAGAATTGGATAAAGAGGCAATAAACCATTTATATAATACATTGAATGAAACTCTAACAAAATATAAAGATGAACTTAAAATGAATCTGGAATTTAATTTTAATAAAGCTCATTCGGAGATTGTTGATCCTTTATTAAAGAACTTGAGTTATTTAATAAAGGGTTTGATTCCAATTAACGAAAGTATAAAAGCGTTACAAGATAAAATTAATATGCAGCTTGAGCATTTAAATAAACTCTTCGCCTGGCGGATATTAAATTTTATGAAGAATAAAAACAGCACAACTGAAATTCTCGATTTACCAAGTGTTGATAAGGATATCTTAAATGTAAAGCGCGATTTTGGAAAAAACTTTGAAATAACACACCGAAATAACTATTTTGACAGTTCAAATCCAAACGTCAATAAAATTTCTAAAGTTCTTCAAGAAACGATAATATTGAAAAAGGGTGATAATAATGCCGATAGATAACATTAAATTTGTTGAAATATCTGATCGTTTGGATAATCTATTTAATAAAATCATTAATGATTTTAAACAAGCAGGCGAAGATAACAAATCATTTAAAGAAAGAATTATATCGGATTATAACAAGCATAAAAATTCGAAATTGGTGAAAATAACTTTTGTAGGTCAGTATAGTGCTGGAAAATCGACTATAATTTCAGCATTGACAAACAGAAATGATATAAAGATAGACGCGGATATAGCAACTGATATGAAAAGCGAATATGCATGGAACAATATTTTGCTTGTTGATACTCCGGGCCTTTATACCGAGCATAAAGACCATGACCAGATTACTTATGATGCTCTAAAAGAATCAGATTTAATAGCTTTTGTTATTACAAGCGATCTATTTGACGATTTGATTATCCAAAATTTTATTAAATTGGCGTATGAAAAAAATTATAAAAGCAAGATGTTTTTAATTATAAATAAAATGTCGTCTGAAAATGGAGGATTTGAAAAATTAAAAAAAAATTATATTGAAAGTTTGAATAGATCTTTGGAAAATTATTGTTTAAATGGGATCGAATCAGATTTTAATATTTGCTTCATTGACGCAGAAGATTATAAAGAGGGCTTGAGAGATAATGATGAAAAGTTCATCCTTCTTAGTAACTTCAATCAATTTGTCATCTATCTCAATAAATTTATTGAAAAAAACGGTATTGTTGGAAAACTCGACCAGCCAATAAGAAATTTAATATTTGAAATTGAGAATGTAATTATTAATTCCGATAATAATGTTGAAAATAAAAGCCTTCTCTCGCTTTTGGCGCGAGCCGAAAAAAGAGTTAATAATAATCTTCTTGAAGCTGTAACCGAATGTAAAATTATATCTGCAGAAATAAGAAAATTCATAGTAGATAAGGGTTATGAATTAATAGCACAATTCGAAAACGATAGCGTCAATTTTGAAACAAACATTAAAAATATTGAAAGTCTAATTGATAAGCATTGCCTTGTTAAGTCTAATGAACTTGAAGTTTTATTGACCCAAAAACGTGAAATTATTACCGAAGAGATTAAAAAGGTTTTTGATACGGAAATGGGAAAATTTTATCTCGACTCTATTTCTCGACATTCAATTTCAATAGAAAAATCATCTTTTAATGTTGATGATTCCATCATGAAGAATTTTAAAACGTTAGTAAAAACATTAAACTACATTTCCGACACGATAATTAAAAATTCTGTCAATTTTAAAAATTGTTCCGGCCTTTTAAAATCTACAAATGTATCAGGCTCTAATGCTCATAATATAGTATTAAGCGTTGGAAAGTTTTTTGGCACAAAATTTAAGCCATGGCAGGCTGTTAACATTGCAAAATTTGGGAGCCAAGTTATGCGAGTTGTCGGAGGTATCGCACAAATATTATCAGCGTTAATACAAGTTAAAGAAATTTATGACGATCATCAACGCCCTCAAGAAATTATGAAAGCTAAAAATCAATGTATGACTGAATTTGTGACAATTGCTAAAGAAGTCGAATTGCAAATTAACAAACAGTTCGATTTATATAAAAAACATTTTTACATTCCAATTTTCGATAAAATTTCAGAATTGAAACAAGACCATATCAACAATATGAAAAATTTATCTGATTTCAATAAAACATTAATCAAATATAAAGAAGAATTAAATAGTTTGATATGTGAAATATATGAAGGTGTTTAAAAATTGTGAAATATTTTGTTTTATAGGACCAAACGCAGAACAGTGAAGGATAACAAAATTTCGACCATAAAACTATTAATTTTATTAAGTTTTATTTCCGAAACCCAAGTAAAATAATTTGTAACACTTTAGCCATTTGAAAAAAATATAAAAAAAGATAGCTTTTTTTATAAAAATATGATATGCTTCATATATCATGATAGATGTTGAATCGATAAATACTCTTCAAGAAGCAAAGGCAACGATTTATACGCTTATCGAGTATATAAAAAAACTCGAAAGTAAGATTGCGGCGTTGGAAGTTGCCGTATCCGAATTAAAAAAAGAAAACGCCGTTCTTAAGGAAGAGAACCTCCAACTCAAAGAAGAAATCAAGCGGCTAAGGGGTGACGACCCGGATCCTAATACACCAAGCGGCATGATTCCGACATTCAAGAAGCAAAATAAAAAACAAAAGCACTCAAAGCCGGGGCGGAAAAACGGTTATGAAGGTTCAAGGCGTGAGCAACCGAAAGCGACAGCTTTCATTAATCACGAGTTGAAACAATGCCCGGACTGTGGCTGCTGTTTATGCAAAGCACAAGAGAAACGAAAAAGGATCATAGAGGACATCGCAATAAGCAAGCCGGAAGTAACTGAGCATACCATAAACAGGTATTATTGTCCGAGATGCAGGAAACCGGTTGAACCAGTGATAACATCCGCTCTGCCGCATTCTCAGCTTGGCAACAGATTTCTTGTTACAACCGCATGGCTTCATTTCTGCCTTGGCATGACCGTTGGCAACATAGTGAAATGGCTCGATGCGATAGGCGGACTAAAAATAACGGCCGGCGGTCTGACGCAAATGTGGCAGCGGCTTGCCATGTATCTCGGACCGATGTATGATGAAATTGGCAATGAAGTTCGCGGAAGTCCAGTTGCACATGCTGACGAAACGGGCTGGCGGCTCAACGGCAAGACCGTCTGGCTCTGGTGCTTCACAACTTCAAAAAGCGCTTACTATCGCATAGAACCGTCAAGGGGTTCTAATGTCGTGATAGACGTTCTCGGCAATGTTTTCAGCGGAATACTGGTTACCGACTTTTACGCCGCATACAATAAAATTAACGCATGGACCAAGCAAAAGTGCCTTGTTCATTTGTTTCGCGAGTTGAAAAATACATCGATTAAAAACAAATCAGAAGAATTTCATATGTTTGCAAAAAAGTTGAAAAAAATATTAAAAGATGCCATAAAATTAATGAAAAAACGCCTTGAACTGAACGAAGATGATTACGATAGGCTTAAAGGGAAAATTTACTATAGATATGCTTCAATACTCTGCGAAAGCTATTGCGATTGTGATGTAATCCGGCTGGTCAAAAGGCTTCTCAAGTACAGCGATAATATGTTCACCTTTCTGGAAGAAACAGGCGTCCCTTTCAATAACAATCATGCGGAAAGGATGATAAGGCCGGCCGTTATAATGAGAAAGAATTCGTTTTGCAACAGAAGCGAATCCGGCGCCCAGACGCAAGAAATACTTATGAGCGTTTTTAAAACTCTGGCGCTTAAAAACATCGAACCGGTTAATTATGTTGTTGAATATCTGGAAAACAGTATTCAAAACAACCATTATCAAAGAACCGAAAAACTTGCGGCTTAATTTTACTTCAATTTGCTAAAGTGTTACTGTTTTATGAGTTTATTCGATTTTATTTATATTCTTAGTTTTTCATTATGATCTATTATCTTTATTCTTATGATTAGTTTTCCTTTTTTTCTTTCGACACTTTTTATAAAGCAATTGGCGTGCCAAAGTCTTTATCTTCAAATTACAAATATAATTTTCTTTATTTTTCAGTACTTTGGAGGGATACGATATGAAAAATCATAAATTATTAACAGATAATTTTTAAATTTTCATATAAAAAAAATTTATACCGTATATAAAATTTTGTGTTCATATAAAAAATGCCTGATCTTTTAAAAATTATTTAAAATACGGCATTATTAATAAAACATAAAGCATGTTTATTTGACTATTTGTTCACTATCATTTATATGGATCCTATGTTACCATTAAATTAGAAAACAAAAGAAGGAGGCTCTTTATGGAAAATCAAAACGAAATTTACTACACCACTCAGGAACGCATAGTGATCAAAAAATCGGCCGTAGCGGAGATCTCAGCCAAAAACAATTCAATCAGGCTGAGCGGTGGTTTATACCTGAACGGAATAAAACTAACCGGCGAGATTCCTAAAAAAGATATTCCCGATGACTGCACGATAATAAATTAAACCCGAAATACCCAAAATTATTAAATATATGAAAAACCTTCATTGCTCCTTCACTCAAATTGTTTTTAATTCAAATTCTATATTTTTTTCCGCCTTTTTATTTACTATTCGAACATTATGAAAATCGTTTCCGTGGATTCGCTCGCGAATCCGAAACCGATCTCAATCTTTACAAGGCTGAGATCTATGCCGGCCTTCATTTTGCTGCCCAGTCCCCTTTGGGCCTGGAACTTGAATTCTTTCACTTCGGCTTTACGGCAGGATTCGATAAGTTTTTCAGCGTCTTCGAGGCTATTTATAACATTATCGGCGGTCAGCGCGGAGTATATTTCGAATCCGCCCGTCGCCGTGTGGACGATCGTTTCGCCCAGCGAATATAATACTTTTCCCAATCCCTTTCCGGTTTCTTTTATCGTTCCGCCTATAAAATCGGTAGGGGCGTTCACGATGGTCATACCCATTGAGTCTTCCCTGGATCTTTCCGTTATCTCTTTTATACCGCCGGTGGCCGCGCTATGAACGGTATCTATAAGAGCGACGGACGTCTTCGCGACGCCGACCACGGCGCCGAATACTATGCCCACGGGAAGCGCTACGGGGAACAAAAGCATTTTATAGAATATATTCATATGAATTCCTCCTTATTTGTTCTTATAAATGTTAATACTTATGCTTTTACTTTGAATAAAATTTTAGTTATTTGCGGTCAAATATGTATATTAAAGCCTTTATGACACGACATATAAAACTGGCCGAATTATCTACGGGGAATAAAATTATTTTTTGAAATTTGTTCATATGAATTCCTCCTTATTATTATTTGTACTTTATGTAAAGCGACTGCTTCCTTCTGACCTCGACCTCTACTTTTACGCCGACCGTTACCTGTTTTACAGCCACGCCTATGTTCACTCTTGTTATGGTTTCCTTTTCGGGAATGCACTGTATTTCAAATACATTGTTTTCACTGCCTGTTTTTATGATCTCCGTCACTGCCGCCATGTTATTGATTATATCGCGGTCGGCGGCCGCTTCCATTTCTTTTTGGCCTTCTTCAACAACGCTTACTCCAATTTCTTCTTTTTTTATATTTTCCATATTTACTCCTCCTCAATTCTTTTTATTTTTTTATAAAACTTAAGTTATTTTTATTTAAAATTATTGTAAATATTGATGTTATGGTTATTTTTAGAGCACACTTCACAACCGTAAATAAGACTTTATAAGGTACGGCATCGAAAACTTCAGGATGGCCATTCAGCCGCTGCGAAGATAACCAGGAACCATTAAAGACCGCCAGGAATTTCTTTAATATGGATTGCTGATGATAATGACAGTAAAATATATAACTTTAGAAATAATTTACTAAAATTTTATAAAAAGATTAAAACAAAAACAGGTAAATTAAAGAGGAGGAATCGATATGAAGAACAAAACTAATTCGACTGTCATTCCTGAAGGTTCATTTTGCGCAACGATCGAAGAGATCAATAAACAGTCCGGCGCCGGGCCCGTTGACGCCGGCAGTTCCGGAATAAAATATTCCGGCGATGTCGCAGACACGGCGGGCAGGCATCAACCGTTAACCAAAGAAATGAATAAACAGGGAATTACTATGGATACCAACATTATAGCCGAAGATTTCCTTACCAGAAACAATGCGAAGTTGAACAAGGTCGTTGAAAGAACCGTGGAGCTCGAAAAAAAACAGGAAGAATCGTACCGCGAGTTCGTCGACGAGATCGGCAGGGCAAACAGCGAAGGCGCGCAATGAAAAAAAGGTAATAGATGAAGAAAAGATCGAAAAATACGTAACGCACCTCGACACCGTGATAAAAGAATTCAACGAAGGCATCGCCAAACAGCAGGTACAGTTCGCCAACCAGAAAACAAATTCCGGTGCCGTGTAAAACGGAAACGGCGGCCGCAGGGGACGCCCGAAGGCTACAACATCACTCACTCTAATTTTGAGGCCGCTCCGAAAGGGGCGGCCTCATTTTTTTTAATGCCGTAAGACACGTCGGCCTAATATTAAATTATAAATACATTCGATAATTATAATATTCAATCTTGACTCGAAAATATAAAATAATGAGAGGAGGACGGAATATGAGATACAACGAAGACGGCCTCGTTAAAAACAGCGAAGCGAGGATATTGGAAGTAAAAAAACGTATCAGAATTTACGACGGGATAGAACGTGCGCTGAACCACGGCGAAGCTGAAAGTCATAAAGCCGATCCGGCCGGAGAGCGCGCAAACGTATGTTTCATGGATTTTTCATGTTTCGACGGCGGCTTGTTCATGAAAAAAGAGGACGGACTCGAAAACATCGCGGCCGATATCGAGGTCGAGAACGCCGAGCTGATAAAAAAGGTCGCGGCCTTCAAAAACGGCGGCTGGATCGAAAAAGCGTTACTGATGATGAACATGCGTGAAAAAGCGCTTCAGGCTAAAAGCCGCGACTTAAAGGAAGCGCGCATCGCCGAAAGGCTGCTGTCGATCCTGTCTAAACTGGAAAAATTATTGGCTGCCGTGATGGCGGACGCCGCAAACATCAAAAGTTACTTTACCGCGATGGCCGCCAGGCGCGAAGCGCTTTCCTACAAAATAAAAGAAGCCACAGAAAATCGCGACTTTTTTTCCGGTCTCCGAAAAACTCGTTCCATGGCTGCGGGTTGCGTCTTGCCGCAAGCCGCTCAAGGCATTTTCGCCTGCGCCGAAGCCGAAAAGATGGTCATGGCGGACAAAAGCCGGGAAGCATATACTTTCATGATAGACGACTGGAACGGAATTCTGAAAATATTGAACGCGCACATGTCGGCCTATGAAATATTTCTCGCGCGTCTCGCCGAAATAAAGAAAAGGATCGACTCTGCCGTCATGAAATTCAAAAATCTATTCACCGCAGCAGCAGCCTTCGTCGACGAATTCGAAAAGAAACTCGACAAACGCGACTATGCGGTCCTCATGGCCGAATCTCTCAGGGCGTCCGCCATGCTCGAATTAAACGAGCACTGACAACTGAGTTATAACAATTATTCGCGGAAGAAGTCAAACAACTTATGTTTCAGGTCATCGATTTTTTTATTGTGTTTTATTAAAAAATCCGAATATATTTCTCTTTTTATCTGAATTTTATCTTTAATATAATTGACCAGAAGCTTTTCGTTAGAAAAATCTTTTATATGTGATTTAATAAGCCCTGATATTATTGGTTTGCGTATGTTTTCATTTAATATTTCTATATTATTGATTTCGTTGAGATCGGCATACACGCTTACTCCATTATCAAGATAAAAATATCTTGAATGTTCTTTTGAAATATGCTCGCGGAATTCATTAAAATCATCGAAATTTCGATAATATGAAGAACAAGAATATATAAGATTGCCGTACAACCGGCCATCGGGCTTTTTATTTGGGTTATAAAGTGATTCAAATTTTTTTAACAACTCTATATCTGTATTTGAAAAAATTTGAATATCGTCGAATTGAAATATAAAAAGATCAGCGTCCTTTAAATTTTGAACAAGAGATTCATCATAAGGCTGATTGCAGGCAACGATAATTAATTGTCCGGCGGAAATTTGACTTTTAAAAATAACATTCAGAATATCGAAAAACTTACTGTTCAAATCGCATGATTGTCCAAAAACGATAATTTTATTAGCAGAAAAATTATTTTTACATTTATGATTGATCTCATTTAATATTTCTAAAATTAGCGTAATGTCAAAATTTTGAACTAACGATTCAATAAAACAGGCATCATCAAGATCAAGCTTTGAATCTATAATTTCAACTATATTTTTATTGCTGTGTCCTGTCGGTATTGAAAAATGCTTTTGATTAAATATAGCAATAATTTTATCGATAAAAACATTGATCTGGTCATTATCGTTTTTTATTATGTTAAATTCGTCGGTAGAACTAAATTTGTATGAGCCGTCGATATTAAAACATCTATAAATTTTCAATAGCTTATCATTATGATAATTGATATTTAATTTATCTTTTATGCCGCCTTTTAAATAGCATTTTGAAAAATACCAATCAATTACCTCACAAATTTTCCAGAGGCCCGAAATGGCCATAATATCATCAATTGGAGAATTGTCTTCATTGTCTTCATGATGTCCTTTATTTCCGATAACCCTTAAAAAATCAAGTTCTAATCTATATAAATACGAAAAATTTTTAAAAAAATCTTTATCCTGAAGCATATATTGAATTTTATCAGGAGTTTTTTTATTTAAGATCGTTTTGTATACATTATTAAGTATTATTTCAAGGATGTTTCTGACTGAAGCAAGGGAAGTTTTATTGTTATTATATAGATTATTGAAGACATTTTCGACTTCGTCTTTTATTTTGCGTATAATACCGACATCATCGGGATATAGTTTATAATAATCATCAAAACCTTCAATAGTATTATTAAATACAATTTTAACAAATTCAAATAATTTATCAGATAAAATATGTTCTTTCATTTGCACACCTGTTTAATAAATTTTATATAGATTAAATTAAATATACAACTATTTATAGTAATTGTCAATAAAAAGTAAAAAAAAGTATAAAATGTCTTTACTTTTTTAAAAAAAAATGTTATATATAATTTTATGTCAACATATACTTACGATATTAATCAATCAAATTTTTTCAGCGAGGTTGAATTTTCTGAATTTATTTCTTTGATGGAAGAAAATATTAAATCCATACCTCAAAATTTCGATAAGTATGGTATCGCTGAATTGGAATTTTATATAAATAAGCTGAAAGAATTATGTAAACCCGACTATAAGATAAAGATCGGGTTGATCGGCTCATTCTCTTCAGGAAAAACAACGATAGTGAATTCATTTCTTGGTTTCGAGCTTGGAAAAACAGGCGATATGCCTATCACAAAAAAAGTATTTAAGATCAAATACGATCCAGACAAGGTTATTCAGGAAAAAAAATCCAAGATCGAGATAGTTATGAAAAACCAAAAATCCAGCCATAGATTGTTTGATTATGACGCGTTTAAAAAAGAAGTCGAAGGAAAACTTCTCGATGCGTTAATTGATAATTCAGATTATTGCAACGCGTTTATAAATAAAAACGATCTAACTGCGAATAAC
>Ga0209212_1005619_pt1 | contig 14830 bp, 15 predicted proteins | sample RifGroC2_FD_183996 | JGI IMG/M metagenome (GOLD analysis project Ga0209212, IMG submission 183996) | Groundwater microbial communities from Rifle, Colorado, USA - Groundwater C2 (SPAdes) (version 2) | ecosystem: Environmental > Aquatic > Deep subsurface > Groundwater | place: Rifle, Colorado... | reverse complement strand
CAATTAGACTTTGTCCTTTAATTTTTTATACATTGCATCAAGACTTTTCCTGTACATATTCTTTATCTCTTCCTCATACTCTTTTAGGGGTTTTACTGCAACGAGGTCCATGACATCCTGCGGAGACATTCCGGAGTTATACATGGTGTTGACTGTACCTGTGGTCATTTTCTTTAAACCGTCATTGAGCTCTTGTTCTGATAGTCCAAATGATCTTCCAACCTCATGCAACGTATTAAGCTGAAACCAGAGGTATGTTGGGCCCATTGCGAACAGGATTGCATAGGCCTCTAATTTTTCTTCAGGTATCTGTATAGTATCCCCAAGGATATTAAATAAATCGATAAGGGATGACCTCTCTATTTCTGTGAGGGATGGAGAGAAGGCAACCGGATTGTAGCCTTCGTTAATTATTGATGGGGCATTTGGTATCATCCTCACTATCTTATGATTCCCGTCGAGTAATCCTGAAATAGTTGAGATAGTTATTTTGGGGGCGAGAGAAATCACAATAGAGGATGGTTTTATAAAAGCCTTTAATTCGCGAAGTACTTCGCCTATTACTAAAGGATGAAGTGCAATAAAGATGAGATCCTGAGAGGCGGCTTTACTGTTATCTTTCTCAGCAGTGATGATCTCAGGAAATTCGTTTTTTAATGCCTTTAATCCTTCAATATTGATATCACTTACAATAATCCTGGCGGGGAGTTTGCCTGCCCTTTCAAATCCACCTAATATGATCCTGGCAGCCCTGCCGCCTCCAATAAAACCTATAGAATAATTGTTCATTTGACTGGATATATTATAATGAGGAATATTAAGAAATGGAAGTATAAATTATAAAGCCGTGGTGAAGGGGGAGATTTGCGATTCCCGTGCGTGACATACTATAATTATAGTCCGAAAGGTAAATCAACGAAAGTCATCTACGTTAGTCATGGAAGGGGAATAAACATATGAAGATAATAAACAAAAAGATCATGTTGGATACTAAAGGTGCCGGGGATTTGATTAATATAACAGAAGAGATAACAAGCATACTCGCCTCTTCCATGCTCAGGAATGGCAACCTGACGGTCTTTGTAACAGGTTCAACAGCAGCCATTACTACCTTTGAGTATGAACCTGGTCTGATAAAAGATATAAAGGATTTTTATGAGAGGTTGATACCCTCAGGTAAACATTATCATCATGATGATACCTGGGGAGATGCCAACGGGTTCAGTCATGTTAGAGCCGCCTTACAGGGGCCATCCATAACCATCCCTTTTGAAGACGGAAGGCTCTTGCTGGGGACATGGCAGCAGGTGGTCCTGGCAGAATTTGATAATAGACCCAGACACCGACAGATAGCCATACAAATCATGGGTGAATAGGATGAGGAAGTAATTATTCTATATTATGAAAAAGAGTACCAGCCATTTAATGCCATTTTCCTGGGAACACCACTACCACTACGGACTTAACGTGAGTTGCTAAATCAGTGTATATACAGTGCAGCATAGACTTTACATAAGCCTTGACATAAACTTTACATAACTGTTATCATTTTGCAGTATGTATAAGCCGATATTTAATATCAGTCCGGATCTACTTCGTCTGGTTACGCTGGCAACTGAGAACAGGGCATGGATCAATTCAGCAGTTGTTGATTTTTCATGGTTACCGGTTCTTCAACGTGAGACTTCAGTTCGGCTCGCTCACTCCTCGACAGCCATTGAGGGAAATCCCTTGACGCTGATAGAGGTGGAGGCCATTGCCCGTGGTGAAGAGATAGTGGCACAAAGTAAGGACAAGCAGGAAATACTAAATGCGCTTTCGGCCATGAACTGGATATGGAAAAGGAGACCCCGCACACCCATCAAGGAGTCAGATCTTTTACACCTGCATCGGCTTCTTACCCACAAGGTCCTTCCAGAGGGGCAATCAGGACATTACAAATCCAGCCCCAACCGGATAGTAGACTATAGAGGCGTTACGGTCTATACTCCGCCTCCACCGGAAAAGTGCAGGCCACTTACAATAGAACTCCTCAAATGGATTAATTCCAAAGAATCGGAGACTTTGCATCCCATCATAGTGGGCGCTATCGCTCATCACCGACTTGTTTCAATCCATCCATTTGCAGATGGAAACGGCCGTATTTCGAGAGCGCTTGCCATCTGGCTCTTTTATGCGAGGGGCTTTGACACCCATCATCTTTTTGCCCTTGACGAGTTTTTCGAACAGGATAGGCAGCGCTATTACCAGAAGATCCAGCAGGCAAGGGACCTTGATGATAATCTCAGTTATTGGCTTGAATATGTAACAGCGGGTGTCGTCGAGACCTTGAATAAGGTAAAAAAGCGGATAATAGGGCTGCAGATTACAACTAAGGTTCCTCGAATGGTACTTACGAAACGGCAGGAGGATATCCTCCGTTTTTTAAGAGACAGGGGGCGTATCAAATCACCGGATATCGAGAAGGCATTTTCCCTTACAAGGGCACGTGTCGGTCAGATAATCAAGCCGCTCATAGATACAGGACTTGTAATCCGGGAGGGCCAAACGAGGGCGACTACATATCGCCTGCCCTAAACCTTTCATGCAGATCAGGAAGGTTTCCCAAACATTGCGCGGTTATTTCGCACCACTGCAGAGGCAGAGAGAATTCATGCGGGGGACACCTTAAGTCACTTGATTTGATAGTATCTACTTCTGAAAAACCTTCAGGCTGCCATTGATGGTGAGACCTATGAATATACCAGGATGTATCCACACATGCTCAAACAAGCTGAATCTGAAGGTCATAAAGCCAGGCGTATGTTTGGTTACGCCGTCAAGGCCGAGGAAGTTCACGCCAAACTTTATAAAATGGCTATGGAAGCCATACAGCGGGGAGAAGATTTAAACGAGAAAGACTTTTATCTTTGTCCAATCTGCGGGCATATTGAACCTGGTAGTCCACCCCAATCGTGTCCCATTTGTAATGCAAAGGGGGATAAGTTCATCCAGGTTTAGAGTATATTGATTTACCTGGCAGGGAGATGAAATGCTTTAAAATAAATCCCTCCTCCTATCCATTCAATAGTATCTGCCTCAATCTCTCAGTGTACTTCTTGCTATCAGTGTCATCTGTCAGTATCTCAATCTCCCCCTGGCCGGGATACCCCAAGTCCAAGAAGAGAGAAAGCTTTGAAGATTCACAAGCGCAACGTTGTCGAAACAGTCTTTTCCAAACTGTCTTACTGAATAGGTCTTCCCGACCTGCCTCGCCCCGCGAAGGATAAGAGGTTTACGGCGCCTCCCTTCCTTCCATCGTTTTAATTCCTGATCAATAAATCGTTTCATAATCCAGCAACCCTTGAAGTCATTAATTTAAAATACAAGGTTATTCTAAATGATTTATATTAAAAAGGAAGGGGTTTTAGGCAACAAACCTTCTTAATGTCCCATCATTTCATGGAAAAATTTTTCATGTTCTTCCCGGAGGTCTCTGTGTTGAATAATGATATTCTTGATCAGACTCTGAGCCTTTTCATACTTCTCAGACAGTGATGTCAGTTTATCCTCCCCGTAGGAAAGACTATCATGGCTTGATTTCTCAACCTCTCCGGATATCTCCTTCAGGGATTGTATAGCATCATGGCACTTTGTATTAAGTTCGCCGGACTCTGTCAGTAATGGCTCAGACTTATCCTTCCACGCTTTAAACATAAGCTCATGTTGACCCTTCATATTTTCATGTTCCCGCTCAATCTGCTTACAGCTTTTTACCGCAGATTTATATCCTTTCAAAACCTCCTCTGGCTCAAAAGAGCCTGCATGGACAGATGAAATCATTACTACAATAGCAAAGATAGTGGCAAATCCAACGATTACCCTTTTCACCTTTTTATTTTTCAATGCTCTCATCAAATACACCCCTTGCCAAATTGGCCGGCCGCCTGCAAGCGGCAGCCGGCCCTTCTTCCCTTCCATCTTATTACATGTGTGAGTGTCCCTCTCCAATAGAAAAGATGAGGATGGACCCAGGTTCATCCCCGACAATTACCGAGTCTACCACGGTATCTGTCTCAGAATCAATAAATGAGACAGTGTCTTCTGCAGGATTTGGAACAATCACATGCTCTGCCATACCATCATGTTCATGGATGGCAATGCCCCTGTGGCTGCCATCCGCCGCACCAACTGTGATCTCTTTAACAAGTGTGAGATCAGGAAGATTTGATGAGTCGTACACCAGCACGACGTTATTTTTCAGGCTGACCTTCTGGGCAGTACTCCCTGAGGAAGCGGATACGACATACAGTTTTTTCCCGTCCGGTGTGAACTCGAAACTGTCCGGGTGGACATCGGTAATATCAGTCTGTTTGAAACTGTTATCGGCCGTGTCAATGACTGTCAGTTTTCCATGAATATGATCCGGGTCTGATTTGGCATCAGCCCCCTTGACGATGAGAAACCGTCCGTCTGGACTGATATGGGCCTTATTGGCAAAGCCTATATCGATGGCAGTTGCCACTGTGTTTAATTCGGGATCAATAACAGCAACCGTCCCATATCCCACATTGCTGTTGTAGATCATTCCACTTACAGGAGAATAGTCAATGCCGTGTGGGGTTGATTTATTAATTGTGGAAAGATCTGCATCACAGACTGGATTTCCAAGCGATTGTTCCTCTGTAGAATCACATAGATCAATCGTTGCAATCACCTTGAGATAATCTGCTGAGGCAGGATCATTGTCAATCACTGAGATAGTACCGTCTGATATATTGCTGATGAAAGTCCTATGAGGCGCTGCAGGGGCGTCTGCTGTGGGATAACTGAATGCCCCCTTGTGGTGGCCCCGTCCCACACAGGTCGTTGCAATTACCTCGCCGAGGGTTCCAGCACCACCTCCCCCGCCGTCTCCTCCTTCTACCTCATGATTCTGGATTAGGGTAACTGAGCCTGTGGCCGAACCATCAGGACCCGCTGTCATACATGGACCACTTGCAGCATCCCCGTCGTTCATAACCCAGACACGCGTTCCTTCTGGATCTATATATGCGTGAACAGGCCGGCTCCCCGCAGGAAGGAGATTCCGCAGCTCAGGAGATCCATCAACGACCGGATCGATGGCCGCCACTGCATTATTGTCTGTCACATTGACAAAGATATGGTCTTCCGAAGTCACCACCATATCTCCTATCCCTCCGGAACCAACCGTGATCGTTTTGCTCACAATGTTTCCACCATTACTATGTTCGATAACTGATACTGTACCATCTCCATCGTTGGCCACAAAGATCAGGGCCTCCGGACCCTGAGACTTCTGCAGATCAAACTCACTGCCGCAGCCGGTCAATGCAAGGAAAGTTAGCGGCATTGCTAAAGCCATTTTTGCCATTTTTATGTAATCTTTAATCCACATTATATATACCCCTTTTTTTTAGAAACTCTGAGATAGTCCCAGGATGAGCCCGTACCTTGGGACGATGTTTAGCTCGTTCACATATTGATAGACAGGCAATTGCACATGGGCATAGATAGCTGTACCGGGTGATGCCTGCAGCTTAACTCCAGGGGTTATGTAGACCCATCTTCCACCTGTGGACGGAACCTCCTCTCCATCAAACTCATCATGAGGTGATTGCCTCATGTTGATCTGAAGGCTTGCTGCAAGGAGTTTATCCTTGAATCCGTAGAGATAGCTTATTCCGCTGTTCAGGAGAACGGTATTTCCGAATCTATAGTCCAGATCATTCTCCGTAGCGATCTGATAAGAGCCGGATAGAAATGCCTCCAGCCGGCGAGGTCTTATCTGGTAGGCATAATATGCTGAGACCAGGCCATCCCAGGAACCTGTGCCAGGCATTATAGTAGGCTCGTTGATCTCACCCTCATGATCTAACAACTTGTACTCTCCTGTAGGGGCCTTTATACCTACCCCACCCACAAGGAGATGTCTGGCACCGAGATTGAATGCGTACTTTCCAATAAGACGTACATCGCCAAATCCCGATGTCCCGTCCTGACGGCTGAAATCTCCAGGAACATGGGCATGTTCGTGTGTCCGGAGATTGAAAAATGGGATCGAGAGCATCAATGCGCCCGATGAAATGACCCCGTAGCTGATATCTAATTGAACCAGTTCGTTGTTTGTCCGTATCTCCTTATGACCATCTTGTACAATCTCACCATTTTCAAAGTCGATCCGTGGTACCAGGGCCTCAGAGACCTTTTTACTCCCCTCCTGCACACGGTCCATCGGGATGAACCGGTATGACAGATCGAGGATCACCTGACCCGGTACAATGATCCCTTCCTGAGTCCCGACAACAAGAAAACAATTGGATGAGCCGCAGCTTGCCCACCCATCTACTGGAAGAACCAATCCTGCAGAGAATGCCAGGAGTAAAGACCCTGTAATAGATATAATACAGGCGTATATCTTTTTCATGGACATATCCCTCCCTTGTATTTGATTTCTTAAATTTGATCTTAAATTCTTTTGTATTTAGGCAAAAGAAGAGAGCGGAGGGGCACGGTTGTGGAGGTTTAGATAAAAGGTCTGAGAGACAATATCCCCTTCATGAAAGCGGGGGTTTTCAGCTATCTCAAAGATCCCTGTTATATGAAATGGGATGCTGAATATCCCAATATACGAGACAGACTGGGCAAAGGAACAGAAGGAATATCTCTCACTGGAATTCTTATCCTGTTGATGTGATTCTGAGTGCGGGGCAGGATTGGGCTGACTATCGCTATGACCATGGCCGTGACTATGGGTATGGTTGCTGTGATTCCCGCTTAGACCGGTATCTCCATTTACTGCCGTGATTTCACAATGCAGATCGCATAAAATAACAGCGGGATATACAGAGAGGTAGATAACCAGGAGGAGGGCTACAGAGAGTCTGGATATTAATCCTTGTTTTCTAAACCAGTGACTATCCATTTGCATCCATATATTATAGGAATTAATATATACCTGCAATATCATTCTTACAAGTCTATCCACCTACCTGTTTATATTTTCCGGGCCATATTCCCTGGATAACATCATGGAGAGAACCTCCGCCAGTTGGTAAAGGTTTTTTGTGTCCGCCTCATTGTATTTTAATAATATTTTAAGGGCATCCTCATCACCTTCAATATACTTTCCCCATAACTTTACTGCATCATAGCCATCCATCCCTGTGATTGAATCTTCTCTTCGCATCCCAAAGTAGGCCTCGAGCTTCTTCAGTCCGCCTTTTATATTAAGCCGGCGAGCAGCAAAGCAAAGATCATAGTTTGGCATGTCTACTTTAAGTCCTGAAATGGATTTATGCAGAAATGGTATATCAAATACACGGCCATAATAGGTAATTATAAGTTTGTATTGGAACAATATATCTTTCAGTGTTCCGGAATCAAGGTTTATGTCCTTGATAAGGGTATGCATCTGATCCCTCCCATACATGCCAACAATCGTAACCTCGCCATAACCAGCCGGTCCGCCCATGGTCTCAATATCGAGACATACCGCATCCTTGTGAAAGGCATCAAAAAGCCTCCAGTACTCATTATGATGAAGCCTTATAGAAAAATAATCTATATCCCCCTTCTCCAGTGCATGTAACGCCTTCGTAATCTCTCTATCAAAGATATTTTTCCTTGATTGGGATACTCCAGGGATGTGTATCCTCGTGAGAAAGTCCTCCCATGTAAAGACCCCCTCCCGCCACAGGTGTCTCTCAAACCTTGTTCCCACGCCGGGCAGGATTGTAAATGTATGTTTGAGCATAATAATTTTTTTATATTTTAACATACATTTGACTGGACGAGATAATGCTGTTATCTTTTTCCCGTCACACATTTATAAAGGAGATAACATGAAATACCAGGTTGGCAGGACAGGACGGGTTGTTGTAGTGCGGTTTGAAGACAGGGATGATCTGCTCGGGGGGATTACCGAAATCGCCAGCAAAGAAAATATCAAAAGCGCCATCTTCTATCTCATTGGGGGAATTAGGGAGGGCCGCATAGTTGTCGGTCCTGAAAAGGAGGAACTTCCTCCAAAGCCAGTGTGGAAAGATCTTAAAGAAAGCCACGAGGTTGTCGGCATTGGCACTATATTTCCGCAGGATGGCAAGCCGAAGGTACACTTCCACGGCGCCTTTGGAAAAAAAGATATGGTCAAGGTGGGATGCCTCAGAGAAGTATCGGAGACATTCCTCCTCCTTGAGGCTGTTATACTGGAAATAGAGGGGGTTACTGCTTCAAGGGATATTGACCCGGCATTAGGATTGGCATTGCTGAGGGTATGAATGTTGTAAAAGAGATTATAGGTGTTAGGTTGATATATTGGCGTCCCCAGGGGGATTTGAACCCCCGTTTGCGCCGTGAAAGGGCGACGTCCTGGGCCGTACTAGACGATGGGGACTAAAAATGAATGAGCCGCGATGGATTCGAACCATCGACACCCGCCTTAAAAGGGCGATGCTCTACCAACTGAGCTAGCGGCCCATAAAAAGTCTTGAGCCTTATATATTTATCATCTCAGAACCATGTCTGTCAACTCTTTTTCCACGAATGTCCCCGAACCATCTCAAATCTCACTGACACAATTTCTTGACAATAACCACTGGCATAGTTTATGCTAAATAATCTCATTCTGATAGCATGCAAAAGGATAAGGTGTTACTATATTAGGTGGAGACATTAGTACAGACAGAGGTTAATACAAGGCAAAGAGGTGTCCTTTCTAAAGTCTATGACTTTTTTAGTTCTGTTAAATTAGCAGTTGTAGTCTTTTTCCTTCTCGCAGCAGGCTCAATCTCAGGTACATTAATAGAGCAAGGACTTAGCCCTCAGGAGTATATAGCAAATCACGGAGAAAAGTGGTATTACTGGATCAATCTCCTGAGCCTTAACAATGTATATCATAGCTGGTGGTTCTCTGTCCTCCTTGCCCTCCTTGCATTAAACCTTGCTGTCTGTCTATCAAAGAGACTCCCTACTATATGGAAGGCTTATTATGTTGTTGATACTGATTTTACTCATAACCTTGTACAGAATTTCAAGAATAATACAGTAATCCAATATCCATCCGGTATGGAAGAGGCAAGGGGCAAGGTAGTGGATATTCTGAAAGGAAAAAAATATAAGATCTGGACTGAGAACAATCCCAATGATATTACAATCTTTGCAGCAAAGGGAAGGATCGGGAGACTTGGCTCGACTATAGGGCATATAAGCATCTTTATCATATTGATAGGTGCTGTGCTGAGCAGTGCAATTGGCTTCAGGGGGTTCTATCCTTTTTATGAAGGTGAATCCGTTTTTATTCCAGAGGGGAACTTTTATGTTATGGTTGAAAAATTCTGGATCGATTATTATGAGAACGGTGGTGTTAAAGACTACTTCAGCAAGATGTCTGTAATAGATAATGGTAAGAAGGTTTTTACCAAGACCATTCAGGTTAATGACCCGTTGCAGTACAAGGGGGTCTGGTTTTATCAGAGCAGTTATGGTCAGGCATGGGACCGCCTCGATAAGGCATTCATCCGCATAACAGATAAGAAGAGTGGACGGGTCGTGGCTGATGAAACTCTTGACTTCAGGAAGGAGAAACTGATTGCAGGAACTGACCTGCGTCTTAATGCAACCAATTTCCTCTCCGATTTTGCATATGATTCAGAGAGCAAGCAGATATATGCAAAATCAGGTGAACAAAATAATCCTGCTGCCGAGCTTGAGATATATGAGGGTGGAGAGCTTATAGCTAAACCATGGATATTCTATAACTATCCAAACATGTTCCCGATAGAGAAGTCAAAGTATAATTTTATCCTGTCCGGGTATATTGCACCGCAATATTCCGGTCTTCAGATTGCAAAAGATCCCGGTGTTAACCTCGTATGGGTTGGAAGTTTCACGCTGATGGGTGGTCTTTTCATATCCTTCTTTATTTTTCACCGGAGGATATGGATTAAGATACTCCCTTCAGAGAGGAGTTCACTGGTCTATATAGGTGGTCTTACAAATAAAGATACTATTGGATTTGAAAAGGAGATGAAGTCGATTATCGGCTCCTTTTAAGACAATGGAGGTGTAAACTCATGTTTAATTCATTCTTTTTCTTTGACATTATATTCTGGATTTATCTTGCAGCAGCCTGTTGCTATATATTCTATATGGGTATAAAGAAAGAAGGGCTTGGTCATTTAGCCTTTGCACTTACTTTCATCGGCTGGCTGTTAAATACTGTTGTTCTTGTTGTCAGGTGGTATGAAACCGGCAGGGCTCCTTATGCAAATCTGTATGAGACTATGGTTCTCTTATCATGGATGATCGTGGCAGGCTATATTGCAATCGAACTCAAGTATAAAAAGCTAAGGGTACTCGGGGCCATTATTGTCTCGATTGCATTCCTTGCAATCGGGGCAGCAGCCATGCTGCCATACAGATATCAGGCCATTGAACCGCTTATCCCTGCCCTTCAGAGCAACTGGCTGGTCCTCCATGTCGTAACTACATTCATCGGGTATGCAGGATTTGCAATAGCCTTCGGCCTCGGCATCATGTATCTTTTCAAAGAGCGCGCAGAACGGAGCGGAAGGAAATCATTCTTTGACAGGTTCCCGAGCTCCGAGATCCTCGATGACCTTAATTATAAATTTATTGCAATAGGCTTCCCGTTCGTGACCCTCGGTATCATACTCGGTGCAATTTGGGCAAACTATGCATGGGGAGGATACTGGAGCTGGGATCCTAAGGAGACATGGTCTCTGATAGTATGGTTTATTTATGCAGGATATTTCCACGGCAGGCTTGTACGCGGATGGAAGGGTAGAAAGACCGCATACTTTTCAATAATAGGTTTTACTGCTGTAATATTTCTTTACTGGGGGGTCAGCTTTGTACTACCCGGATTACATGCTTATGCATAAGCTAAAATTTCAATATGCCTGAACTTACATTAGAAGAAGAAAACAGGGATAAAGGTGGTGGTAAAAGTACTGCCATTATTATTGCCATTGTGATACTTGCAGGGATTATCGGGGCAGTATGGCTCAAGAGCAGCAAATATGCGCCTGTGATGGTGGGCTCAACAGCACCTGACTTTACACTTCAGGATATGAGCGGCAAGGGATATACACTCTCTTCCCTGAAGGGCAAGGTTGTATTTGTAAACTTCTGGGCCACATGGTGCAAGAGCTGCAAAGACGAGATGCCTTCCATGCAGACCTTATATGCCTATCTTAAAGATAGGAATATGCCATTTGAGATGCTTGCCATAAGCATGGACAGGGTTACGACACAGAAGGAGATTGATCCGTTTGTCCGAAGCCTTGGGATTACCTTCCCTATCCTCCTTGATCCGTGGGGTAAGACCGACGGGAAATATAAGCTCACCGGTGTTCCGGAATCATACATCATAGACCAGGAAGGCAGGGTTGTAGAAAAGATTATTGGCCCGAGGGATTGGACAACTATTAACGCAGTGGAGAAGATCTTCGGTCTTCTTAATATCCAACCGCAGCCTCAGGCAGAAAGGAGCTGATAATGGGGTCCGCAAATCTCTCCATATTAGTTACCTTCTCAGCAGGCCTCCTCTCTTTTGTATCACCCTGCGTATTGCCGCTTGTACCATCTTATGTCAGTTACATCACCGGTCTTACCTTCGAAGATCTGACCACAAACAGGGACTCAAAAAAGATAAGGTTTATTACTATAACTAATTCAATCTCCTTTATAGCAGGTTTTACAGCAATATTTGTCATGTTTGGGGCGTCAGCAACTTTCATCGGGCATATACTGCTGAGCTATCAGGATATTGTACGGATGGTTGGAGGTGTACTGATAGTCCTTTTTGGTCTTTATATTATGGGAATACTCAAGCTCAACTTTCTTACAACTGATAAAAAGATACATCTGAAGAATAAACCCGCTGGTTATCTTGGCTCTTTTATCGTTGGTATGGCATTCGCCGCAGGATGGACACCGTGTGTAGGGCCAATCCTGGGGTCTATACTCCTCTATGCGAGTACAACAGGTTCAGTTGCAAAGGGGATGGGGCTTCTGGCAGTATATTCATTGGGACTCGGCCTTCCGCTCTTTATATCTTCTCTTGCCATAAATACATTTCTCTCAACATTTAAGGTCATTGTAAGGTATATGAGATGGATAACAATCCTGAGTGGTGCCTTCCTTATAATAATTGGAATAATGATATTTACAGACTCTTTCACATTCCTCACAACATGGTTTCAACAGCAAGGTATAGGCTGGAGTTTAGATCTATAAGGATTATGGATGTATCCTGTACTTTTTAAATTTGGCTCATTAGAGATCAGGTTCTACGGTGTAATGATAGCACTTGCATTTATTGCAGGTACCCTGATCGGTGAGCGTGAGGCGAGGCGTAAGGGATTTCCTCCTGGTACTGTTTATGACCTCCTCTCCTTTATGCTGATTGCCGTAGTTATTGGCGCAAGGTTATACTATGTTATCTTTTCAGATCTGTACTGGTTCATTTCGCATCCGTTTGAGATAATTGCGATATGGAAAGGGGGGCTTTCCCTCCATGGCGGGATGATAGGTGGTCTTGCTGCAGGGATATGGTATTGCAGAAAAAGAGGGCTTTCGGTCTGGAAGTTTTCTGACGTGCTTGCACCATCCGCCATACTTGGTCAGGCCATTGGCAGAATAGGGTGTACATTAAACGGGTGCTGTTATGGAAAAGAGACTGACCTTCCCTGGGGGTTTATTTATACTGACCCGCATTCTTCGGCACCACTCGGGATACCACTCCACCCAACACAGGTATACGAAATCATTCTAAGCCTTATACTCTTTGCAGGTATTTGGTACAGCAGAAAAAAGACCTCCTTTGATGGCCAGATGTTTCTGACATATATCATGGGATATGGCATAATCAGGTTTTTCCTCGAGTTCTTCAGGGGGGATTCCTTATTGTTGTTTAATCTTATACCAGTACCACATGCAATGAGTACGGTTGTCTTTCTCACAGGTCTTATACTTTACATATATAGAAAGAAGTCAGGTTCAGCAGCGGGTAGTGAACCACTAAATAAACAGATAAATGTTAAAGGTAAGAAGTCGGAAGCAAGGAGCTAATTGGGAAATTGCCATATTATGATGTTATAGTAGTTGGAGCAGGACCGGGTGGAGCTACTGCAGCGTATGAACTTGCAAATGCCGGAATAAGTGTCCTTATAATAGATAAGGAGAAGTTCCCCCGCTACAAGCCATGCGGCGGCGGCCTCTCACTAAAGATCGACAAGATCCTCAACATTGATATAAAAGAGACTATAGAGAACACTATCAAGGGGGCATACTTCAGCTATAAACAGAAAGAAGGAGTTTTTCTGTTATCTGACAAACCTGTCGCCTATATGGTCATGAGGGACAGGTTTGATTCACTCCTGCTCTCAGAGGCGGTTAAATCAGGGGCCTCATTTATTGATGAAAGTCATGTTAAGGGCATCTCTAATGGTAAAAACGGGTATGAAATATTTGTTAATAAAAACCCCTCACCCTTACCCTCTCCCCTCAGGGGAGAGGGATGGGTGAAGGGAGGATTTTCAGGTGATAAGGTATATAATTGTAAATATGTAATAGGTGCGGATGGCGCCAATGGAATTGTAAGGAGGTTTTTGTATCCCGGGATTAAACGCACCCTTGCTGCATCTATTGAAGCAGAGATACCTGTTGACGAAGAATTGACCGATAATCACAGTCATTATGTCCATATTGACTTCGGGGTAATACCATATGGTTATGCATGGGTCTTTCCTAAAAAAGGGTTTCTCTCAGCAGGGATAGCAGGTTTTAAGGGAGTTGCAAAACATCCAAAGAGATATTTTGAGCAATTCATAAACGGGCATAATAAAATCAATGGAACCACGGAATACAAATATAAGGGACACCCTATTCCGATTTTCAATAAACCACTGAATCTTACAAAAGGTGGTGTTATGCTTGTTGGAGATGCAGGGAATCTTGTTGATCCCTTTTTTGGTGAGGGGATTTATTATGCAATCAGGAGTTCTCAGATTGCATCCACTGTTGTCTCCGAGGCTATAATCAAAGGGAAAACTGACCTTTCAGGATATGATACAAAACTCTCAACTGAATTTTATCCGGAGTTCATGGCAGCCCAGCAGATATCCCAGTTTGTTTACACCTTTCCGAGGATATGGTTTAATGTCCTTTCAGATAAGCCGGAACTTGCCGAGCAATACTATAATGTTCTCAGGGGTGAAAACAGGTACTCGATATTTTTGAAAGAGATAAAATCGATCGCAGGTTCACTTATGAAGACCGCCCTTAAAAAGGGTTTTCTTCAACTCTTTAAATAAGAAATATATTATGGCTACGAGTTTTAAATTTATAAGGGTATTAGGGATACCCATCTATGTAAATTACACATGGTTTATTGTCTTTGGCCTCGTTGTCTATAATCTTGCAGTTCTTTATTTCCCTTATCTCGGGCCGTACTACAGTCCTTCAACGCGGTGGATTATGGCATTCATAGCCTCCATTACCCTTTTTGCCTCGATATTACTGCATGAGCTTTCTCATTCTTATGTTGCCCAGAGACATGGCATAAAGATTAAGAGTATAACCCTGTTTATATTTGGCGGCATTGCACAGATGGTCGGAGAGACACGGAGTCCCAGGGCAGAGATGAAGATAGCTGCAGCAGGACCCGCACTGAGTTTTTTAATCTCTGGTATATTCTGGATCATTACATTCATTTTCATAAGGGATATGGCCATTTCTCCTGTGCTTGCAGTATCACAGTTTCTTGCTTATACCAATATGATCCTTGCGATATTCAATCTGATTC
>Ga0209212_1005614_pt1 | contig 14852 bp, 11 predicted proteins | sample RifGroC2_FD_183996 | JGI IMG/M metagenome (GOLD analysis project Ga0209212, IMG submission 183996) | Groundwater microbial communities from Rifle, Colorado, USA - Groundwater C2 (SPAdes) (version 2) | ecosystem: Environmental > Aquatic > Deep subsurface > Groundwater | place: Rifle, Colorado... | reverse complement strand
CGCACGCGGGCCGCGGCCAAGAGCGCTAAGGCGGTGCCGCCCAGAAGCAGGCCCTTGAGGACGCTCAAGGCGTGGTAGCCACCGATGGTATAGCTGAAATAGAGAATGATGTCATGCAGCCAACAGTGCTCGAAACGGGGGGCATCCGCGGCCAGGGTGAAAAGATCCGTGCGGATGATGCTTTGCGTCTCGATCATGTACCTGCCGGACTGCAACTGCCAGAAGGTATCGAAGTCGTGAATGACGGTCGTGGCCACGCCGAAGATCACAAGCCAGGCGGCTGACAACAGAAGTTTTTCCAGACGGAGCATCAAACAAACCTCGAAAATTATCAAACGGTATTGTTATGCCAAGGGAAGAGGACACCGGGAAAACGGGATCTACCCCAGGTTCACCGTCTCGCGAATGGCATAAATGGGCTTGTCCTGGGTTTCATGATAGGTGCGGGTGATAATCTCGGCAAGCAGTCCCAGCACCAGAAACTGAACTCCGGAAAAGAATAGAAACGCCGTGAGGATCAGCAGCGGGTTGCGGTTCATGGAAAGGCCTTCGAACCATTTCATGTACAGGGTAGCCATGCCGGACAGTCCACCCAGGGCAATCGTCCATACGCCCCACTTGCCGAACAACTGCATGGGGCGGGTCGAATATTTCAACATGAACTTGACGGTGATGAGGTCGAGAATCACCCGCAGGGTACGATCTATGCCGTATTTGCTCTGGCCGGCCAGGCGCGGGCGATGATTAACAGTCATTTCGGCAACACTCGCGCCGCCCTGGCTGGCCAGCGCGGGCACGAACCGGTGCATCTCGCCATACAGGTTGACCCGGCTGAGGACATCCCTTTTGTAGGCCTTGAGGGTGCAGCCGTAGTCATGCAGACAAACCCCGGTCATCCGCGAAATCAGGCGATTGGCCAGTATCGACGGAAGCCGACGGCTCCACCACTTGTCCTGCCGCTCCTTTCTCCACCCGGAAACGACATCGTAACCTTCGCGGATCTTTTCCAGCAGGCGGGGGATATCGGCGGGATCGTTCTGCAGGTCGCTGTCCATGGGGACGATGACCTCTCCCCGGGCGACATCGAAACCGGCGGCCATGGCGGCAGTCTGGCCAAAATTGCGGCGCAGTCGGATGACCTTGACGCGCGGGTCGGTCTGCGCCAGGCTCAAGGCTACGGCAAAGGAATCGTCCAGGCTGCCGTCATCCACCAGCAACAGTTCGAAATCGATGTTCACCCCGGCAAGGGCCGCAATCACCTGATTGTACAGAGGTTGAAGGTTGGGGGATTCATTATAGACGGGAACGACAATGGAAAGATCCATGGGAAAACCTCTTGGACATTTAAATTCGTGATGCGTAGCCGATCGCAAACGGCGGAGGGCATGAAATCCTCCACGGCATTCACCCAGGTTCCAGTCGGGGCAGGGCCGGCACGCTGTCCCGATGGTTGGGAACACGGCTTTTCTAGAACGTCTTGCGCACCTTGACCTCCCAACGATGTTCGTTACGTTCACCTTCGTCGAGGTAAGCGGTGCGAATGCCGTAGGAATAATCGAAACTCACCATGAACCTGGCAAAATTCAGCCCGGTGGCGAGGGTGTACAAATATTCGTCGTACGATTCCGGGAGAAAGGTCCGGTAACGGGCACGCAGGCCAATCTGGGTACGGTAACTCGGATAGAGTTCCGCCGCCAGCAGCAGGCTGAACATGGAACGGCTGTCGCCATTGGCGGCGATATTACGTTCATATTCGATTTCTTCGCGCAAATCGATGAACTTGCGCAAAGCCCCGGTTCGCTTGAAAAAACTGTACCGATATTCCTGGGAGGCCATAATCTGCTTGGTCGATCCACCGTCGCCGGACTGCCAGTAATAATCCAAATCCCCCTTCAATTGCCATATTTTACCAGGAGAATAGCGCAACGAGGTATTGTGGTAGAAGGTTTTATCCACATGGGTCACCGCTTCGGGATTTCCCAATTCCTCGCTCCCGATATTAACCCCACTGAGCCCGTCGCCAAAGGCAATTTCATTGCGGATTCTGGCCAGGAACGAGCGGCGGTCATAGCGCAGGTTATGGCGCAGCAGCACCTGGGAGTCGTTGCTGTCCTCCGTTGAGAGATAATCGTAAACGATCTCAAAACGATTACTCAGCCGCCGGGAAGCCAGATGGTCCGCGAACCAGGAGGTGGTCGAGCGAATGGTATCGCCGCTGCGGCGGGTTCGGCCAGAGATGGAGGACACCAAGCCGGAATCGCCAACGATGGTGATGTGCCGGGTGACCGAGGTGTCGGTAGTCCCCGAGCCGAATACCAGCCGTTGCTCGATCCCGGTCCGCAGTTTCGATGTGGGCATCCCCTCAAGGCGGCCCAGAAACTCGTTTTCCCAATAATCCACGGCGGCGCCATCCTCGGCAGTGCCATCGATACGAGTCAGGGTATACCCGGTGAACCAGTCAACGGGTGGACGATGGGCGCGGTTGGTAAAATATTCGAACCCGGTCGCGACTCCATAACCTTTTCCCTGATTGCCGGTTTTCCATTCGGCCTCGAACCGGGGAGTCAGAATGTGACTGCGAGTACGATACATATCGCCGATTGCGGAAAGATAGACGTCCCCCTCGTCCTCCGTGACCCCATCCACATAACGCTCCTCCGTCTCCCGCGAAGCGATCAGCCGCACCCGGTAGGTGGTATCCCGATCGACCTCGCGCTGATAATAAAGAGGGACTTCTATGGTCTTTTCTATGCTTTCGCCATCGGTAACGCGGTTGAAGGTGGGAAAGGCGGAGGCCCGCCAATTGCTCCGGGAAGCCACGGCAAAGAAATTATAGTTGTAAATATGCTCGGGAACTTCCTCAAAACTGGTTCGGTTCGTAACAATATAGGAGCCGTCCGTCGACACCTTGAGCCAGTTGGTAAAATTGATCCATTGGCGGGTCATGGCGTGGTCGATAGTGCCCAGCAGATAAGTCTTTTCCTGATAATTTTCGGACTCATCCTCAAAATCGGTAAAATCGTAAAGTCGATAGTGAAACCAGTTGTCCTTCTTGTTCAGCGAGACGAAGGCCAGATTTCGGGTGCGGTAATGCTGGGGAATCTCGGCATCCATGTCCCGGACATAGTCTTCCCGGTAATCTATCAGCAACCGGGGAACCTGGGAAAGCAATTCGCGATAACGGCCCAGGTAACTGCCGTTGCGGATACCCACCATCAAGGTGGCGCCCGACTGGATATGCTGGGAGCCCCACATCCCGGTATGGATATAGGGGTCGATAATCGCTTCCCCGTCGCCGACTTCCGATTCAATAGACCAGGTCGGTTCCTGCATGTCCTGCGAATAAAGATGCAGATTGAAGGGCAAGCCGCCGGGAGCCACCAGCACATCGCCCCGATAGAGCAGCTTGAGGTCGTCGCTGTTAAAATCTTGCTCGTCGATCGAACTGTCGACGGAAGACCACTGCATGCCGAGACCGAAGTCATATCGGCCGGCCCGGCCCTGGCTGATAAGCCCTTGCTTTTGATAAAGGAGAGAATACTGCTGGGTGAAATGGGAAGCGTCCGCGACCTGCTTGCCGTCCTCCTTTGCCACGTAATCGGCATAGCGCCACTCCACCACTCCGGACATCCCGGCAGCGGCCTCTGGCACACCGATATACAGCAGACCCAGCAGGGTCAGAAGTAGGACTTTTGTACGCATGAACGCCTTTTTGCGTAAAGCTCAACCTTCAGGGGACCAGGTTCCGGGATTATCCATTTGCGAACAGAATGGCCGCGCCATCGGCCCCCGAACCTGTGCGGGCGTCTGTCACCACCCCCGCGCAATCCAGGTCCGATCCGAAGAAACGCGGGGGCGGTAAGCCGCCCCCGCGTCATCACGTCACCGGTGCATTATTTATTGTGGCAGGCGAGGCAGAGTCCGGATGCAACATTGCTGGTGGCCAGGAAGGGCGCAGCGGTGTTGTCGTGCACGTCATGACAACTGGAGCACCACATAACACCGCCGTCGTAGAATTTAATGGATCCAACCGGACTGGCGACAAATTCAGTGGGAGTGGCGGTAACGACATCGGCGTACACCATGCCGATCGGATGATCGTCGTGCAGATCGACGCCAATGTTCGCTGGGTTGGCAGCGAGAAGCTCGGCAAGGCCCGCGGGCTGAACGCCGGCCTCCAGATTGGACGGATTGGCCAGATCGTTGGTCAGGCTGGCGCCGTCATGGCAGGAAAGACATAACTTGGCGTCCGATACCGCGATTTTCGCCGTAACCGTCGCCGGATTCGAGGTGCCAACATCCAGCGTGGCGCTATTGTAGTAATTAGTGATAACGATAGCATCCGTGCCGGAGCGGTTCCACAGCGGTGCATTAAGCTGATCGATCGCCTTGTGCGGCGTGTGACAGAAGATGCAGATTTCTTCATAGTTGGTCGACTTGACGGTCGTAGCTCCCGTAGAGGTCGTCGACAGATCGTGCTTGGTGTTCTTGATCGACGTCACCGCCAGGGCCTGAGTGGCGACCAGCGTCAACGCCGCCGCCAGCAGCATTAATTTCCTCATTTTCCTACCTCCATTAGTGGTGCGGCCGCAGCCGCGTTGATTATCGAATCCCTGCCCGGTGGGCAAGGAGTGACAGCGGAATAAACTATCATTCATTATGCAATAACTAATCCAGCTTCAACCCGGTGAAAACAAGCCGAAATTCATCGTCGGCCACGGCAGGATCCTCCGCAATTGAACCCAAAACCGTCAAATAACCATTAAAATTACGCCAGAGGGCATTGGGCCATCTGGACCCTGTTCCACAAAAAAAGGGGCGGGTTTATAACCCGCCCCACTGCTATCTCTTAATATTCCCCCTCCTAGTCGAGAGGGTGGTCCTTCAGATAGGTCGCATTGAGATATTGCCAGACCACAAACCGACGGCCAATCTGATCCACCACGTAAATCCTGTCGTTCCGATCGATCCAGATGCCGGCCGGCAGGATCAGATCGAGAGGATGGGAAGACTTGCCGCCCCCCGTGTAGAGCAACGATTTCCCCTCGGGGCTGTAAGTCACCATGGCGCCTTTGCGGGCATCGGTAATGTGCAAATTGCCTTCGCTGTCGATCGCCAGTCCTTTGGGCATTTCGAAATTCGACTGGGTATCGCCACGCTCCCCGAACTTGCGTAAAAACTTTCCTTCGGCATCGAAAACCTGCACCCGAGCATTGAACATGTCGGCCACGTAAAGGTTACCGGCCTTGTCGACGGCCAAACCTTGCGGGCTGTAGAAATTACCATCCTGGGGTCCCCATTCACCAAAGGATTTCAGATACTTTCCCTGAAAGTCGAAAACCACGACACGGTGCCCCCGGGCATCGGAGACATAAATTTTGTTCCGCGCTTCGTCGAGGGCCAAAAAAGTCGGATGCTCGAGCACCTCGGGTCCGCCAAACGAAAACAGGGGCGCATCGTCGGGGCCGAAAACCAGCACCGCTTGACTAGCAGCGTCTGCAACAAATAAGCGACCGGCGCTGTCCATCGCCAAACCAAACGGCGACCGGATGGCGCTGGTTTGGGAAAATGGATAGACCGCCCGTTTTTCGAGGTCGTAAACGGTGATTTGCCGTTTATCCGCGTCGGAAACAAAAATCCTTCCGTCACCAGCGGATGCGATGCCGAAGGGACGTTTAAATACCAGCTCGGGCTGCCCCCCCAGGATGGGTTGGCTCATGCGTTCCATCGCGGATTTGGGCATCTGATCCAGCGATGAATAGGTACCCACCCATTCAAGCCGTGGCGTATTTGGTGGCGGTGGCCACACCACCCGTGTCTTGGATTTGGACGCAGTAGCGCACCCACCGAGCAGCAACGCCGCGCAAATGATTGTTAAAAGGCATGCCCAAGATTGTCTATGCTTTTTTTCCATCGTGACCTCGCAAAGCAACGTACCTGCTGGAATTAAAGAACCGAATCACCAACACGATCTTTATGCCCCATGGTTTTCCTTGCATTTTTGTCTCTTGTGGCTCCAGCTACTTTTTGTGACACATCTGACAAAGTTCCATGCGGGCACTGATGCCCCGTTGAAAATAGGACGGTGTATTTCCCCCATGGGGATCATGACAGCCGATGCAGGAGAATTTTCGATCCGGAGCGCTGGGATCGACAGGACCCTCCAGTGGATGCCCTTTGCCGGTCATCCCGCGCACCACATGATTTTCACGGTCGAGTCCCGAGTGACAGCTCAGGCACAGATCGTTGACCGCCGCCGTCAGCTGGCCGAAATGGGCGCTGGCATGGGAATCGTGACAGACCGAACAAAGACCGGCCTCGATCGGTCCGTGAATGTATTTGCGGGACTTGAATTCTTCGATTTTATGTTCATGGCATTCCCCGCAGAGGGGTGCTTCTTCGACCCGGTTGACATATTTAGCCGGTCGGCTGTCGGAATCATGACAGTAGGTGCACTGAAAAACCCCGGCGGGGCCATGCACATATTCGTAGTTGAGGCGACGTCGATGACAGGAACCGCAAGGGTTCTTTTCCGCCGATTCGTTGTCCAGCAGGGCTGGTTCCGGGCTCATGTTGTGGCAGGGCGCACAGAGCGCTTCTTTTTCGGGAAGGTGCATGACAAAAGGGGTATATCCCGATGGAGCGACTTCGCCGGGTTTGGTCAGGAAATAAAAATTGGACGAGGCGGTCGCAACCTGTTTGCCGGCGGCAAACCCCTCAATCCGGATGGTATCCTGGCCGGGCTCGAAACCGGGAAGCAATATGACGAAATCGCCGAAAGCCTTGCGATATTCGACGCCGGATATGTCGATCATCCCGCTTTTGGCCCCGCCGAACTCGACGGTAATCGCGTCGACCACCGGCGAGTCGCCAGCCTTGATGATCAGAAAATCGGATCGAACTATCGCAGTGCCATCGGCGGGATAAAGGATTTCCAGGGCCCAGCCCGGCACGATGGCCAACGGCACAAGCGCAAGGGCGGTCAGGACGACAATCAGAAAGCTACGCATAGGCAAAAACCCCGCGGGAGGGGCGATTCGCGAACCGCCCTGGTTTTGGGTTGCAAATCGGACTAATTGACGACCGTGGTTTGGGTATTTCATGAACCGCCCCAGCGAGTTTCGGAACGCACGGATCATTGCAACGCTTCGGGAAGAACAACATCTTCCGGCCGGATCGGGTGTTCCTGGAGGTATTTTTCATTAAGAAACTGATAGCGATGCGCCATGCGGTTCAGGGAGTCGACCACCCAGATCGCATCCGTACCGTCGGCATCAACCCCCTTGGGCATGTCGAAACCACCGGGCACCCCCAGCTTGCCCTGTGTCGTTGTGCGCCCGCCGAGGGTCATCAGATGCGTTCCCATCAGGTCGAAGATGACGAAGCGATGGCCAATCGCATCGGTCACGTAAACATGACCGGAGCGGTCGACGGCAATCCCTTTGGCCATCTGAAACGAACCGAGCGAGGTCCCCCGTTCCCCGAAGGAACGCAGAAACGAGCCCTCCGTGTCAAAAACCTGGACTCGGGCATTCATCGAATCGAGCACATACAGATTACCATCGACATCGACATCGAGATCGAGCGGGTAATTGAACTCGCCGGGCGCCACCCCCCGCTTGCCCAGGGTCTTTTGCCACACCCCGTCGGCGGTAAAGGTGACGATCTGGTGCAATCCGGGGTCGGCCACATACACCCGGCCGCCAACAGTGTCAAACGCCAAGCCGGTGGGCCGGATCAGGATGTTCTGGCCGAAAATCTTTTTGACCCGGCCTTGCGCGTCAAAAAGATAGATCCTCCCCTGGACATTGTCGGAAACGTAAACCCCGCCATCCGGCGCGACCGCCAATCCCATCGGCGAGACAAAAAACAGGTCATCCTGATCAGGGCGCTCAAAATGCCGTACCTTGTGCGCGGCGAAATCGAGAATCATCACATCGTTCTGGGCGATGTCCGACACATAAACCCGCCCCTTTCCGTCGGAGGCTACGTCGTAGGGGCTGACAAAAATCGGTTCCGGCTCCTCGATACCAAGCAGGGTCTCCATCAGCCAGCCCTCTTCGCCCTGCCGGACATCCCGGTCGGTGCTGACGGCGCCGACAAATTCAATTTTAGGATGTTCACTGGCGACCGGCCAGAAATACCGCTGTATTGAAGCTTTCTGCGGAGCACAGCCGGAGAACAGTAAAATTACCAGCAACACCAGGATGGTCGAGGTGGTTCGCAAACCGCTCTCACCAACCTTTTCAGCGCGGATGAACGTCATTTTCACGGATTCTCCACAGGATGAACCCGGTCATAGGACTTGGGCTTGTGACATCCGGCCAGACAGGTTGCCCCGGTCGGCGTCGGCAGAAATCGCACGGGTATCTTCCAGTTGCCGAAGCCCGGCACCCGGCTCAAAATGAGTTTTTTCTGGTCGGCGCCATGAATGCCGTGGCAATTGCGGCAGACACGCCCCTTTACCGGTTTATTCACGTGCAGATAATGCAGGTTCTGATCGCCGTTGCGAAAACCGGTCGCTTCGGAAGTACGCTGATACTGAAAGGTGCCGCGATTGGTGTGACATTCGAAACACAGGTCGAAATTCTCTTCGAGGTACGGCACATAAAACTCACGAGGATAGTAGCCCCGCAGCAACGGCCTGAATTCGGAATCGTGGGTGCGATGGCAATCCCAGCAGCGCCCTTCTGCCACCGGTTGGTGCTGGGAAACACTGGTCTCAATGATACCGCGGATGCCGCTGTGGCACGAAAAGCAGATTTTGTTGCCAGCCATCTTCAACAGCCCGGGCTCGTTGGAAGCATGCGGAACATGGCAATAATCGCAGCGTCCCGCCCGCACCGGGCCATGCACGCGCCCGCTGGCGCCGATTTCACCATGACAGCCCCGGCAGAGGATCCCGCCTTCGGAAATCAGCAGAAACTGGTTGGTTCCCCCGTGGGGATCATGGCAGGCGAGACAGTTGCCTTCGGCCACGGGCGCATGAACGTTGGCTTTACCGGCAGCAGGGCCGGCATGACATTGTTCGCACAGAAGACTGCCCGAAGCCTTGAGCTCGAAAGCACCGGAGGGACCGGGATGAGGCACCCCGGTGGAGACGTGACAGACCCCGCAGTCCCCTACGGCCGCGGGACCATGGACAAATTTATGATTTCCGATGGAGGCATGACAAATGGCTGTAACACAGGTTGTGGCGGCACGGACTGAAAGTGAAGTAGCAAAGACAAACAGGAGGGCGATAAGACCGGATAACAAGGAAATGCCTGGTTTCATAACTCCAATAAATCCCCCATTGCCGCTGCCGCCACCAGCCAGCCGGCCATCGTCGGCCGGCTGGACAGATGGATTGTTGAATCATGAACTCGCTGGACAGGATTACTGGAAACTAGCCTCCGTAGGAATGGAGACCCGAAAGAATCAGATTGACCCCGAGGTAGCAGAAAATAGTCGCGCAAAAACCGATGATCGACAGCCAGGCCGCTTTTCGCCCGACCCATCCCCGAGTAAACCGGGCATGCAGAAACGCCGCGTAAATGAACCAGACGATCAGACTCCAGGTTTCCTTGGGGTCCCAGCTCCAATAGGTTCCCCAGGCATAGTTAGCCCAGGCCGCGCCGGTGATAATCCCCAGGGACAATAGAGGAAATCCAATCATGATGGCTTTGTAGTTAATGTCATCCAGGATCTTGGTGCTGGGGAAAATCGACAGCACCCCTCCGGCCGGATTATTTGAGGGCGTCTTTTCTTCCTTGCCTATTTTGATCAGGTACATGATGGAAACACCGCAGGCCACGGCAAATGCGGCATACCCAAGGAAGCAGGTAATGACGTGATAAGTCAGCCAGTTGCTCTGCAGGGCGGGAACCAGCGGCTCAATCGAGTCATTAAGCCGCAACTGGGCCCAGATCATGGCGACAAAAGCAAACGGAACAACAAAGGCACCGACCGCACGTTGTCGATATTTGAGGTCAATGATCAGATAGATCAGAATGATGGTCCAGGCAAAAAAGACCACCGATTCGTACAGGTTCGACAACGGGGCATGGCCGACGCCGCCAGGGGCCTGGTACGACTCATACCAGCGCAAACCAATGGCCGCCGTATGCACCGCCAACCCGGCATAAGCAAGCAGGTTGGCCAGCAGGGCCGTCCCATTGATCCGGGACGCCAGATACACCACAAACAGGACCATTGAAGCAAAATAGGCCCCGGTTGCCAGATTAAAACACAGAGAGCTGGTCATTTTATTCCTCCATCAAAACCCGTTCAGGGTTCAGGAACCGAGTTCAGACTTGAGATTCTTCTTGAGTTCGTCAAAAAAGAGTTCAAAACCGGGTTGATTGCGATGAGCCGCCCCGCCAATTTTGACACCGACCTTCTTCCCGATCGGCTGGATCGTTACCCAGATGCGTCGATGGGAAAGGAAGAAAGCAACCATCGAGCCAACGACCATCAGAGTGCAACCAAGCCATACCACCCAGACGCCGGGATCCTTGGCAACCTGCAATCCGGTATAATAACGCTGCTGGAAGTCCGACAACGTGAAACTGTAATCGGTGTTGCGCTGGGCGTCAAATCCGGGGAACGCTTTAAGTACCAGGAAGGAGGTGCGATTGCCCCCCGCATCCACCACCTCGAGGCGAGCCCCCGGACCGAAGTTCTGAAAGGACGGGGCAAAATTGAGCACCCGCATGCTGGCCCCTCCCGGCAAGGCCACCTGCTGGCCCTGACGAACCGTGAGGTCGACCGTTTCACCGGTGGATTTTAACGTCGCCTTGATTTTCAACAGCGTATCGCCGGTGGTGCCGTAGCTGGACTGGTAGAAAGTGATCCCCTTGTAGGACAGTGGATCATTGACGATAACCGGACGTCGCTCGGTAATGACCTTACCGTCATCGATCACGGTCAGCAGACTCTTGAACTCCTTCGGCCGATCGGACCCTTCGTAAAAAGACACCGAAAATTCGTCGCAACGCACCGAGAAGCCAAGATCGATAGGAGCGTTGCTGCCACGGGGCCAGACCCGGCTTTCGGTGGATCCTTCCACAATATTGACGTAGGCCTTATAACCCCAGAGACTGCCGATGATGGCACCGATAAAAATAATCAGAATCGAAAGGTGCGTGACATAGACGCCGAAACGGGCGTAGGGCATTTTTTGTGAAAAGAGATGAACGACCCCGTCTTTTTCGGTGACGATCGGCCCGGCAAACCGTTGTCGGAGAAAGGTCTCCATTCTGTTTTTCACATCGTCGACAGAACCCGAAACAAGGTGTTCGTCGACGTTGGAAAAGGTCTGGAACAGAGAGTCGTCGGCGATCAGGACCGGCTCGGTGGCCGCTTTCCATACGCGGGGAAAGCGCTTGAGCGAACAGGCGATCAGATTCAGGGAAAAGACCCCGAGCAGGGCGAGAAACCACCAGGAATGATACATGTCGAAGAACTGCAGAGAGTCGAGCAGCTTGTAGGTGCCCTCGCTGTACTCCTGCAAATACTCTTCGGGAGAGAGGTTCTGCTGGATGACCGTCCCGATGATCGACGTGACGGCCAGCAGAATCAGGGTAACAATGGTCAGCCTGAGGGAACAGAAAAAATCCCAGAGTGCATCAATCGGATTTTTTTTTTCGCGCAAGATTTTATTCTCCTGAGACAAAGGCCTTTGGCAACATCATTCACGCACTGGCCAACCCCATGCAAAAACCAGGCGTTCAAAGGCTCAGAAGCAAACAACGAAAGGCCAGCAAGGACCTCGGGGTGAATTGACGGATTGGCAAAAAAACTCATGCCAATCTTTTAAAAACTAATACAGTGGGTCTTGACGTGTCAAGGGAAATCGCCCCCACAAAAACCCCCGACAGGCTACTAATAAAAAGCATTAACAATTTGATTTAACTACAAAATACCATCCTTGACCATGCGTTCGGCTAAAGTTTTGGCCTTGGCCTCAACCCCGGCGATCAACTCAACTTTATAATCGGTCAGCCGCCGGGAAAGACTTTCGTCCGAAACGGACAGAATTTGCACGGCAAACAACCCCGCATTGCGGGCGCCGGCCTTGCCGATGGCCATGGTCGCCACCGGAATGCCGGCTGGCATCTGAACCATGGCCAGCAGGGCATCCAGCCCCTGCAGAGCGGTTGAGTCGATGGGAACGGCGAGTACCGGCAAGATCGTCTCGGCGGCCACCACCCCGGCCAGATGCGCTGCCGCTCCGGCGCCGGCGATCAGCACCTTGATGCCCCGGTCCCGAGCGGAGCGAACATATTTGGAGGTTCGCTCCGGGGTCCGGTGAGCGCTGGAAACCGTCATCTCGAAGGATACGCCAAAGCTCTTGAGAGCTCGCGCGGCCTCCACCATTACTTCATAGTCGTTGTCGCTTCCCATCAGAATACCGACCAACGGCTTTTCACTCATCATCGACTCCACCTGTCTGTGATTGCTATCTGGCACGCCGGGCCTTAACGGCCCAGAGCTTTTTTGCCGATATCGTTACGGTAATGCACACCCGGCCAGCCGATTACCCTTACCCCGGCATAGGCCTTGTCGATAGCCGCCGCCACCGTCGTACCCAAGCCGGTCACTCCGAGCACCCGGCCGCCATTGTTGACGATCTTGCCGTCCTTCAGCGCGGTTCCGGCATGAAAAACCATCAGGTCCCCGATCCCTTCGGCCGCTTCGAGACCGGAAATTTCCAACCCCTTTTCGAAACTGCCCGGATATCCTCCCGATGCCATGACCACGCAGACCGCAGCCATGTCGTGCCATTCGAGAGAGGCCTGGCCCAGTTCGCCACGGGCGCATGCTTGCAGCACCGGCACGATATCCGACTTCATCCGCATCAGCAGCGGTTGTGCTTCCGGGTCGCCAAAACGGGCGTTGTACTCCACCACTCGCGGTTTGCCGTCGGCAATCATCAAACCGACGTACAGGATTCCCGAATAAGGACAGCCCTCGGCGATCATCCCGGCGATGGTCGGTTTGACAATGGTTTCGATCACCTCCGTGGCAACCGCGTCGGTCACCACCGGAGCCGGCGAATAGGCCCCCATGCCGCCGGTATTCGGACCTTCGTCGTTGTCGTAAACCCGCTTGTGGTCTTGAGCCGAAGCCAGCGGCAGGATGTGCTGGCCATCGGTGAAAACAAAGAAGGATGCCTCCTCGCCAGCCATGAACTCTTCGATGACGACCTGGCTGCCGGCGGCGCCGAACACCTTGTCCAGCATGATGTCATCCACGGCGGTGATCGCCTGGTCTTCGGACATGGCCACGATCACCCCTTTGCCAGCCGCCAGGCCATCGGCCTTGACCACGATCGGAGCCCCCTGCGCCCGGATATAGGCAACCGCCTGATCCCGATCGGTAAAGGTGCGGTAGGCCGCCGTCGGGATGGCGTACTTGGCCATCAGATCCTTGGAAAAACTCTTGCTCCCCTCGATCCGGGCTGCCGCCTTGCTCGGCCCGAAAACCTCCAGGCCGGCCGCCTGGAAACGGTCGACGATTCCCAGGGTGAGGGGGACTTCGGGCCCAACCACGGTCAGGTCGATCTTCTCGTTAAGGGCGAAGTCAAGCAGCGCATCGATTTCATCGGCGTCGATGTGCACACACATGGCGAAAGCGGCGATCCCGGGATTACCGGGAGCACAGTAAAGCGTGTCAACCAGCGGCGACTGAGCAATTTTCCAGATCAGGGCATGCTCGCGGCCACCACCGCCGACGACCAGTATTTTCATAATAAAACCTTTCGATTTTTTATTGTCGTAGGGGCAGGCCCCTGTGCCTGCCCAAGGCGGCCACGGGGCCGCCCCTACCAACCAATCACGGTATTTTAATGCCTGAAATGCCGCATCCCGGTAAAGACCATGGCGATGCCGTGCTCGTCGGCGGCGGCAATCACCTCCTGGTCACGGATCGACCCCCCCGGCTGGATAACGGCGGTGACGCCAACGGCGGCGGCATTATCCAGGCCATCCCGGAAGGGGAAGAAGGCGTCGGAGGCCATGGCGGATCCCTTGATGTCAAGACCGGCATGCTCGGCTTTGATGGCGGCGATGCGCGCCGAGTTGACCCGGCTCATCTGCCCGGCGCCAACGCCGATGGTCATACCATCCTTGCCGTAAACGATGGCGTTGGATTTGACGAACTTGGCCACCCGCCAGGTAAAAAGTAGATCCTGCATCTCCTTTTCGGTCGGGGACCGCTTGGTCACCACCTTGATGTCGCCGGAGAGGAGGAGGTCGGCATCCTGCACCAGCAGGCCACCATTGACCCGCTTGAAATCAAGGCGTTGCGCCGGTTCGTCGGGCCAATAGCCGCATTCAAGCAAGCGCACGTTTTTCTTGCCGGCGACGATCTCGCTCGCCCCCCTGGAAACGGCCGGGGCGATGATCACCTCGACGAACTGCCGATCGCAGATCGCCTTGGCCGTTGCCGCGTCCAGCTCGCGGTTGACGGCGATGATGCCGCCGAAGGCCGACTCGGGGTCAGTGGAAAAGGCGCGCTCATAGGCCTCGATCAAGGTGGCTCCGTAGGCCACGCCGCAGGGATTGGCGTGCTTGACGATAACGCAGGCCGGGCCTTCGCTGAATTGCTTGACGCATTCGAGAGCGGCATCGGTGTCGCCGATATTGTTATAGGAGAGCTCCTTGCCCTGCAGTTGGCGGGCGGTGGCGATGGACGCCTCGACAATGTTTTTCTCAATGTAAAAAGCGGCCTTCTGGTGAGGATTCTCCCCATAACGCATTCCCTGGGCCTTGTGATACTGAAAGGTCAGGGTCGGCGGAAACTCGCTGGAGTCGGCATCGAGCTTTTTACCGAGCCAGTTGGAAATGGCGCCGTCGTAGGCGGCGGTG
>Ga0209212_1005612_pt1 | contig 14855 bp, 8 predicted proteins | sample RifGroC2_FD_183996 | JGI IMG/M metagenome (GOLD analysis project Ga0209212, IMG submission 183996) | Groundwater microbial communities from Rifle, Colorado, USA - Groundwater C2 (SPAdes) (version 2) | ecosystem: Environmental > Aquatic > Deep subsurface > Groundwater | place: Rifle, Colorado... | reverse complement strand
CGTGGCGGGGGAATACGCCCCCGAGGGCGACGCTTTCGAAAAATACTACCAGGACAATTACGGCAGCGGTTCTTCCGATTATTCCCCGTCCTCCTCTTACGGCGGCGCCGGCGTGGGCTCTTTTGCCGGCGGCGGCGGCACAGGCAGTTCCCAGGAGACAGCCCTGGCGGCGGCAGCCCCCGGAGAAAAAAAGGCGGGCGCCGGCGGCGTTGACGCCGCGGCCGCGGCTCCTTTAGCGGCGGCGGGCGGGCGGCCGGCCCAGGCGCTGGCGGCGGTAGGCGGCGGCCTTGCCGCGGCCCCCAAACTTTACGCTTCGCTGCCGTCCAAAGGCGCCGACCGGGCCTACTCCGGCCCGGCCGCTTCCGGCGGCGCCCCGGATGAGTTCGCCGGCACCTCCAAAACCTCGGCCCTCCGCGATAAAGGCTCCGGGCTGGACGCGTTCAAGGGAGGCGCCGCGGCCAAGGGCCTGGACGGTGGCGCCGAAGGGGCGCGGTCCGGTTCTGAATCCAGCTATAATTCCAAAATGAGCGGCGGCGCGGCCGCCGCGGCTTCGGGCGGCGGGGGGGGCGGCGCGGCGGCCCCTGCGGCGTCAGCGGCGGAAAATGTTTCCGGCGGCGCGGCGGCGGGTGCTCCCGCAGCAACGGCGTCTGCCGGGGGGGATGTATCCTCCGGGGAGGCCGCGGTCACGGACAATCCGTCTTTCTACGGCGGCAATGACGACAGTAAACCTTTCTTGGAAAACGTGGTGGTGGAGAAACGCAACGGCAAGGATGCTAACTACGTGACCGAGGACGAGGCCCGCGCCAAACTGGACGAAGGCCAACTGAAGTCTGGCACCGCCGCCGAGGAAGAAGCGCCGAAAGAAAAGCATTTCGGCGGCGACCGCGCCAGCCAGGAGGCCAGGCCCCCGGACCCGGAGAAGTTCGAAGAACTTACCCTGGACCGTAAACTGGAGTTGAAGAAACGCATTCATGTCTTCCTCAAGCGCGTGGAGAGACGTTACGGCGAGATGGATGATATCTTTTATACACCCTGCGGCGCGGGGGACGAACTCTGCTCCGAACACGGCCTTACCGAGGGTTACCTGACCCTGGAGACTAGTGAAAGCGCCGAGCTGCACCTCGGCCTCAAGTACATAAACGAACGCTGGCGCCGCTATACCGTGGGTTTCAACCTGCCCGGCATGAACGACGACAAGCGCACGCGCCGCGGGCGCGGCCCCGGCTCCCGCTGACTTCCTCCATAAGTCCTTTCCGTATCTCCTTGCCCTGCACGGGGCTAATTATCAATAATCTTTAATAATGCGCGATACCATACATTTTTCAGGCATAGGCGGAGTGGGCATGAGCGCCCTGGCCCAGGTGGCGGCCATGGAGGGCCGCGCCGTCAGCGGTTCGGACCGGGATTTCGACCGGGGCCGCAACCTGGGCGTAAAAGCCGCCCTCGAAAAGCTGGGCGTAAAGATCTTCCCGCAGGACGGCTCCGGGGTTAACGACGCCTGCGCCGAGCTGGCCCTTTCCACCGCCATAGAGGAGACCAACCCCGAAGTGCTGCGGGCCAGGGAACTCGGGCTAAAGATCAGCCACCGCTCCGAGCTGCTGGCCGCGCGCGTCAACGAGTCCGACACCATAGCCGTGGCCGGCACCAGCGGTAAATCCACCGTGGCCGCCATGACCTTCACCGTCCTCGAGGCCGGCGGTCTGGAGCCCTCCATCATAACCGGCGGCGCGCTGGGCGCGCTTAAGGAGCGCGGTCTCGCCGGGAACGCTTTCAAAGGCAAGGGGAAAGTGCTGGTGGTAGAGGCGGACGAATCTGACGGCACCATAGTGCGCTACCGCCCGCAGACCGGGGTGGTGCTCAACATCAGCAAGGACCATAAGGACCTGGACGTTCTTAATAAGATCTTCGCCGAGTTCGCCGGCAACTGCGGCCGCGTTCTCGTTAACGCAGACGACGCCCCCGCCCTGGCGGTGCTGCCGGGCGCCCTGAAGTTCGGTTTTAACGCCGGCAGCTGGCGGGTGACGGACGTGCAGCCCGGGCCGTTCTCCGCCTCTTTTAAGATCAACGGGGTGCAGTTCAGCCTGCCGGCCCCCGGCCGCTATAACATAGAGAACGCGCTGGCCGCCTGCGCCGCGGCCTCGCTCTACGGCGTCAGCCTTGAGGCCTGCGCGGCGGGCCTTAAAAATTTCCGCGGCGTAGAACGCCGCTTCGTGCTGGTGGGCGAGAAGAACGGCGTGACGGTGATAGACGACTATGCCCATAACCCGGCCAAGATCTCGGCCCTGCTGGCGGCCCTGCACCAGGCCGAAGGCCGCCGCGTGCTGGCCGTCTACCAGCCGCACGGTTTTGCCCCTACCCGCCACCTGAAGGCCGAACTGATAGAGAGCTTCGCCTCCGGCCTTAACCCGGCCGACATGCTGTTCATGCCGGAGATCTATTATGCCGGCGGCACCGTGACCAAGAATATCTCCTCGAAGGATATTTCTGACGCCGTAGCGGCCCGCGGCCGCAGGGCGGCCTATTACGAGGACCGCGCCGCCATCCCCGCCGTCATAGCCGCGGAGGCTAAGGCCGGGGATATCGTAGTGGTGATAGGCGCGCGCGACGCCACCCTGGCCGCCTTCGCCGGCCAGATACTGGCGGCGCTCTGAGGCCGGGGCCGCCGCGTTAACGGAGAAAAATATGAAACCGGAAAAAATAATCAACGACGTCTACTCGCTGCGCGTTAATCATTTCAACAGGCGGCTGTTCGATTCGCTCATCCCGCTGCCGGAGGGCACCAGCTACAATGCCTACCTAGTAAAGGGCACGGAGAAGACCGCGCTGTTCGACTCGGCGGACCCGGAGAAGGCCGCGGTGCTGTTCGAATACCTTAAGGACGAGAAGAAGCTGGATTACGTCATCGCCCACCACGCCGAGCAGGACCATTCCGGCTCCATCCCGCTGGTGCTGGAAAAATATCCCGGCGCTAAAGTGGTCACCAATCCCAAGTGCAAAGAATTCCTGATGACCCACCTGCACCTCCCCGCCGACAAGTTCATCGAGGTCAAGGACGGCGAGACGCTCTCCCTGGGCGGCAAGACGCTGGAATTCGTCTACCTGCCGTGGGTGCACTGGCCCGAGACCATGGGCACCTACCTGCGCGAGGAGAAAGTGCTGTTCTCCTGCGACTTCTTCGGCTCACATCTGGCCACCAGCGCGCTCTTTTCCGAGGAGCACATCGTCTACGAGCCCATGAAGCGCTACTACGCCGAGATCATGATGCCGTTCCGCTCGAATATCAAGGCCCACCTGGAGAAGCTGGCCAAGTACGACATCGCCTATATCTGCCCCAGCCACGGGCCCGTGCACGCCAACCCCAAATTCATCATGGAGATCTACAAGGACTGGGCTGTCAGCGAGCCCCTCAATAAGGCCGTAGTGGCCTACATCTCCATGCACGGCAGCACCTACATGCTGGTCAACCGGCTGGTGAGCCGCCTGCAGGAGGCCGGGGTTTGCGTAGAGAAGCTCAACCTGGACCAGATGGACGAGGGGCGCGTGGCAATGTCGCTGGTGGACGCCGCCACGATAGTACTGGGCACCCCTACCGTGCTTACCGGGCCGCACCCCAAGGTGGTCTACGCCGCGCACCTGGCTAACCTGCTGCGGCCCAAGGCCAAGTTCGTTTCCGTTATTGGTTCTTTTGGCTGGGGCGGCCGCGCCGTGGAGACCCTGGCCGGTCTGATCCCGAACATCAAAGCGGAAGTGCTTAAACCCGTAATGATAAAGGGTATGCCTACTGAGGCGGACCTGGCGCAGATAGACGAACTGGCGGCGCTTATAGCCGAAAAACATAAATCGCTCGTTTCCTGCGGCTGACCTGCCGCGCGTTTTTTTTGCCGGGCCGTCTGGGCCTTGAAAATATCGGTTTCGTCTGCTACACTCTAAGTGAAAGGTCCTGCTTTTTCAGTTTCCCCGCGGAGGGGAAGGGTGAAAAACGGGAATAATTCTTTTGTGGTCAGGGGGCTGTTATGGCCGATAATTCTAACAACAGAAAAAAAACTCTTTTTGTCTCCGTGCTGCTGTTCCTCGCGGCCGGCGGCGGAGTGTTCCTGTTCATGGTGATCCAGGGATCCAACGACCTCACCAAGGGGAAGGGTAACACTTTCACCTACGGCTCGGCCGCGCGCGAGGGCGTGTCCTCCTTCTTTAAATACCTCGGGGGGTCCTCCGATGAAGAGAAGATGACCGAACTTAAAACGGAGATGGCGGAGATAAGGGAGGACCTTGTCGCCACGGCCCAGGCGGCCAACCCGGATATTTCCGACTGGGTGGCGCCCCCGTCTAAACCGTCAGCTTCCGCGGCGTCGCCTACCGCCGTTCCCAGGATGGGCGCGGCCAGCCTTTCCGGTGCGGGCGGCGCTGGGGGCGGCGGCAGTAAATCTTCCGGCGGTTCCTCGCGCTTCAGCGAAGGTTCGGGGCTGGGCAGCACCAGGATCTCCAGAAATACGGCTTCCGCCACCGGGACCACCGAAAAGGGCACGCTGGCCGCCCTTACTAACGCCCGCGCCAAGCTGGGCGACGGCCTGCGCAGCGGTTCCGCCGCGACGGCCAAGGGCAAGTGGGACTCCAGTTTCGGCGTAGGCGGCGGCAGCGGCAAGGGTTCGGACATGACCTACGGCAAAGGCCTGGTCAACCTGGACACTATAAAAAAAGGCGAGATAGACAATCTGAAGGTAGCTAACGCTAAATCCCTTAAGGTCACCGAGCCCGGAGAGTTCGAGCGGGACGAGAAGGCCGAGAGCAAGGACGCCGGCATACAGGCCGCCAAGGAGAAGGCCGAGGCTGCGGCCAAAGAGTCAGCCGAGGCTGCCGCTAAAAAAGCCGCCGCCCAGGCTGCCCTCCAGGCCGCCTCGCAGGGTGCTGGCGGCACGGCCGGCCAGCCGGCCAACAATGCTCCTAAGGACGACAGGGCGGGCAACAACGCCAACGCCCTGGCCCAGATTCCGGAAGTGGTACAGCAGAACGCCACCACGGCCATCTTTCAGAACCAGCAGACGGCCAGCGGGACCACTCTTCAGGATTCCGCGATAAATTTCACCAAGACGGACAACGGGTTTGAAGCTACCTTCACAGGCACCGCCACAGATTCTACCGGCAAGCAGTACCCGTACACGCAGACGGCTATTATGAAGGCGGACGGCACTATAACCGGGTGGAGATAGCAGGGGGTTGACAAGTCAAGATTTGTCTGCTATAACATAGCGATCAACTTTGGCCTGAACGTCCGCAGGACTGTGTCAGGAAAAGTCTAAAGTTATTTTGTGCGGTGGCGGAAAATCGGGGCTGGACAGGCGGGATTATGATGAAAATCCAAACGAAAAAATCCAAATCTACGCAGTACGCCATCGGGGGTACTGTCGGGGTTGTAATCCTTGCGCTTTGGATCTCCCTTCCTTTGATGAGCGGTTCCTCCCTTGATGGCGGTGTTTCCGCGGGGAATCCGTTCAAATCCAGGGTGGCCGACCTTTCCGCCCTCAGCGATATTCCTTCCGAGGGCGGGGCCCCCGGCTCGCCTCTCAGCGGCGAGATGATAAACAACCCGGCTACCTCTGGCGAGGACATAGCTTCTTCCCTTTTCCAGTCCGGCATCAGTGATGAAGAGGCGGCTCCCGAAGCTTCCGCTTCCGCTGACCCCGCTTCCGGCGCGGTTCCCGGCGTGCCTTCCGCTTCCGGCGGCGCCCCCGCGGCCGGCGGCCCCAAGGGCAAGCTCAGCGCGGCGGCCTCCATTTCGGGCGGTAACTCCAACTCCATGACCGCGGGCGGCCTGCATAACAAGTTCTTCGGCTCCGGCACCAACAAGGCGGAGATCGCCCCTGCGGCCGCCGCTGATATCAAAAAGATGGCCGCGGCGGACAAGAAAAGTTCTCTTGTAGCCATGCTCAATAACAGCTCCGATAAGAGCAAACTGGCCGCCAAGACCGGCAACATGGACGACTCCAAGGGCGGCGCGGCTTCCGCTTTCGCCAACACCGCAAAAGGGTCTTCCGCGGACCTGAACAATGAATTCGAAGGCCAGGCCATGGACTCCGGCCTGCAGCTCGGGCAGACGGCTCAGGACTTGAAAAAGAGCGACCCCAGCCTCAGCAAAACCAAGGTCACTCCGCCTTCCAAGCCCAAGGACGCTACTGACGAAAGCGAAGAGATGAAGAACCAGATAAAGATGATGATAATCCAGATGGTTCTAAAAGCTGCGTTTGCCGGGATGGGGCTTGCTGTCTGATTTTCGGTACATTCGGGAGGATTTATGAACGACTATAACGAGAATAAAGAAAAGAAAGGCGGGTTCCTTTCCTCGCTTTCCGGTATTTTCCGGGGAGGCTCTTCCGCGATGGGCGGGGCCTCTTCCGGGCTGGGCTCGGCCGGTTCCGCCGGCGGCGGCCTGGCCGGTCTTTTCGCCACCAAGGCCGGTATAGTCGGTATGGTGCTGGGCGGCGCCACCATAGCGGCCGGCGTGGGCGTGGTCTACAACTTCATCGGGCCCTCCACGAGCGGCGTTTACTCCCCGGAGCTGTTCCAGAACACTTACTACGAAGAGGAAGCCGATAAAGCCGGGCTGGAGCGCTCCAAGTCGCGCGACGCCTCCGCGGCCGCTTCTTCCACCCTGGACATGTTCAGGGAGCAGGCCAGGAAAGACGGCCTGGGCGGCCTGGCCGGCGAGGCCGGTGACGCCGAGGCTGCCAACGCGGCCGCTGAAGATCCTACGGCCGCCGACGGCGCGGCCGGCGCGGCTTCGGCCGACGCCCCTTCCGCTGACGGGGCTCCCGGCGCTGCCGGCGGGCCCAAGCTGCAGGCTGCGTCCGGCTTCGGCAGCAAGGCCGGCGGCGGTGGCGGCGGCAGCGGTACTTCTATTCCCAGGATGCAGGGCGGCGGCGGTCTGGCTGGCGGCATAGGCGCGCAGTTCCAGCCGGTCTACAGGGCCCCGGCGCAGGCCAATGCGGGCAAGTCTTCCGGCATGACGGCCTCGGCCGGCACCAAGATAAACCGCTCTCCCAAGTACGCCGTTCCGAACTTCAAGAAGAAGGGCGCTTTCGGCCAGGCTAAATTCGCTGGCAACATGAGCAAGAAGGCCGCCAGCTACAGCGGCGCCCAGTCGGCCTATCTGGCCAACGAAGCTATGTCCGGCGACGGCGCCGGGTCGGGCGACGTGGGCGGCGCCGAGACTGGCGCGGGCCTGGGCGGGGCCGGCGTTTCCAACGGCCAGAGCCTTAAAGCCAGCGACCCTTCGCTGAGCAGCAACGAGTCCACCGTGCCCGAGCCTACCGAGCCCGAGGACGTGGACCCCTGGCAGAAGATGGAAGACATGGCCATGTATTCCCTTATGGCCGGCGGCCTGCTGCTGATGATCGGTAAATTCTGCTCGAGCATGGCTACCAAGGCCGTGCTTCCTCCCGCCTACCTGGCGTGGAAGATGGCTACCATGGTAGTCTGCTACGCGGCTATGGCGGCCGCGGCTATCGCCATCTACGCCGGCATGATGATGATGTCCAAGTACGGCCAGAAAATGATGGGCGGCATCTACATGGCCGCGGGCGCTATGCTTATCTGGCAGGCTTACCAGACCATAGCCGGTCTCGAAGAGGGTGAGAAGATAGAAACCGGCAAAGACGGCACCAAGACCATGACCATGAAGGACGGCAACAAGTTCACGCAGACGGGTGGCAAAGGCGATTGGGTGAAGTCCACTGCGACTGTGGGTAAGTAGTAGAGTGCTTTATCTTTGTTGACAGGATGGTTGGAGGCGTTATGAACGACAATCTGCCGGATATAGGTTTTAAAGAAAAGAAAGAAAAAAAAGGCGGCGCCATAGGCTGGCTCCGGGGTAAACTCGGCTTCGGTTCCCGCGGCGCCATGGGCGAAGCCGGCCTAAACCCCAACGTCATGAACGTTGGCAGGGCCATGGGCGGTGCCGGCAAGTTCGGCGCCTCCTCGTCCGGCATAGGCGGACTCCTGGCCGGCGGCAAGCTTGGTACCGTGCTTACCGTGGCCGTAATGGCCGCGGCCGTAGGCACTACCCTGGTGATGAGGGGCGGTGATACCACGTCCACGCCTTCCTCGGCCTTTAGTTCCGGCAAGACCGTCTCTTCCAACTACGTGCCGGCTATCCTAAGGAGCCAGGCCGCCAACCAGGGTTCCTCGCTGGACATGTTCAAAGAAACCAATAAGGGCGCCGGTCTCGCTATGGAGACGGACCCTTCCAAGGCCAACAAGGCGCCTGAGGCCAACCAGGCGGCCGCCGCCGGGGAAGAAGCCCAGGCCCAGGACGCCGGCCAGGGCGCTCCCGGCCAGGAGAACATGGCCGGGGACATGATGAGCAAGCTGCAGGGCGGCAATATGGCCTCCCTGACCAGTTCGCTCGGCGGGGGGAGCAACAAGTTCTCCAACATGGGCGGCTTCAGCAATAAATTCGGTTCCGGCGCCACCGGGGCCAAAGCCGGCTTCAGCTCGGGCATAGGTTCCGGCTTCTCCGGTATGCCCAAGTTCGACGCCCGCAAGAACAAGATGATGGCGATGAAAGGTTCGGCCCGCCCCGTCTTCGGCGGCAGCAAGGCCGGCAAGAAAGGCACTTTCGGTTCCGGCGCTTTCGGCCAGGCCAAGGGCATGAGGGCCACTCAGAAATCCTATACCGGCACCAGCATAGACTCCGCGCGCTCCACCCAGGATCAGGCCTGGGGCAGCACCACCCCGGACGGCAGCACCGACGGCGGCGCTGGTCTTAGCGACGGCGGCGCGGGCGTGGTGACTTCTCCCTCGCTCGACAACGCCGGCAACGGCGGCGGCGGCGGCGGCGTGGATACCCCGGACGCCAGCGCGCCGGACGCTTCCGGGCCCACTAACGTGAGCCCCTGGGCCAGCCTGGTGCAGAACATCATGATGCTGGTTATGCTTTCCTGCATCTTGTCCGCCCTGGCTACGGTAGTTTACAAGATACAGCCTTACGGCTGGATCTTCGCCATGATCCTCGCCGGGATCGCGGCCATACTGGCGCTGGCGGCCATAGTGATGGCGGTGAAGCTTATGGGGTCACAGGCGGCTATGGGCGGCCTCTACCTGCTGGGCGGTTCGCTGGCCCTTGTCGCGGCCGGCATGGCGATGTACGGCGCGCAGCATGGTATGACGTACGCTACGGAAATTTGCTGGCTGGCCGCAGGTGCAGGCATTATCGGCCTGATAGGCAGCATGTTAGGCGGTAAGTGAGTTGTTTTGGCGGGTAGGTACCGTTGCCGCCGGGTTTTAACCCCGGCGGCCTCGGGCTTAGTTGAGGTTGATTTTTTCGGGATATAATAGGTTCGGTCCGGGTTTTTTACCCGCAGGCGCAGGTGCCGGGGAGGAGCTATGGGCAGCAAGTTCGTAGAAAAACATAAACGCAAATCGGTGCTGGCCGCCCTGATCTTTATATTCAGCGGCAGGGCCAAGTACATCAGCATCACCCTGCTGGTGCTCGCTCTCTCCGTGCCTTTTGTGGTTTCCGGGGAGACGCTTAACGCCATGATAGAACTTCCCGGCGTTTCCGCCTTCCTGCGGTCCATCGGCCTCGGCAGCGTGGTCTCGGCCGTGAACCCCAAGTACTCCAACGACCTGCTGCGGGCGGCCCTGGATAAGGCGGCGTCGGACAGCGAGCAGAATTCTTTCTGGCAGAAGTTCCTCAAGAGCGTCAACGCCACCCTGCCTCCGGCCGGCAGCCCGTCTTCCATGGCCATGCTGCGCGGCGGCGGCGATATTTTCGGCACCCCGGAGCTTAAGGACGAGGTGGCCAGGCAGAAGCGCGGCGCGGGCCAGGTGAAAGGTTCGCTCAACGACGAGGAGCGGGCCAAAGGCGAGAACGCCGACGAGGTTGATTTAGAAGGCCTGCTGGCCGGCGGCGCCGGCGCGGGCGGCTACGGCGATATGATGGGGGAGAACCTGGCGGCTAATTTTGCGGACGGCGGCGCGGGCGGCAATTCCGCTCCCTACATGAACCGCACCATGTTCGCGGGCCGCGGGGCCACGGCCGGCCAGGCCGCCGGCCAGTACGGCAGCGTCATGAGCAAGTCCGCCAGCAAGGTGCCGGTTCCGGGCTCACCGCAGAAAGTAAACACCAAGCGCATGGGCCGCGTTTCCGGCTTCACCTGGAAGAATGTGGGCTACAAGACCAATAACGCCAAGATGGATGTAAAACTGGGTTCCAAAAAGCCCATGTTCCAGCTGGCCCAGACCTTCGGCATGACCGGGGCCGCTTTCAAGTCCAAGGATTCGGCGCTCGAATACCAGGCGGCCTATACCGGTTCCACCTACGACGGCAACGACGCCAACCTGGACGTGATAGAGACCGACGCGGGCGCGCCTTCCGTGCCCGACACCTCGTTCACCGGCGACCTTATTGACGGCGCCGTAGAGGCTCAGGAACTGGCCAAAGCCTGTTCCGACGCGCAGGGTACCCACGGCGCGGCGATGTCGGAAGACGGCAAGAAGATGGACGATACCGCCAGGACCCTCGGCAAGCCGCCCAAGTGCTGCAGCAGCGGCGTGGGCGCCTGGAATGCCAAGATCGCCAGCATCATGTCCTATTGCTACGACTTTAACGCCCACGAGGCGCAGCTCTCGGCCGCCTGCCAGAACAAGAGCAGCCCCATGGACTGCGGCAGCTACAGCAAGATGAAGATAAAACCCTGCTCCAAGCTGAAGTGCTGGCTCATGATCATCATCATGATAGTGCTGGCCCTGCTGTTCGGCGCCGGCTTGCTGGTGGCGGCCATTATAGGCGTGGTGGCCGGCGCCTCCATGATGGGCGGCGACATGTTCGGCCCCATAGGCGGCATGATAGAAGGCTTTATAAGTAAGATGGCGGGTTCAATATAGCGGCCCGCCAGGCGGTAGCTCTTAAGCCCTGTAGTAAGCCCTGTTCGGAGGATGGTCCTGGTGCGTACAGAACTTCTATTGCGCGGTGCTCTTTAGATGACGGTGTTGCCGTCAGGCTGGACTTTCCTCCGGGCCGCCCGGTAAGGCGGTAACGGGTTTTGCCGCGGGGTTTTTTTGCGGTCCGCCCGTCGGGTGCGGCGGTTAGGTCTAAGGACCCAGAGGCTTAAGGGCCCAATGACACTTGGCTGCGGCGCGGATATTAGGTAAATTATAATCGGAGAAGTCTACAGGCGGATTTTTGCGGCGTCGGTTGTTGTGTAAGGCGATTTAAATCAAGCAAAAGTGTTCGGAGGCGGTTTTATGAACTTCTATAACGACGAAGAAAATGAAAAAAAGGCAGGCGCTCCTGCGCTCCCCCGCGCGGCGTCACCGTTTAAAAAGACGTCCGCCTTCGGCAAGTCGCCCCTGTTCTCCAGGGCGGCCGGCGGCATAATGGACCGGCTCAAGAACCTCTCTCGCCGCGACATGGCCCTGGTCGGCCTCGGCCTCAGCGTGCTGACCATGGTGCCGGTGGCCGAATACATGATGTCGCAGCCCTCCCAGGATAACGTCCTTTCCGGCGGCTGGGGCGGCAAAGAGAAACTCGGCGACATGCCCTATGAACCGGGCATCAACAGCTTAAGCCAGGGCTCGGCCGACGGCTCCGGGGAAGTTATTACCCCGCTGAGCTCCAGGGACCCGGTGTCCCTGATCCTCGGCTCCCAGCCCGCGCAGCCCGCGGCTGCGGCCCCCGTGTACACGCCGCCCGTCAGCAACATGCGCGACGCCATGCGCGACGCCGGCCGCGAGGCCTTCAGCGCGGCCTCCAAGTCCGCCGGCGCTCCTACCGTTATTCCCAAGATGGCGGCCGGCCTGCGCGGCATGTCCTCCTTCTTCGGCGGCGGAGAAAGCTCCCGCACCCAGGGCTCCCTGGGCGGCGGCAAGATCATAGACGACGCCCGCTCGGCCTCCTCCAAGTCGGCCAAACGCTCCATGGTGGGCCCCGTGGCCATCGCCGGTTACAAGGGCGTGGCTTCCACTCCTAACAGCGCCTCCAAGGGCGCCTTCGAAAAACTCCGCGCCGCGGCCGACAAATCGGCCGGCAACTTCAGCGGCGGTTCGGCCATGCGCTCCCTGGACAAGGCAGCGGCCGACGCGCTTGAGATAGGCAAAGGCGCCGGCGGCATGGGCGCCGGCGGCGACTCCGACAAGACCGGCAAGACCTCCGGCAATACCGTAAAGGGCTACGAACATAACCGCTCCGGAGAGTCCCTGGAAGAAATGGCCGCTAAACAGCGCATGAATAAAGCGCTGGAATGGGAGTTCTTCAAAAAATACGAGATCAAGAAGCAGATCATCAACGCCATCCTGGGCGCCGTTACCGGCGTGATGGGAGATTTTATAAAGGATAATCTGAAAGGCGCTCTGGGAATGAATCCCGGGCCCGCCAAAAAGTGCTGGTGGCCCAAGAATCCTACCGTTGCGGTAAAACCCGAGAACCTCGCGCAGAACATGGCGGACTGCAAAAAGGGCGCCATGATCTCCCCTGTGTCCTACGTCGGGGCCGGAGACAAGGCCACTAATGCCGGTTACGAGGCGTATTGCCCCTGCGGCAATGCCGTCACCGCCACTATAGACGCCCCCGGCGGCACCACCGACCCGGCCGTTGTGGCCGAGAATGCGCAGCAGGTTAACGTGAGCGCCGGCAACGCCGTTGCGGCCCTCAAAGACCTGGACCCGGTGCTTACTACCATAATCACGCAGACAGGCAACGCCGCGGCCAACCCCAAAGACAAGGCTGTGGTGGTGCAGTCCGCGAAGAGCGCAGCCGGGGCCTTCTCCGAACTCAGCAACGTAAAGAGCAGGGCTTTCAACCCCCTGCTGCACGCTCACGGCGCCGCTAAAACCGCCGCCTCCGGATACGGCAATATAATCGCGCAGTACCGCGAAAAGCATCGGGCCGCTTTCGGTAAATACACGGTGCTGCTGGAGCAGGTGGGCAAAGTGGAGACCGGCATAGCCGACTGCTCCAAGCCGACCATAACGATGAAGGACCTGGGCGGCGGCAAGTTCGCCACCTTCGTCCCCGGCGACTGCCAGAAGGTGAAGGATTGGATAGCGGCGTGGAAAGAGCCCGCTAAAAAAGACCTCGACGCGGTCTCTGAAAGCATTGAGATCCATGCCACGGCCCTCGGCAAGTTCCAGGCCGAGATAGACTCCGTGAAGACCTCTATAGGGGAGATGCAGTCTTCCTATGATGGCATACAGGCCGCGTACGGAAAGATCCAGCCCGCGCCGATACAGGCCGTGGAACTTTCTACCGGCATTATCGGCCTGAACGCGATGACGGCCCAGTTAAAGGAAAGCCTGCCTGAAGGCGTTACCGCGGTAGAGCGCGAGAACACCCCTATGCACATAGCGGCCGGTTTGCGCGCCCTGGACTGGGAAGCCACCTGGAAGTCCTATACGCTTACCCTTGATGAAAAGGTCAAGACGGCGGAAGGTGAAAAGTGGGCGCAGGTTATGAGCGCCATCTCGGGCAATACGGCCATCGACGGGAAGACGGCCGCGGCCAAGGACCTGGTCTCCAACTATATGCGCAGCGACGAGATTAAGACCGGCATAGAAGGCAAGACGCCGGACTTCGACGCCCGTATAAAAGTGGATATTGGAAATATCGAGAGCGCGATGGAGACGCTGAAGACTAATATCACCTCCACCGGCATAGACGGTTCCGCCTTCCCCGGCGGCGGCACCACGACCGCCCCTAAGCCGCCGGTCGACAATCCGGCAGGTAACAACGACCCCGCCGGCCAGAATCCGCCGGCCACAACAGGCAAGCTCACCGCGGCCGGCGAAGGCCTGCGCAGCCAGAAGCTGGACCGGTACGAGGCAGCTGCCGACAGGTTCGACGCCACCGGTACGCAGGCGGAAGGCCTGCCTGAGGCCGTTTCCGGCAGCGACTACGCCGGCAAAAAGGCCGCCGTCCAGACCAGCCGCGCCGCCCTTACTTCGGCTAAAGCTAAAATGGACAGCGCCAAAGCCAACCTGGAGACCGCCAAAACTGACGAGGAAGTTATGAAAGCTTCCAAAGAACTGGATACCGCCAGTTCCGGCTACAACGCGGCACAGAAGGACTTCAACTCCTCCTACAGCTCCGCGCTAGGTGCTTCCAGGGATGGAGCCAAACTGACCGCGCTGCAGGAACAGGCCAGGGCCGACTATATGATCATAGCCGACGCCTACAACGCCTGCACCGCCACCAGAAGGTGCTCTGTGGAACTTGCGACCAGGCTGAATACTATGTACTTCGGTTCCGCCCTGGGCCGCTATAACTCGGTGATGTCTTCCGGAGACAGCTCGGCCGCAAGAGCGCTGGCAGTGGAAAGAAATACCGCCTGCCGCGACCTGTGGCGCGTTCCCAGCTGCCCGTAAACGGCATAAACAATAGATCCCCGCGGGAGAAGCCGCGGGGGTCTTTTTTTTAAAGCAGTCAAAAATCAATGTTTTTTAGTTTGTCGCTCTGTTATCTTTAAAGCGGGGTAAACTTGGAGGGTGCTGTGCGTGTAATCAATCTAATCGCTGTTCTGTTGTGCCTTTCTTTCTTGTCGGTCCCTGGCTGGGCGCAAGGGAACGATGTTGTTTTTAACGGTAATGCGCCCGTCGCGGACTTAAGTTCTTCGCTGCGGTCGGTGGTGTTCCCGGCTGCCGCCTTGCCTGAGCGGGCCGGCCGCGCCGCCGCAGTCAAGCCGGTGAGTTGGAGGGGGAACCTTTGCGGGAATGCGGGGTGTACGATATGGAACTCCGACTCGGGAATTAATTTGCAAGCCACTGCCTGCGGTAATTCCGGCTGCTGGGCCTGGTACTCGAACACAGGCGCCAAGTGGGATTGCCGTCCCGGCTCATTTCATAATGCGGGCTGCCGGGAATGGACT
>Ga0209212_1005611_pt1 | contig 14855 bp, 14 predicted proteins | sample RifGroC2_FD_183996 | JGI IMG/M metagenome (GOLD analysis project Ga0209212, IMG submission 183996) | Groundwater microbial communities from Rifle, Colorado, USA - Groundwater C2 (SPAdes) (version 2) | ecosystem: Environmental > Aquatic > Deep subsurface > Groundwater | place: Rifle, Colorado... | reverse complement strand
CGAAGCGATTCAGGTTTCGGACATGTGCGTCAGCTGCCATCGCGAACTGTTCTTCTCCTACCGCAGGGATAACGGGGAGACCGGGCGGCAGATGGGCTTCATCAAGCTGAATGCAGGTCAACAATAAAAGCTGTTCAACGTTCTACGTTCAATGTTTTAAAACCTTGAACCTCGAACCTTGAACTTTGAACGGGATTTACTATGCTTGCAAAGGTCCTCAGCAGCGCTTTGATCGGTATCGACGCCATACTCGTGGATGTAGAGGTTGACCTGGCTCCAGGTCTTCCGGCCTTTGCCACGGTGGGTCTGCCGGATGGCGCGGTCAAGGAGAGCAAGGACCGGGTCCGGGCAGCGCTTAAGAACTCCGGTTACGATTTCCCGGCCCGGCGCATCACCGCCAACCTTGCGCCGGCCGACATCAAGAAAGAGGGTGCGGCCTACGACCTGCCGATCTCCATCGGCATCCTGGCAGCCACAGGCGTTGTCAAGCCGGTGCTCCTGCAGCAGTACACCCTGCTGGGAGAGCTGTCGCTGGATGGCGGTCTCAAGGCAATCCGTGGCGCCCTCTCCATGGCAGTGGCCGCCAAGCGGGCCGGGCTGAGAGGCATCATACTGCCGGCCGAAAATGCCCCGGAGGCGGCGGTAGTCGAGGGGCTCGAGATTATAGGCGCCACGACCCTTTCCCAGGTGGTGGAGTTCCTGAGCGGGCGCGAAGGGATTGAACCGTGCCGTGTCGATCTTCAGGAGCTTTTCTCCAGCAGTTGCGAGTATGGTGAGGACTTCAGCGAGGTCAAGGGGCAGGAGCACGCCAAGCGCGCCATGGAGGTGGCAGCAAGCGGAAGTCATAATCTCCTCATGATCGGTCCGCCAGGTTCGGGTAAGACCATGCTGGCCCGGCGCATCCCCACCATCCTGCCGCGCATGTCCTTTGAAGAAGCGATCGAAACCACCAAGATCTTCAGTGTCAGCGGCCTGCTGGATAAGGAGCGCGCCCTGCTGGCGGTCAGACCGTTTCGCTCCCCGCACCATACCATCTCCGATGTGGGACTGATCGGCGGCGGCACCACCCCCAAACCGGGCGAGGTCTCCCTGGCCCACAACGGTGTCCTGTTTCTGGATGAACTGCCCGAGTTCAAGAAAAACGTGCTGGAAGTACTCCGTCAGCCGCTGGAGGATGGGCGGGTGACGATTTCCCGTTCCCTGCTTTCCCTGACCTATCCCTCCCGCGTCATGCTGGTGGCGGCCATGAATCCCTGTTGTTGTGTACACCTTTCTCTACTACATCAAACGAGGAGGGTATGTGATAGAGGACAAAATTCAAAGAGTCGTCTCCGACGTCAATCTGCTCTGCAAGTTCTCTCACGATATCCTTCTGCGCTTCGTAGCTCAAATCTACCCATAAAGCAGCGAGCGTAGTAGCTCGTTCTATAATGTAAGACCGAGCGATCTCGTTCGTCTTGATGAAGTCGATCTCTGCCTGCAGCCGTGGGATCTGAACAATCAGGTTGTCCTTCCTCTCTTTAAGTGCTGCGTATCGTTCCCTGAAACCCTCCCGGTCGATGGCCGAGTCCTCGTAGAGCTCAACAAGTTTGTCTACCTTCCGGCCAATTTCCTTCTGTTCTTTTTTCAAAACTTCTATCAGCTCCTGCTTATCTTTGATTTCTTGCTCCAGATCCTTTTCCGAGCCGAGCTGCTCAGGCGAGATGGCAATCTTCTTCAATGCTTCAACAAAATGTGTGATCAAGACATCTTCATTTATCTTCGCATCTCTACAATTGCGGCAGACATAGCTACCTGTTTTCATGTAGGGGTAAGGCATGACATACATCTTCTCACCGCATTTGGCACATTTGAGCAGCCCTGAAAAAAGGTAGCTGCTTGTTTTAGGCACCCGCTTCTTCCCGTGACGTCGTTCATTTTCCGCGAAGGCTTTATTAGCGAGGTCCCAGTCTTCCTCACTCACCAGAGGCTCCACATTGAAGTAAACCCACTCTTCTTCTGGCTTCAAAACCCAGTGTTTCTTGTCGCCGAGACTCTTGGCATAGTTTGCCCGACGTATTCCTTTGTAGACAGGGTCTGCAAGCAATCTCTTCAAACTGACATGTCTGAATTTCCGTGCGTACCCCTCTCCGTTGAGTATTTTGCTTGTTGCAAGGAGGTTATGATTCTCAAGGAAAAGTTCGTATGCCCTTTTTATGATTGGAGCTTCAACTGGATTTGGTATCAGTTTGCCTTCCACCCAGTGATAGCCAAAGGGCCCTTTGCCACCAGTATTCTTACCCAGTTTTGCTCTGACAGGGATTGATGCTGCTACACGAGCTGAAATCTCTTCCCTCTCCCACTGGGCCAATGCGCCAATTACGGTATAGAGCAGTCGTCCAGCTGGAGATGATGTATCGATGCTTTCTTCAAGACTGACCAAGCAGGCATCGAATTTTTGGAAGTGATCAGATATTTCCAGGAGTTGTTTGGTGTTACGGGCCAGGCGGGCAAGTTTGGAAAAAATCAGTGATTTGATGTGACCTTTTTGAACGTCTTCCAGCATCCTCTTAGCTTCCGGGTGCTGCATGACATCCTTGCCGGAAACACCGGATAGGTCGTAAAGTTCAATTACCTGCCAGTTTTTCAGTTCCGCATACATCCGGGCACGAGTTTCATGATGTCGGGGGGACTCCCCTCGTGCTTGGTCCTCTGTTGATACCCTTATCCATATCCCAACGTTCATTTCGTCATTCCTGCCTAGATCACCCCGCCGGCCCAAACCACCCTGCCGACGATCTTAAGATTAATCGCCTCTTCCCCATGCAGAATTTCAGGCTCGTATAGGGTGTTATCGCTTCGAATCACAACTGAGCCGTCATACTTCTTCTGAAGACGTTTCACAAGCAATGCGTCCTCGTATTGCACAACGTAGATAGCCCCGTCTTCGACGCGTGAAGTCCTGGTGTCAACCAGGATCAGATCTCCATTGCTCAAGGTCGGTTCCATGCTGTCGCCTTGTACCGATATAAGCGCCAAAGAGTCCCTTGGAATCCCCAGTACGTTCTTTACCCACTCTGTCCTGAAATACAGATGATCAACAATCTGCTCACTATGGATAATTGCACCTCCTCCAGCACTAGCCTTGACTTCAAATCTTGGCACCTTGACATAGCCATCCGCTTCGGAAACAAGACCGTTATCTCGACAGATTGTCGGAAGAGAACTGTCATCTGAGAACATCCACTGCAAATTGATGTTATGCCTGATACACAATTTGATGATTTTATCGTACGGGACTGTTCCCCGCTTTTTCCAGGTTCCAAGAAGCCTTGGGTCGCTTTCTAGCGCTTTTGCGACATCCGTATCATTCTTCAGATCAAGGGCTTTTTTCAGCTTTTCGATGATAGATTCGATCAAATTATCATCATTATGCAGATTTTGGCTTGACATGGTTTTCATCCTTATGCAACAATAATCATCATGATGATGAGGAAAGCGCTTAAAATAAAGGTCCTGATGATGCAGAAAGGAATATCAGGATCACATATCGCTGAAAAAGCAGGGGTACATCGTACTGCGGTCTATCACGTAATCAGCGGCAGAGCCAAATCACAACGCCTGCAAAGGCTGATTGCCCAAGAATTAGGTTGGCCATTTGATGCGCTTTGGTCCGATTGATGATATTTGCAAGCAGTTTATCGTCTATATGGAACAGACAACCGTTATTTACTCATCATTTATAGCATACGTATTTATTATTTTCATCAAAATGTTTAGTTAATCTTCTGTTTGTTGCGAGCATGCCGTGAAAGTAACCATCGAATACAAAAAATCTCCTGACCCTGAAGCCAGGTTTGATCGCCTGATGGATATTATCCGTCGGGACCTTGAGCGACAGGCTTTTGTGCGCGAAACCGAACAGGTCAGATTTCCACCGGCACCACCTCCGCGATCCCGGGAGGTGGCCATTGCAACATAATAGACTTCAGCGCAACACAAACTCTTTCGACGATAGAAGCGGTGTTGATTCGTTCGAGCGTATTCTTGAAAGCCTCGCGGCGAGACCGAAGTATCTTCCAGAGTGGCCTGATACTCAAAGAGCAATGCCGAATGAAATCCTTCGTTCGGCACTTTTCAATTGCCGAAACCGTAATCAAGCTCGGCTCTTCATGAAGGATGCAGAAATAGCCGTGATCGGTGACGGCCAGGTAATTTATCGTGGTGAGGAGCTGCGCCAGGATGATGAACTTGTCTGGTTGCACCTTATGCACCTGGCAAAGAAGACCCATCTTGGCGATTGCATCGGCTTCACCCCATATTCCTTCATCAAAATGCTTGGCTGGTCCATCAAGGGCCAAAGCTACGACCGTCTCCGTGTTTGTTTGAGCAGGATGCAGGCAACCGCAATCCGCTTCCAATCAAAACGCCTTGATACCTTCATCAGTGTTTCCCTGATCCTCAAGTTTAGGTCCAGAAACGATAACAATGAAAATCTGTCCCGATGGGAAGTCTGGGTTGGCGAAGAAATGCGCCTTTTATTCGACGAAGAGTTCCTGACGAGGGTGAACTGGGAGACTAGACGATCACTCCCCGACGGCATTGCTTCCAAGCTGTTTGGGTACTGGTCGAGTCATCGGAAACCATTCCCGGTGAAGGCAGAGACTCTCATCAAGCTGTGCGGTTCCGAAATGGAGCTGAGGCATTTCCGTATCGAATTGAGGAAAGCACTCGACGTGCTCGTCAAAGTGAGTTTCCTCGAATCATGGGAGGTCAAGGATGACCTGGTTACCGTCGCGCGGAGGCATTGACCTATGACTTACCGAGTATTGACTTATGACCGGCGAACTACTGACTTTTGACCGACAAAGTATAGACCTAAGCCCTACAGGTACTGACTTTTGACCGGCAAACCTATTGACTTTAGACCGGCAGAACTATTGACCTTTGGCCGACAAGCACATCGTAAATTCGTTTTGCAGTACGAGATGTTACAGAGTTTTCCACATCCCCCTAACCTTCTTTTAACCTTTTATAACCAATAGGGGCTGAAAAACCGTCAAGGAGGACCCCATGAACTGCCCTGTTCCTGATGACGCCGTGACAATCGTCATCGCTTATTTACGGCAGCAAGGACTCACCATCACCCATACCGGCAATGCATACCGCCTGACTGAAGGCCTGCCGAACATCAATGTCGTCATCAAGGCATTCCGTGATCAGACCATCAGCATTGCGGAAGACGGCACCATTCATCTTTTTGGAATCTACCTTCCTTCTGGATGGGACACCGTGAGAATCAGGAGAAAGGTCGAAGATCATCTTCGGAAGATCTCCTCCACGGAGGAAATTATCCGTATCGCTTCATGTCTGGGAGTAAGACTTTCTGAAACTGTCAAGTGATCCGGGAACACCCGGTCTCTAGTCGTAGTAAGACAACCTAATAGCACAGATTCAATCTGGCACGGCCGGGCACTTCAATGTGCTGGCAAAGCCGGTCTACGGAGAAAACTTCCGTGACCGGCTTTTTTTGTTTGAGCGGAGGTCACATGGATTTCTTCAAGGCAATGCAATGGGTGCAGGACAACGAACCCACGATCAAGAGCAAAATCAGGCAGTATCGGAAATTCACCCCCTATGAAATGTGCGACTTTCAGCAAGAGGCATACGAGGCTGCATTCGTCGCGGTTCTTCGCAGTCAGGAGAAGAATATCCCGTTCGAGGCTGCCTTCTGGACCACATTCCGGAACAAGATCAGCGTTCTGACTCCCGACCCTAACTTCACCCATGGGTCCAATTCGATTCCTTCGCATATCTGTTATGGCGACATTGAGGCAGTCGAACAGACGATTCACGGGAGTGATGATGGTGCTGACATCGAGGCGATATTCGAGGCTATTTCCCACCACTTGACGGAAAAGGAAAGGGAAACTCTATCTCTCTCCCTGGGGGTTGCGGATCAAGGGAAACTATCCACATACGAGATCGCTGATCTCTACGGCTGTTCTGACTTTAATGTCCGAGACACTCTGAAAAGGGCGTTCAGACGAATAAAGCAGCTCGCAGACAACGGAACCATAGTCGTTGACCGCATGAGGCTCGTGACCCAACAACACCAGGAAATAATGTCTGGCTGTGTAGCCATTCAGGACTTCATGCCTTTGGGTTTTTCAGCAAGAAGCCCGCCTTCATGATTTAGGATCTTCACGGCAACAGCAGTCTACTATTACAACCTGCAAAGGAGCCATTATGAAACTCAATACTGCAATCACGAAGTTCAAACCATTATCCCAGAAGGTGCTCAGGCGCCTTGCTGAAGACCGCATCATCGAATTCCCGCTTACTGACAGTAATCAGCTGCTTATTTCTGCTCTCTGTCGAGTCTGGACAGACGAATGGTACGTTGCCCAAATGAATAAGACCTTCAAACCAGACAAAAGGGCGGTCATGCTGGCTTTCCCCAATTTCGGCAAAATTGAACGATACATCCTTAGTAGCTACCTCAATCTCAAACCTAGAGCAAAACTCAGCGTTAGAGAAATGGCAAGTCGCATCCAGCAGCACTTCGTGGTCGAGTATCCGCAATTCAAAATCCACCGGGTTCGACAGGCGGCATATAACCTTCGCCGTCATTCTCGTACCGGAAGCCGCAAACATACTTTGATCCAGCTGGCCATGTTGGAGGGTAACCACGATAATTTTTGGTCATAAACATCTGTCAGAGTCGACAACTAAACATATCTATAAGAACTTGTTCTTTTAGATATGTTGTACCTCATCAACTCAAGGAGAATCGCAATGAGAGTAGAAAATCTGGAAGAAAAGCTTAACTCGCGAATTGTTGAGGCATTTAACTCAGGTTTGAGTGTTATTGAAATAAGCAGGGCTGTGAGCAAAAACAGAGTCGCACATATCCATAACCTGCTCAAGGGTACCGGCGACATTGATACCCTTGAAAAAGTTGGACTACGCCGTTCATACGGAATTGATGGCAAGTGGGAATCGGTACTGAAGAAAATAGGGTACTCCTTCCCGCGTTGGTGCATAGGATGGGGTTTTGATCCTGTAAAAGCGGCACGAGAACTGGCACAAGGTGATCAAGGCGATGTCCATGAAGCATTGAAGAGAGACTTTCCTGCCGTCTATGCGCGAATGTTCGGTGAAGATCCGCCACAGAGGGTCCCATCCACCAGGATACATGATTCTCATCCATCAGTAACAATTGTCTGGCATCCCGACCGCAATGCCTATGTTGCCGAGATGATCGGCAATCCTGCTATAAATGCCGGTGGTATTGATCTGGAGCATGCACTGCAGCGTTTCCTGGTGGCACTTCGGTTTGACGAGCAAATCAAACGCCTGGAACTGATGATCGCCCAGAGACAATACCAATAACGCAACATGGAGAATAAAAGTTCTCCATGTATGGCAAACAGAGACAAGGAACCTTTTTGGGGGAATAAAAAGGCTCCGAAACAGGGTCCATAATCTGAAGGAGCCTAAATATTCCCCCAAATATTCCCCCAAAACGTCTCCTTCACCTTCCCCCCTACAAGATTATAGGTGTAGGGGACGTTTTGTTCCCCAAAAAAGTCACCAAGGAGGAGGCAATCATGGGAGTGCTGGTTTGTGATCTGGGGTTTTCATCGGCAAAGTGGATGTATGAGGATCGTAAAGGGAGGATTATTTCCGCATTCAGGTATGACGGAGATAATTTGATGGTGGGAGAAGAAGCACTCCTGTCATCGGGTTCGTCTTACCTGAAAACGATGGAAGAGCTTGTGAGGTTCTATCCAGAGTTTGTTGGCCACTGCTTCAAGGCAGCCAAGGCTGAAGGGGCGGTCACACTCGCGGTTGGTCTGCCATTTTCCTATTGGCAGGATCAAAACAAACCTGGCGGAGCGGTCCCGGCCTTAGCAAAGGCATTGTCTGGAGCACTCGTCACTGATGTCGCCATATTCCCGCAAGGTCTCGGTGGACTCAGGGATTACTTGGACAATGTCGAGGAGCGTCCTGAAGGGAACGTCTTGGGAATAGATATCGGATTCAACACGATCATCTTTACGCTCTTTTCCCCGCAGAAAAGGCAGATCATCTACGGCAAGACCCTCAACAAACGAGGTGTCCACCAGATGGCAACCAGCTATCTGCTGCCACGCATCAAGGACCTGGCGCCTTCCGGTACGTTTACCCCGGTAGAAATAGCTTTCCTGATCGAGAAAGGCTATCTGCAATACGGTTTCGAGCGACACGATGTCAGGAAGGAAATCAACGATGCCGGTGTTGCCTACATCGAGCACATCCTCCGGGATGTCCAGGGAGAGCTGCAGGCGCACGTTGGAATGCATGCAGACTTCGACCGGGTATTGCTGTTTGGTGGTGGTGCCGCACTGCTCAAGGATGGCTTTCCGGCAAAGAATATCGAGGTAATCGTCCTGCCGGTTCCGGAATTTGCTAATGCCCGCGGATTCCGTTCACTCGCTGGCGGAATGTGAGCGTGAATCATGGCCCAGTTCACGCTCAAGATCAAAACCTATGATCCCGACATCATCAATGCATTCGCACGCCTTCGCAAAAGCCGCAAGCAGTCGGCATACACCCACGAGGCGCTCAAATACTTTCTTTCATCAGATCAAGGAATGCAGGTCATGGAACTCATGGCCCGCGAAACGTCGCCACCAAGTACCAACCCCCTTATAGCCAAGGATCAGCCACGGCAAATTCCTCCGGTGACATCAGTGACATTTGAAAGGCAAAGCTTTTCATCGAGGAATTCGGCAGAAGATTTTTGTTCCGTAGTGCTTGGGGAGATACTGAAATGAAGTATGTGTCAAAGTAAAAGGAGCATGAATCCCCGCCCAAAGGGTGGGGATTTGCCTAATACCCTCTGGATGGGGTTGCTCAGCATTCCCTTGAAATTGCAACTTCAGCAATGCCCCCACAAATGAAAAACCGAACTACTATGCATTTCCTCAAAGATCAACAGCAGCCGCTGGAGCACCATATTTTCCTACTAAGCAACATAAATGTTAGTTAGCTGAATTCTATTTACATTTTCTAGACTCGCAAACGATGCTCCAGTAATGATTAGTTGGGCTCCTTTGAATTGCTCTTTAGATAGTAAATCAATAAACGGCTGAACTATGAAATTTTCTTTATCTTCTACGGCTTCTCCTGAAAACTCGCCGGGCACATCAATAATTGAAATGCCTGGATAATGAGTTCCTATTTTGTCACTCAAAGAGAGCAAACCATATTGATATGCCATCAGAAAATATAACGTATCTGTGCCCCCGAGTGCGGAATGCCATCTCCGTGCACCCACGCGAAGTGTGAAGCTAGAACGGGTTACATCGACTACTACTGGGTTGTGGCGCCAGACTCCTGGTCTTTGAGCATTAATGGCTGATAAATAAGTATTCATTCCGTCTTCGAGGTGAGCTGCTACCGCGTTAAAGTCTGTAGACCGTATTGCTTCGTCAACGCGCTCTTGAAGCGGTTCAATTTCTTTCTCGATAGCCATAATGCGCTTATTCAAATCTTGGCCTATTTCGAGAGCGGCAGAGATACGATTGACTTGACGTTGTCTTTCGTTCAGTTCACCTAAAAGCATATCGATAGCGCTGACTTCTTCTTGAATTAAAGCTGAGACTGCCTGCCTGGCAGGTACCAGCTCGTTTTCCAATTTACTGATATGATTTTCCGTATCTTCAATATTTTTGGCAATTCTTTTTGCATCACGTTCGAGTACATCGTGAAGTTCATTGGCTTCTTTAAACTCTCCAGATAGCCGATCGCTTTCAAAACGAAGGCGCACCGCTCCGAGCTCTTCTATCAAAGGTTCATCTGGTAGATTTTGATGGCAAAGGAAACAAGTATCGGATTTTCCTTTATCAGTAACAGTTTGGTCACAAGCAGGGCAGTGTGTAACTTTCAAATCGGCCAATATTAACCCTGCATCTTCTGCACGAGTCATGCGGTCAAGTTCATCTGCAATTTCAGTCCGATAACGTTTGATTTCGCCAAGACGTTCGGATATAGCCTTGGACTTCTTGCGAAATTCTTCTAGTGACGCAAAAAGCATTGCTCGTTCCTCTCCGAGTTGCATCACGCGTCCACGTTGATCTGGAGATACAATTTTATCTCGTGCATTCGAAATCAGCTCAACTCGACGTTTGCGACAAGCATCAATTTCGTCAGAGATCCGACTTTCGGCATCGCGAACAGTCGTCACGGTGGCACCCACACTCAATCCAGGCTCTGACAGCACATCGCGTGCAAGTTCGTCCAATGTTTGTCCATATTGGTCACGACGAGCCTTCAGGCGCTCGACTTCCATCTTGCGCTTGATGAGCTGTCCGTAATCATCAGTATATAAACGCTCCGCTACCCCTAAGAACTGCAGTAAACAGGCATGTTGTTCACCTTCTGGCTGCTGATCAACGAGACCACTCCAAAATCGCTGCTGTCGGAATATATGCCTGAGCATCATTCGAAAACTGAGTTCTGGCCAAGTCTGACCAGACATTGGATTTCCCTTTGGAAAGTTAAGAAGTGGTATTCCAAGCTTTTTCATCAATAATTGCTGAAATTCTCGTGCGGGCATCCCTTCATCATTAACGAATATCTTTGTTTTGGCTCCCAATTCCCGCCAACGGCGTTCAACCCAAAGGCTCTCATCTCCTATTACTAGTTCGACACCTGCGACGTCATACTTTTCAGCCAGACCTGATTCTTCTGCCCCCTCAAAAGGATTTTCACCTGGATCACCCATTAGGTAATCAAGCGTTTGAAGCCATTTTGTTTTTCCTGTATTTGGCCTTCCTACAAGAAGGTTAACACCTGGCTCGAACCAGAGATTCTCGGTACTCCCGGTTACGAGTCGCCTTTCCATGCGACCAATTGACATATAAGGAATACTCATCAGTATATAACCTCTCCCATTGGCCGCTTGCTAACCTCTTCATCGAAGAGTCGATAAATTAGAGATTTAAGGAACGTACCATTTTTTGCTCCAAAAGTTTTTTTCACTTCTCGCATTCGGCTCACAAGAGGGACAAATGATGGGCGTGTTGTTAATAATTTTGAGCGTTCGTGTCCTAGATCTGTGAGCGCTATTCGGTAAGTATTACTTTTCTTGGTAATAGTGACAAGATGCTTAGATTCAAGGTATGCAAGTACATGGTAATAACGCTTATCCCATGGCCCATAATGATGTCGAACCATCGCAGACTCGACATAATTTTCAATCTGATTATTCTGATCTGTGGCTTCAATGGTATCCGCAGATTCAGTTTCAGCTCGTGCTGCCTCAAAAAAACCTGGATAACGAGCAAAAAAATCGAGTTTTGCCATCTTAGTAAGCCCATCTATGTGGCCAGAAACACCACACACACTCAACAAAAGCAGTAAACGTGCTGCATGAAATTCAATAATATCATCTGCAGAAAGAGGGAGACTTACTGGGCGGAATCCAATGCGATTAATTGATCTCATCGCGATGTCCTTTCAAACCGAAGTAGACATCGATCTGCAATATCGTACATGCAGCCCTTTAGAAACGCAGATTGATCTTCACTTCCTGATGGGCGCTCGTCATTTAATTTATCCATCCGATCCAGACATAGTGCATGAAACCCAGCCGAATCAAGCTCAATTTGACCAGCAACGAAACGCGCCTGTAACGATATAACTTCTGATTTTACTCTACGTTGAAGTCCCTCTTCTTGCCCCGGTTCCATGTACCTCGATGTCCGTGTTGCAGTGGAATAATCACGTCTTAATTCAATTGCAAGCCCAACAAGTTCCTCTGGGAGACTTGCTTCGGTCATCTTTCTGCGGAGCTTACCCCCGGCAGGCGCAGAGGCCCCATCAATAAGCTCTTGAGCACGATTCTCCCACCATTCGCGTAAAGCTGCCCGAGTAAAAATCTTCCTGTCACGATTTGGTTCCCATTTAGCATCTCCTGCCTTTTTTGCTTTACTGCGCAATTCGTCCAAAAGCGTGTCTGCGAGCTCAGGCAGTAATGGAAATCCCTCCTTTGAACTTAACTTGATAACGCGAACAAGATTGTCTGTTTTTACAGCGTCCTCACTATGACGCTGGTCCCAATAGCCGTTTTGAATCCAATATGAAGCTACGTTACCCTTTGGAGATTTAATTTCTGGGAACCTCTTCTCGAGTTCAGCCTCCAATGCTTTGAAGCGAACTCCATCGGGTTCCCGACCTGGCGCATTAAGTGGAAATGTAAGAATTTCTAAATCACTAACGACAGGTCTGAGGGTTACAAGACGAAAATAAGAGGTTTCAGTATGTTTATCTCTAGCGAGAGAGACTTCGAAAATTGATGTACCTGCTTTACCGCTCTTACGAAGACAAATGTCGGCTACAGACCAAAGTTTATCTTGCTCGCTCGCTTTAACCTGAACAAACTCTACATGTCGATTTCCAGTTCCATCAGGATCATAAACAAGCAGGATATCATCATGGCTCTCACAATGAATCTTTATGAGAGCAGGGTTCTCAAGCATTTCGAGCAAGAAGCTGACAGCTATCTCATCCTGATAATTGAATCCAGAGCGGGCAATAGGACCGCCTTCCTCAGATGGCTTAACATCATCAACCGAATGAAAGATTGGTCCATTGTTCTTTACGATTGTAAGATTAACCATGTCTTCCAAATCAAACCACCAATCAATTGATATCACAGGATTAGTTGTGTCTTCGCCGATTTTCACTGCTGCTATTGATTGTCGAATGGTCAAGTCAGGTCAATAGCCACCGATAGAGGGGTACCACATGAATTTTGATCCCATTCTGTTCAAATTCTTCCAAACTGTCGAGGGTAATAATCAATCCTTCCTGCAATCCGAATTCATTGCAACACTCCGTAAGACCCTTGATTTCTCGTTTTCTGGTCTTTTCATCACTCATGGTTACAGTTACCTGTATAGCTTCAGTTACGTCAGAGCCATGCTTGATGATGAAATCACATTCGGATTTGTCCTTGAAAAAGTAGACATCTTTTTCTCGCCGTTTCAGTTCCAGAAATACTGCCTGCTCCAGAGACTTGCCGGTATCATCGGAAAATTTGTAGTCTATGGCGTTCAACAGACCGTTATCTATGGCATAGATCTTCTTCTCGCCTAACTCCCGGTCCACGAGCGAGTTGGTATGCTTCCTTAATAACTGCGCCATATAGATGTTCACGCATGCTTCCAGATTGTCGTATAGCTGGGTCTTCCCGATCTTGAACCCTGATGACTTCAATTCGTTATAGATGTTATTGACCGAGACCTGCTTTGTGGCCGATGACATGATCCTTTTCAAAAAGAATTTCAGTGCCGGCAGATTTTTGATCTCATATCGTTCGAGCAAGTCACGATAGATCATGACATTGAAGTATTCCTGCAGAACCCGATTACGCAAAGCATCGTCATACCCGATTACCTCCGGGAAACCACCATTCCTCAAGTAGTCTGCCAGGTGATGGTTGATCTGAGCGATAGACTTCGAACTGTTGATATCCGGCACAACGTCTTTGAAGAAAAGGTATTCGCGGAACGATAGCGGAAATACCTCATAGCTGATCGTTCTACCACGAAGGCTGGTGGCAATCTCGCTACTCAGAAAGCGGGCATTTGAGCCGGTTATGTAGATTTTTTTCGTTCCCTTGTCGTACACCCGCCGCACAAACTTATCCCAACCATCGATGTTCTGGATCTCATCAAAGAAAAAGTGACATCCCTCCATCTGTATATCGGGGTAAAGCTCCTGGTAAGCCTGCAATAGAAGATCAAGCTCCTCAGTTTTCAGATCAAGCCGCTCATCCTCAAAGTTGACGTACAGGATTCTATTCATCGGAACACCCTGTTTCAGGAGGTCCTCGATGAGATTGAACAGGTAGGAGGTTTTTCCGCTTCGCCGAACACCCACGAGCGTAATTATTTTCCCCGTGTCGGCAGGCACCTGCAATGTTCGACGTTTAAGCGCCGGCAGCGGTGAGAGATGGAAATCTCTTATGATCTGTTTTAGCAATTCTTTCTTCATGGCAAGGAAAGAATAGCATATATCTTCCCTTATTCAAGGAAAATATTGCACTTCACATTTCCCCACCTTCCCCCCCTGAAGATACACAATATGAAGACCAAATTTCCGGAGGACTCATGCTGGCAAAGATCATGACAATCGCGTCGCTTGTTTTTCTCGTTCCACTGACAAGCTTCGCTTCCGATATACGCCAACGACCATTCGCGTATTCCTTTGATGCAGCATCAGGCCAGACTGGAGACACTTTTGTTGTCTGTTCCGATTGCCCGGACAGCAAGCTGACCATCCTCCCTGCCATTACCAAGCTTGCAGTGAGAATAAGCGACACTATGCCATTACAGCCGCCTACTACTCAATCTGAGGTAGTTGCTGTTGCACCCAGAAATGTGCAGCCTGAAATCAAGGGGCTACTCGGGACAGTTCACTTTCAGCTGAACAGTTCCAGGCTTTCCCAATTTGAGCAAGGCAATCTGGAAAAGATATCAAGGGATATTACCGCAGGTAATGCCGTCGCTGTAACTGGGTACACCTGCACAATCGGTACGGATGAGTACAACAAAAAACTGTCCTTCAGTAGAGCAGAGGCGGTTGCCACGGTTCTGAAGGCCAAGGGGGTGAACATCGGCACTATTGAAGGCAAAGGCAAATGCTGCCCTGCCTCGCAGGACAAACAACAAAACAGAAGAGTAGAAATCATCGGACTACGAAAGGAGGAGATGTGAAGATCGCAAATAACAAGAAACTTATGGTCGGCGGGCTGATGATGTTCATCGTGACTGCGGCGGGTTTCTCTATGGCTAACGACAATCTGAGAATGGAGAAAGAGA
>Ga0209212_1005606_pt1 | contig 14865 bp, 19 predicted proteins | sample RifGroC2_FD_183996 | JGI IMG/M metagenome (GOLD analysis project Ga0209212, IMG submission 183996) | Groundwater microbial communities from Rifle, Colorado, USA - Groundwater C2 (SPAdes) (version 2) | ecosystem: Environmental > Aquatic > Deep subsurface > Groundwater | place: Rifle, Colorado... | reverse complement strand
TATGCCCGCCAGGCTGGTGAGCACACCCAGCGCCCAACCCAGCCAGATGCGCCCCTTCAGTGAAGAAGCGAAATGCCCGGCGGACACCGCAGGTATTATAAGGAAGGTGAACACCAGCAGCACGCCGGCCAGTTCCACGGAACTGGTCACCACGAAACCGAACAGCGCGTAGAACAGGAAGTCCCACAGCTTCACGTCCAGCCCGCCCGCCGCGGCCGAGGCGGGGCAGAAGGAAATGGCCGTGAACCGCGCCCGGAACAGGTAATGCGCCAGCCCCACCGCCGCGTACAGCGCGGCGGTCTTGAGCACCTGCGGCCAGGTGACGAACAGGATATTGCCTACCAGCATGCCCTTGAGGTGTTCGGCCTCGCCGGGCAGGCGGTCCAGCACCATTACCGCCAGCGCCGCCGACACCACGTACACTATGCCTATGGCCGCCTCCTGCATGGCGCCGGTGGTTTTTTTGCCGCGCGTCAGGGCGAACACGCCGGCGCCCAAAAAAGTGGCGGCCAGCGAAGCCAGGTACGACCCGGTGGTGTGCAGCTGCAGGCCGAACAGCACCCCGGTTATGGCGCCGAGTGCCGCTATCTGCGCCAGGGCCAGGTCCACGAAGATGACGCCGCGGGCGAGTATATGTATGCCCAGGTAGGCGTGTATGCCCACCAGTATTACTGCGGCCGCCACGGCCGGCAGCATTATTTCGAACATAATTCCTCCAGGACACGTTCGAACACGTCTAAGTATGTTTCCACGTTCTTGCCCCCGCCGGTGCTTACGGCGGCGGTAACGATCTTCGCGCCGGTGCGTTCAGAGAGGAACTCCGGGCCCTTGCGCGGATAATAACTTTCGGTCAGTATCACCCGCACGTTCTCCGCTTTCATCTTCTTCACCAGGGCGTCCAGGTGGGCGGCCGAAGGCGGAATACCGGGCCTGGGTTCCACGTGGCCGGCCACGTCCAGGCCGAAGCGCCGGGCGAAGTAAGGCCAGGAGCCGTGATAGGTCACCACCTTAAGTCCCGTGCATTTCGCCATGCGGGTCTGCCAACCTGCCAGTTTTTCGTCCAGCTCTTTCACGAACCCGGCGTAGTTGGCGTCGAACACCGCCGCCTTGTCGGGGGCCGCGCGCTTGAGGCCCGCCAGGATATTCCCCGCCATTATTTTGGAGTTCGCCGGGTCCAGCCAATAGTGTGGGTTGCCGTAGATATGGATGTCTCCCATGGAGGCGTCCACCTTGCCCTCCGGCTTCTCCAGCAGCGGCACGCCCGCGGAGGCGTCCACGTAGCCGGCCGCGCCGTAGAACAAGCGCGGGTTGCGCGCGGCGTTTATCAGGCTGTCCACCCACATGTCCAGGTCCAGCCCCACGCGCACTACCAAGTCCGCCTTCTTGAGCTTGAATACCATGCTGGGGCGCGGCTCTACCATGTGGAGGTCCTGGCCGCCCGAGGCCAGGCTCTCCGCTTTTACCTCCGCGCCGCCCACTCGTTCGCAGAGGTATTTCAGGTCGGAGGACGCGGTCACCACTTTTATCTCCGCGTTGGCGGCGCCGGCCCAGCAGGCCAGCGCGGCCAGGCTTAAGAATAGTTTTTTCATGGTCCTGTCCTTATTCCATCTCGTGGCTGTGCGGGCCCAGGCCGAAGATCAGCTGGAACCAGCCCTCGTCGGTCTTTTCGCCGGAGAGGTTGACGTGCTTGTACTGCGCGCGCAGGGTGGTGGTTTCGGTAAGGCGGCGCGTGGCTATAAGGGAATAATCGCGCTCATAGGTTATGACCGGGAAGGCGTTCTCGGCGTAGTCGAAACGCGCGCCCAGGTCCCAGTATTTGGAGAACCTGTAATTGCCGAACACGTACAGGCCGTCGCGCTTTAGCTTGCCCACCGGCACGTCGCGCGTGAGGCGCAGGTATTCGCCCTGCAGCGTAAAGCGGCGGTAAGCGGAGGGCCAGAACTTCAGCGTGAAGTCGGCCCCGGCCAGCTTGATGTTGTCCTGGTGATGCTCCCAATGGCTGCCCTTGCCTTTCAGGCCGCTCACCCCCAGTTCCAGTTCGGCGCCGTCCGCCAGCGGAAAAGCGGCGTTGAGGCGGGCGGTATAGAGCTTGCCGGCCGGGGAAAAATCCTCGGTCTCCTCCGGGGCCAGCACCACCGTAACCGTGCTCTGGTCCACGTCCAGCACGTCGGCCGTATTGTCCCCCTCCACATGGTGTTCATGCGCGGCCGCTGTCCAGGCGCCTACCTGCGCCTGCGCATAGAACGGCAGCGGCAGCAGGTACTTAAGCGCGGCGCCCTGCGGGTTCAGGGCGTGCTCGCCCAGGAAGTTGGTGAGCGCCGCTGGCTGGTCGGCCATGGCGCGGGTGTGGCTGTGCGCCTTGTTCATCTTTCCGAACTCGGCGTTCACCTTACCCACCTCGGCGGACAGGCCTTCGGCCAGGCTCAGGAAAGACACCTTGGCCTCGCAGATCTCGCTTTCATACTCGGTGCCGTGCTTGTGCAGGGCCAGGAACACGTCGGCCTTCATTTCCGGGTAGATGTAGCCCTGGAAAGCCGTCTCCACTTCATTGAAATCCAGTTTGTCCCTGGTGTCATCCGCTTTGTTGGAACTGGTATGCCCGTCTATAACGCCTACCAGGCTGATGTCCGGCAGGTTGGCCGGCGTGCCGCGCATGCCCTGGGGCGGCGTGCCGGCCTCCTGCGCGGCGGCCAGGCCGCAAACGCCCACAACTAAAGCTATAGCTATTATTTTCCTCATAGATCTCCCTTCTGATATGTCCGCACACCCCAAAAGGCGCCAGGCGCCTTTCGAGGGATCAGTTGTTGATAACAGGCAGCAGCTGCCTTTTTAGCGGGGAGGGGCGCGGCCGAGGAAGGCCGCTATGAACGGAGTCTCCGCCGGTCGCCCTGGGAGGGCGGCGGCGGTCATTACAAAATTGTCGGGGCGGAACAGCAGGGGGGTGCCGCAGTCGGCATTGAGTTCCGGCGCGGCGGCTACGGCGCAAACCTGGCAGCTCTCCCCCGCCTCGTGGGCGGAGCCGAGCATGTGCAAGTCCCAGGCCCCCGCGGCTACGGCCGCGAAGGCGAGGCACAGCAATGTTTTTACGGCCCGGAACTTCATAGGGATATTTTAACTTTTTTTAAATTTGTCCGCGGGCGGCCTCTGGCGCCTTCCGGCGGAGAACGAAACGGCCCCGGAAGGGCAGGCGGCCAGGCAGTCGCCGCAGGAGAAGCAGTCGGGTATCACGCGGTCGCGCTTCAGGATGGCCCCCATTACCGTGGAGGGGCAGGCCTGCTCGCAGGCGCCGCAGGCCACGCATTTGGCGTAGTCCACCTTTATCTTGTACACGCTGATCTTTTCGGCGAGCCAGCCTACCAGCCCGAAAGGGCAGAGCAGGTGGCACCAGGGCCGGTACAGGAACAGGGACGCCGCGAGCAGCAGGGTCACGAACCCGGCGCCCCAAATGGTGAGCGCCAGCGGGCTGTAGATCTTGAACGGGTCCACCGGGGCTATGATGTCGCTGCCCATCATGGCCGCGAGGATCAGCGCTATGAAGAAGAGCACGCGCACGGTATTGGTGAACACGAAAGGCAGCCGCCAGCGCTTCAGTCCGGCGCTGCGGCCCAGCCGGAAGTACAGGTCCTGCAGGACGCCGAGTTGGCAGCCCCAGGAGCAGATGAACTTGTTGGCCAGCACCACCAGCAGCAGGAAAATGCCGAGGGCTTTCAGGCGGGGCAGGAATACCGCGCCGCTTTGCCCGTAGAGCACTATGGCGTCCTTTACGGTGCCCATGGGGCTGGGGTCGGCGCCCAGGGCCACGCCGAAGATGAGCACGCCGGCGAGGTAAAGCCAGTTGCGCAAGGCGCCTTTCACCAGGCCGCGGCGCAGCAGCGGGAACACCGTGAGCAGGAAGGCGGCCCACATGACGAATTTCAGGATTATCTTCAGCCAGTTCTTGGAGGCGCGCTCATTGTAAAGCGCCAGTTCGCGCTCCACCGAGGCCCGCAGCCCGTCGGACGGCAGGGCGTTCATGTCGTAATAGTGAAAACCGCCCTCACGGCTGCCGAAGGACGCGGCGGCCACTTCCGGCGGCAGGTTATTGGCCGCGGCGAACTGGGCCGCGGTCATGCCCTGGGAATACACCAGCGGCCCGGCCAGCGCCGCCTTGCCCGCTTTCTCCCCCCACAGCCGGGAGGAGAACAGCGAGCCCGCTATCACCACCGCCGCCAGCGCGCCGGCATGAAGCAAGATTTTTAAATATTTTTTCATTTAGTTTCATTTCCAAAACACGGCGTGAGGCCGGAAAGGTTCCCGCGGATAATCCGCAAGAGCTACTCACCCCTGCCACTATTTTACCCTAAATTCCCAGTGGCACAGCAACTGGCAAATACACTTTAACGTGCCGGCCCTGGCGTCAGCCAGGTGTGGTTTTCATCCGGTTCACCCGCCGGATTTTCCGCGGCGGCGCAGAGTGTCGGGCGCGCTCACCGGGACCACGTCCGGGGCCGATTGGGAGTAAACATCCGTGATCTTTATGCGCCCCGCCCCGAGACGCTCCAGCTCGGCGGCGATCCCCCCGCGCACCGGGGCCAGTTCCTCTTTTGAGAGCGGTTTTACGCCGCAGGGCCGCAGCGGCGTATTGAGCTGCACTTCGTCCGGGGCTATTTCCGCGTAAAGGGCGGCCAGGGAGCGCGCGGCCGCCTGGTTGGGCGCTATGAACATGCTTTGTATGGCCAGGCGCCCGCGGCGGCCTTTGGAGAACAGCACCAGCCCTTTGACGATCTCTTCGAAAGACACGCCGGGGCCGGGCCGGTTTATCGCTTTGAACAGGCTGTTGTCCGGGGCGTCCAGTTTGGCTATAACGAAATCGAAAGCGGCCAGCTCCTCCCGGACTTTTTCAGAGTAGATCAGCGAGGCGTTAGTTATGATAGCCGTCTTTTCCGGCCTGTGCCGGCCGCATTTTATCCGCAGCTCCGTCAGGTTGGAAGCCATGGTAGGCTCGCAGCCGCCGGAAAAGGTCAGGTAATCGGCCGGGGCCTTTATGCGGGCCAGTTCGGCGCCCAGGTCTTCCGGGCGCACGTAGGAGGCCCGGCAGGGCGCCTGCGCGGGGCGCGTTCCCAACTGGCAGTAAACGCAGTCGAAAGTGCAGACCTTGCCGGGCTGCGACACCGGGTCTATGCCGAGGGAAGCGCCCAGGCGCCAGGACCCTACCGGCCCAAAGCAATATCTGAAACCGGTCATTTTTGGGAGAGGAACTCCGTTACCGCTTCACGCACGGTCTTGGTCCCGGAAATACCGGTCACGCCTTTTATGCCGGCCGCCTCTATGGCGGTCTTGGCGTTGGGGCCGAGCTCCCCGGTAAGCGCCACCTGGGCCCCGGCGGCGGCTATCTGCCGCACGGCTTCAGGCCCCGCCCCGCCCTGCGCGCCCACGGCCGAATTACTGACCGGGACGAACTTCATGGTCTCGCTGTCCACTATTACGAAGTAAGGCGCGCGCCCGAAACGCTCGCTCACTTTGGCTTCCATAGATCCGCCCATCGCCGATACGCATATTTTCATTTTACTCTCCTTATCTTTCACCGCCCCAATACAAAAAAAGCTATGGTGCCCACGCCGGCCAGGCCCAGGGCGAACTGCGCCGTCGGGCTGCTCTTCTTAGGGTGGCGGTGGGCCGCCGGGATCAGGTCGGCCAGCGCTATGTAAATAAAACTGGCGGCCGACACCGCCAGCACGTAAGGCAGCGCCGGCTTGAAATAGGCCAGCAGGTAATAGGCCCCGAAAGCGCCGGGCAGCGTGGCCAGGGAGGCCCCAACGTTGGCAGCCAGCGCCTTCTTGAGCGACCAGCCTGAGGCCAGCATAATGGCGAAGTCGCCGGTCTCCTGCGGGATCTCGTGAGCCACCACCGCCAGCGTGGAAGTTAAAGCGAGCCCGGGCGAGACCAGCAGGGCGGAACCTATCAGAACTCCGTCCATGAAATTATGGAGCGCGTCGCCCACCGTTATCATGACGCCGGCGGAAGAGTGCACCTCGCAGCCTTCCTTGTGGCAGTGCCGCCACAGCAGGGTCTTTTCCAGGCCGAGAAAAAGGAAGATCCCCCCCAGCGCCGCCCCGAGCACCGGCAACGGCGCCCCGCTCATGGCTATGGCCTTGGGCAGCATGCCGAGAAAAGCCGCGCCCAGCAGCGTGCCGGTGGCGTAGCTGATAAGGCAGGGAACCAGGCTTTTGCGGGTATGCTCCGGGAAGAGCAGAAAAAGCCCGGCCGCGCCCACGCTGAGGACGCTGCCGGCAAGGCTGAGGATAAAAAGCCGGAGTTCCATCAGGGTCTGAGCAGGTACTCGGCTAAAGCTTTATAAAGCGTGGTGGCGGCCAGTATGGCGCAATGCTTATGGTCCTGGGGCACTTGCCCGAGGGTCTTCAGCACCAGGCCCGGCGAGACGAAGAAGGCTTCCGCCAGAGGCCGCTGGTCGGCGTAAAAGGCCACCACCGCCCCGCAGGCCCGCGTGACGTCGCAGCCGTCTGCGTGGTAGCGGATCTCTTTTATCACGTCGTTCTCTATGGTCAGGTAGAATTCCATGGTGTCGCCGCAGGGGCCGGTAACGCTGGCCGAAGCGGTGGGGTCGTTCAGGCGGCCCGCGTATTTAATAAGCGCCTCGTCCAAAGCCATTTTACGGTCTTCCATCTTAATTCTCCAGAGCCGAGGTCAATATTCCCCAGGCCTTCTCCACGGCCGCGGCCGCGGGGCCGGAGACGTCTTCGCCCAGGGTGCGCCGGCGCACCAGCGTTTCCACCACGCCTTTGTCGAAGGGCACGCGGCCCAGCAGGCCGAAACCGAAACCCTCGGCGGCTTTTTCCAGGAGCCCCGCCTCTTCCGGGTTGAGGTCCCATTTGTTCACCAGCAGGAAGCCGCGGATCTTCTGGTCTTTGAGCAGTTGGGCCAGGCGCAGGAAATCGTGACGGCCGGAAACGGTAGGCTCGGCCACCGCCACCACGGCGTCCACCCCGCCCAGCGAGGCCAGCACCGGGCAGCCTATGCCGGGAGAGCCGTCGAGGATCAGGTACTTTACCCCGGCGGCTTCGGCGGTTTTCACTGCCTCGGTCTTCAACAGGGCCACCAGCTTGCCGGAATTCTCCTCGGCCGGCTCCAGCCGCGCCCCGGCGAAAGTCCCGAAGCGGCAAGGGGAGACGGCCCAGGTACCGCTGAGCACCTCCTGGAAATCTATGGCCCCGTTAGGGCAGTTCCAGACGCAGACCCCGCAGCCCTCGCAATAGTTGGCGTTTATCCGGAAGGGGCCTGGAAGTATGGCGTCGAAACGGCACACCTCGGCGCAGCGTCCGCAGTTATCGCACCTGGCGGGGTCGATGGAAGCCTTCTTGCCGCCAAAAAAATTATTTCTCGCGGTTTTCTCCGGGGAAAGTATGATATGCAGGTCCGCCGCGTCCACGTCGCAATCGGCGGTGACGCAGGGCGCCGCCAGGCGGGCGAAGGCGCCGGACACCGTGGTTTTGCCGGTGCCGCCCTTGCCGCTGAGTATCAGCACCTGTTTCACGCCGCCACCTCCGCTTTCAAAGAGGTAAAAATAGATTTCAAGGTCATCTTATATTCAGGCCTGGCGTCCAGCAGCGTAAGCCCGCGGGAATAAGCGGCGGCTATTTCCCTGTCGAAAGGTATCTTTAAAAGTATTTTCAGGCCTTTCTTCTCGCACCAGCGTTCCATCTCGCCGTCGCCCAGGTCCGCCCGGTTGATGACCAGGGCGTGAGGCACATTTATCTTTTCCAGCGTTTCCACGGCCAGCTTCAGGTCGCTCAGGCCGAAGGGAGTGGGCTCGCTGACGAGCAGACAGAAATCAGCCCCGGTCACGGCGGCTATCATTGGGCAGGAGGTGCCGGGCGGGCAGTCTATTATTACGTCGCGGTCCGGCGGCGCCAGTTTTTTAACGGCTTTTATAAGGCGCACCGGGCTGGCCTCGCCTATATCCAGCAGACCGTCGGCGAAGAATGTTTCCCCGGCCTGGCCGGAGCGCAGTTTGCCGGCCTTATGCGGCACCTCCCTTATGGCCCGCTCCGGGCAGGCTATGGAGCAGCCGCCGCAGGAATGGCACATATGCTCGAAGAGGAACGGCTTGTTATTGAACAACTTTATGGCGTTATACTCGCAGACTTCCTGGCAGCGCCCGTTCCCTCTGCATTTCTCCCGATCTATCAGGGGAACTTCCACGGAAAAGTCCTTTTCAAACTTTATTTCCGGGTTAAGAAACAGCGCGCAATCCGGTTCTTCCACGTCGCAATCCAGCAGGGCGGCGCGGGGCCCCAAGGCCCGCGCCAGAGCGCAGGCCAGGCTGGTCTTACCCGTGCCGCCCTTTCCGCTGGCTACGGCGAGCTTCATGGCCTAATGGCCGCAGCCGCCGTCGTGGTCGTGACCCGCGCAGGGGTCTATGCCGCCCAGGCTGCTTTCAAGCAGGGCTTTCACGGCGTCTTCGGCCTTACCGGAACAGCCGAAGATCGGCACATTGGCCGCGGCGAACTTGTTCTGCGCGCCCATCCCCATCCCACCGGCTATAACGTGCGTCACGCCGTACTTGAGGATCTCGCCCACCGCCTGGCAGCCGCCGCCGCCATGCTGGGCGTTATTGGGGACCACCTTGGAACCGGTGATCTTCTTGCCGTCGGTCTCTACTATCAGGAAATGGCTGCACTGGCCGAAATGCGCGCACACCTCGCTCTTCAGGCCCTGGTCGTCGTTAAGCGTAATACCTATTTTCATTTTTTATCTCCGTTAAGCTTCCCGGCGGGAGTGGTCCCGACGGGAGCCAGATCATTTCTCTTCTTTCCTGGCTTCAGCGAGGCGTTTCTCAAGGTCCGCCACGCGCGCCTCCAACTCGGCTGTCCTGTCCGGCCCGGCGGCCGGCGGCTGGAATATTCCGCGCCTGCCTGAGCCGGCGCCGCGCCCCATGCCGCCACGAGCCGCGCCGCGGCCGCAAGGCCCCATTCCCCTGCCCACCGGCCCGTTACCACCGGGCCCTGTTCCGTCTCTGTATGGCATATGCCACCTCCTAAGATCAGTTCTTCGAGCAGGCTTGAGCCGCGGCGCAGAATACGGCGAGGATCCTGTGTTCGTCCGCCGCCACGCTGCCGCCCATCACCCGCTTCACGGTGCCGCCGAACACCGGCGCTATCAGGCCGGTGTTCATCTTGGAATAACGCACCTTGCCGTCGTCCCCCTCCCAGATGGCCACGGAGCAGGGCATAAGCGCGGAAAGGTAGCGGTCCGAACGCAGCACCTCTTGCGCGTATTTCGGGTGGCAGAGTTTCACCACCGCTACTTTTTTGCCGACCCCGAAACCTTTCTTCTCTATGGAATCGCTAAGGCGGGCGGTACCGGCGTGTTCCCAGCCGTTATCCTTTATGCTTTTTTCCAGGGCCGCCACGCTCGCCTCGAAAGCCAGGCCGGTTTCCGCGGAAACTATCATCAGCCCCGGCGCCGCCGTATAAGCTCCGAAAACGGCAAGGGCCGCGCCAAAAACAGTAAAAACCGCCGCGAAGATAGTTTTTTTAACCATGTTGAGTCTCCTTGTTGTGATTTAATGAGAAATATTCTCAATAAAATTTAAAAAAAATTTAGGCACAATCCGGGCAGAGGCCGTAGAACTGAATAATATGGCTGTTTATCCGGAACCCGTACTTTTTGGCCAGCCCCTCTTCGGTACGGCGCAGCAGCTGGGTCTCTTCCTTTATAAAATCCTTGTAATCCACTATCTTTCGGCAGCAGGTGCAGACCAGGTGGTGATGGTGGCCCTTGGCGCCGGTGGGATCGGCGAATTCATAGCGGGCTTTGTCGTCGCCGGTGTCGAACTTGCTGACCAGACCCAGTTCTGTCAGCAGTTCCAGCGTCCGGTACACCGTGGCCAGGCCGATATTGGGGCAGCGGCGGCTGGCGGCTTTAAAGACCTCTTCGGCCGTAAGGTGCTCCCCCCGTTCGCTCAGGGCGTCCAGCACGGAGTGCCGCGCCGGGGTCATGCGGCGGCCATTGCCGCGGATGCGGCGGCAGCAGCAATTGGGATCATGGTCTTTATTGTGGCGCATATTATTGAGAACTATTCTCAATAGTATCAAGGTTTACACGGGTCTGTCAAGCCCGCCCTATTTCCCGACTTGTACCAGGGCGGCCGCCTCCACATGGGCAAGGCCGCAGGCGCCGGAGAGTTCCCTCAGCCTTCTCCCCTCATGAACTTGGCTTCGGCTAAAACTTTAACCTCTCCGTCCTGGCGCAGCTCTGCCCGGATCAGGTAGAGCGGCGAATGGTCTTTCTCCAGCCAGGCCCGCAGTTCTACGGCCCTGCCTATCTTTACCGGGGCCTTATACTTCAGTTTGAGTTCCGCCGTGTAAGCGGTGATCCCCGCGGCGAACAGGCAGTTCACCATGGCGCTGTCCAGCATCAGGGCGGCTACGCCGCCGTGCAGCAGGCCGTCGTAGCCGGTCAGCTCCTTGCGGCAAAAAATGGCGGCCGCCACCGAGCCGTCAGGTCGCTTTTTAAATTTAAGCCGCAGGCCGGCCGGGTTGCCCGGCCCGCAGGCCACACAATTCCCGTGGAGTTTGTGATTAGCGAGAGTCATACCCTTACGCGGCTGAACGGTCCGATGGCCCGCCTTCTATCTTAAGGGCTTTGCCGTTCACCACGGCGTCGGCCAGCTTCCGCCGGGCGGAAGCGAGTATGTTGCCGAAGGTCTGCCGGGAGACCTTCATGGCGGCGGCGGCCGCCCGCTGGTCCTTGCGGGCCAGGTCGGCGTGCTCCAGCGCCTGCAGCTCGTCCAGCCGGAGCACAGTTTCCTCCAGCTGGCAGAGCGGCACCGCGCGCGGCTTAAAGTAATAAGCGCGCGGGCGGGCGGTGATCTTTCTTTTTTTGCAGGGCCTGGGCATGGCTGGTTATTGGCATATGCCAATAACTATATTCTAACAGCTTAAGCGGGCCCGGTCAACGGCCTAGATGAACCGGACGCTGAGCCCGCACCTGAACACCCGGCCGGGCAGCGGGTAATAGCCGTTAATAGTGTCGGCGGTCTGGGCGTAATGTTCGTCCAGCACGTTCTCCGCGCCGGCGAAAGCCTCGAACCGGTCGAACTTCCGTGAGAGGTACAGGTCGGCCGTAAAATAGGCCGGCAGCTTGAGCCCGCCGTTGTCCGCGGCCGTGTACTGGCGAGCGCTGTAATAGGCCTTTGAATTCACGTCGAACCAGGCGGTCTTCAGCCCGGCGTCCAGCGTGAAGCGGTGCCTGGGGCTGAAGGCTAGCGGTTTGTAGCCGCCGGCCGCGCCCCGGCCCTTGCTGACATTGTGCGCGTAGCCCAGCCCGGCGCTGAAGGCCGTGTTTTTGTAGCCCAGCCCCGCCTCCACGCCCCTGTTGAAAGCCGAGTCCAGATTGTAGGCCGCCCAGCTCCTGGCCGGGTCCAGTGCTATGCGGTCGCGCACGTCGGCGTAGTAGGCGGCCAGGCGCGCCCAGACGCCGCAGGCGAAATTGCCGGCCGCGGCGGCCTGCGTCTGCCAGGAATGCTCCGGCTTCAGGTCCGGCGAGCGGTCGGCCGCGGGCACCCACGGGTTATAGAGGTCGGCGAAGGTAGGCGCCTGCCAGGCCCGGCCGGCCTGGGCCGAGAACTTCCACACATAGTCCGGCGCGTACACCACCGCGAGGCGCGGACTGGCCTGGTGGGCGTAGGCCACGTTGCGGTCGTAGCGCAGCGACGGGATAAAGGTTAACCCTTTGGCCGGCTCCAGCGCCCACTGCGCAAACAGGCCCGTGTTCTGCCTGAAATGATCGCCGTAGCTGTCGGACTTGAGCAGGCCCTTGTCGTATTCCACCCCGATCTCGCCCCGGCCGGCGAAAGAGACGGCCAGACGCGCGTTGTGCGTGAGCACGCGGCTCAGTTCGTCGCCCCAGCTGGTGTGGGAGAAAAGCCGGTTCACTCCGGAGCCGCCGGAAAGGGACAGGCCCGCCCCGCCGCCCAGCGGCAGTTCGAGCGCGGCCTGGCCCAGGCCGAGGCTGGAACGCTGCAGGTCGGTGAGGGAATTGGCGGCCCGCTCCCTGGTGCCGTTCCAGTCCTCTACCGGCACGGGGGTGCCGCCGGGCACGCCGTTGCTGGAATTATTCCTCAACAGGTTTACCGAGAAGGCCCCGCCGCCCAGGGGAACTTCCGCCCGCCCGCCAAAAGACTCCTTGCGCCAGGCCGAATTGCGCTGAAAGCCGTCGGCGGCGTCCCTGGAAGCGGTGATGGAGGTTTTGGCGAAGCGCCCGCCGTTGAGCAGCGAGACGGCCGCCGAGTTGCCGCCGTAGGAAGCCAGGCCGGTAGCGAGGTCCGCCCTGGTAACGCCGGTGGCGGGTTTGCGGCTGATGAAATTCAGCAGGCCGCCTTCGGCGTCGGCGCCCTGCACCGAAGACCACGCGCCCGGCAGGATCTCCACCCGGTCCAGGCCGGCGGCCGGCAGGGCGGACAGGTCCACCGTGCCGGTAAGGTCCGCCGGCACGCGCAGGCCGTCGTAGAACACCGCCGTCTGCTTGGCCTGGAAGCCGCGCAGCCCGGCCGTGGCCAGGCCGCCCGCGCCGTTGGCCCGCCGCAGCAGCGCCGGCAGGGCGGGCGCCAGCAGGTCGGCCGCGGAGCCGGCCAGGCCGGCCGGCGAGCCGGCGGCGTAAACCTCGGCGGCGTCGGCCGGTTTGGGCAGCGCCTTCAGGGCCGTTTTGCTGATGGCGAGGTAAACCTCGCCGTTCTGTTGTGAATGGGCCCGTGGAACACAGAGGGCCGGGATAACTATAAGGAACGCAGCAATGACTGGTCTCATTTTTCCTCCCGCGAGAGTTGCCGCGCCAAAAAGGCGGCTCCTCCACCGGGTGGAAAAGGCCGTCCCTCGCAGGCTGCGACAGTTCAGGCGGTAGACCGGGCTAAGTCCGTCAGGGACGGACATCACCGTTGCGGGGCAGCCCCGGATTCAAACCGGGTTCCTCCGCCGGAACATGGAAATTATACCAAATCGAAAAAAGACCGGGCCCGCGGGAATGCCCCGGGGCCCGGCTGCAGCGCGAAACCGCGCGGACCGGCTTACGCCGCCTTGCGCTTGCCTACGTGGCGGTCTATGTACATCAGCGAGCCCTTGGACTCGCCTACCATCTTGAGCTGCTGCAGGATGGCGTCCACATTGGCCTCTTCCTCCACCTGCTCGGTCACGAACCAGCGGAGCATTTCCACCGCGGCGAAGTCCTTTTCGGCCAGGGCGGTCTCCATCATTTTGTTGATCTCCTGGCTCACGTGCACCTCGTGGTCGAAGGCGGCCTGGATGGCGTCCAGCGCGCCCTTGTACTTTACGGGAGCGGCCGGCACGGCGCCCACCAGGATAGCGCCGCGGCGCTCCTTGAGGTGGTTGTAGAATTTCATGGCGTGGCCGCGTTCCTCGCCGGCCTGGATCTCCATCCAGCTGGCGAACCCGGGCAGGTTCTGGCCCTCGAACCAGCCGGCCATGGCCTGGTAAAGGTGCGAGTTGTAGAACTCCGCGTTCATCTGCTTGTTCAACAGCGCTTCCATTTTCTTGTTAGGTACCATTGTAGTTTCCTCCTGATATTCCGTTAAGCTTTACTTTCCCCGTTTCTTCCTTCCCAGGATCACCAGGTGGTAATCTTCCACCTCGAAATCCGGCAAAGCTATGTTCCCCGGCAGGCGCACCGCCGCCCAGGGAATGTCGTAGATGCGGCCGGTGGCCTGGTCCACCAAATGGTGGTGCCGCTCGGTCACCGGGTCGTACACGGCGCGGCCGCCTTTGAGCGCCCGGCGGCGGGCCAGGCCCTTCTGCGCGAACAGCTCCAGCGTATTGTACACGGTGGCGCGCGACACGCCCGGGTACGCGGCCTTCACCAGCGCCCACACGTCCTCGGCCGAAGGATGGTTGAAGTTGCCGAAGAACTTGGCCGCCACCGCGAGGCGGGGCAGCGTGGGGCGGATGCCACCGGTCTTTAGAAGTTCCACATGCTTGTCCATACATCTATACTACATCTAAATTTAGACAATGTCAAGAGGCAAGGCGCGCGGACGCGGAATTGAGTTTACGGCTGCGCGCTGTTTTCTTTTCTCCCCCCGCTCTCATTCTGTCAGATAGGGAAGGCCAAGTCAACAGCCGGCATTTAATATAATTCCTTATATGAAGGCCACCCCCGCCAACGAGAAGTTCTACTGGAACGCCCGCGCCGCCAATTACCCGCAGCCTTTCGAGCGGGAGACGCTTTTAAAGACCCGGCGGATCATTAAACTGGCCGAGGGCCTGGGGGCGCAATTCACCGGCCGGCGGGTGCTGGACATAGGCTGCGGCACCGGCAACTACGCCCTGCCGCTCGCGGCCAGGGCCAAAAGCGTGACCGGGGTGGATTCTTCGGCCGCCATGCTGAAGGTCTTCAGGGCCGAAAAAAGGGCGCGGGGCATAAAGAACGCCCGCTGCCTGCCAGGGGACTGGCGGAAACTGCCCGCGGCGCGTGTGGCCGGGCGCTATGACCTGGCGCTGGTGAGCATGAGCGCGGCCGTGCGCGCTAAAGAGGATATTATAAAGATGGAGCTGGCGGCCCGCGAGCGCTGCGTGTTCATAGGCTGGGCCGGAGTGCGCCGCAACGCCCTGCTGGAGAAGGTCTACAAGCACCACGGCGTGCCCTACCGGGCGCCGGACGGGGCGGAGCGGATACTGCCGGTGCTCAAGGCGCTGGGGCGCAAATACAAATTGCGTTATATCCGCGACAGCTGGACCAAGGCCCTGACCCCGGCCGAGACCCTGCGCGAGTTGGAAGTGAACATGCGGGTGAACGGCGCCCGCCCCGACTACCGCTGGCTGGGGCCGCTGCTCATGAAGGCCGCCCGGAACGGGG
>Ga0209212_1005604_pt1 | contig 14867 bp, 16 predicted proteins | sample RifGroC2_FD_183996 | JGI IMG/M metagenome (GOLD analysis project Ga0209212, IMG submission 183996) | Groundwater microbial communities from Rifle, Colorado, USA - Groundwater C2 (SPAdes) (version 2) | ecosystem: Environmental > Aquatic > Deep subsurface > Groundwater | place: Rifle, Colorado... | reverse complement strand
AGCGAAGATCCGTGCACCAATGCTGGATCGCGGATGATCCATCTTGTCTGATCTAATGTACGGCATGTACGGCATCACGACCCTTACGCTTGCTCCGGCACAGGTCAGTGTGTCGACGAGCCAGTAAAGCTCCATGATCATGTCACTCACGGAAAGAGCCGTCCCAAAGATGTCAGTGCCGTCTGTGTTTTTCCCGATGAGAGCGCGTCCTGGGGCTTGCGTCTGGATAACGAAAACTTGCTTACCACGCACATCGCACTTCACGTCGACGAGAACGTTGCCATTGGAAAACCACTTGATCATGGGTCCACGGTCGCCCTTTTCGTCTGGCTCGTGCAAAGGGACGTTAAGACACCTCGCGATTCCACGCGCGAACTCTAAGTGCGAGTTGCCTGCGAAGAGCATGAAGTCTGCCATAGTGTCACCTCTCTTTCCCTCCTGACGTTAACGGGCTCTCAACCTATATTTAAAGTAATTAAACAAATAATCAAAAACTACTTTTTGCCTTTGATAATTAAAATCCGCGGCACACCTGTTTTCATTTCTTCTGTTTTTAAATCATCACTAATATCCACATCAAAAGGACGAAAGATTGTACCGTCTTCCAAAATTGGTAAATCGTGCGTCGCATTAATAACTGTTTGAAATTTATATTGATAAGCCTCGCCCTTACCAATACCAACATCATTGGAAATAAAACTATTATCAGTAAATCCTCTTAAAACTAAAATATGATAAAGCGGACCAGGCTGCTTGAAATATGGATTGTGCAATTCCCTGCCCGCTGTTGGCACTAAAACTAAATAATTTTTTCTGAGACTATTCTTGATATTTTCAACTGAAACATCTTCACTGATTTCAATATTCAAATTAAAAATCGCCTCGCCCATTTCCTTAATTTCCGTGGCTGTCGAATCCGTATAGATACCCCACTTCTCTGACTCCCAGTTCCTGATCTTAGTCAGCTCCTGATCCATAATGGATTTGTCGAGCACTTCTTTATTATAATATTTAGAAACTAAAACAAGAGCTGCTTCTTCACACATTTCCTGATATGGCATGTCCCAATTGGAAAAAGGTGCTTGCATGGCGAAGGGGACTGGCCAGTCGATCGTGGCACTGATTGTGTTCTCTATGTTATTTTGGTTCGTTTTGTCTTTAACTGTTTTTTGTTCTATCGCTGGCGCTTGTTCTAATTGTTCAAGTTGTTCACTGCTTTTGGTGGTCGGGGACAACTCGAGAGTTGTTCCTACAGGTTCTTCTGGCTTAACTATGGGCGTTTCCACAATTTCCTCTTCTTTAGACTCATTTTTAGTCTGTACAGTAAACTCAAAATCTGGCTTTTTGATGCAGCCGGTTAAAATCACTAAAATTAAACTAAGAAAGAGAATTTTACGCATAATTTACTTAATTTTACTATATCTTTATTGCTTGTGCAACGCTCTTGACGAAACCTTGTTTTTTTTGTAGAATGTTAGAGATTCTTATAAATGAATAATAACTAGCAATATGTCACACAAGAAAGCAGCTGGCTCAACCCGGCTAGGACGAGATTCTCAGGCGCAACGACTTGGCATCAAGAAATACGCTGGTGAAACAGCAAAATCTGGCAATATTCTTGTTCGTCAACGTGGTACAACCGTTAACCCAGGTAAGAACGTAATGAAGGGCAAAGACGACACCCTTTTTGCTGTTGCTGCTGGTGTAGTTAAATATACTTCACGTAAAGTAAAAAACTTTACTGGTCGTTTACAAAAAAAATCTTTTGTCCAGGTAATTGCAAAGAAATAACACTTCCAAAAAATGTTGGGGTGTAGGGAACAAAAATTTTTGTTCCCTACCAACACCCCAACATTTTTTATTTTAAAAGGGACGAGTCTTGAACTCGCCCCTTTACATCAATAACATACGATCCTCGGAAACCAAACTTCTCCTTCGCCAGCAAAATCGACAATGCCAGCTTTGATTTCCACTTCGACATCGCACTCAACAGTCGCGACTTGCCAATTAAAGCCACTCCAAGACAGGTCAGTAGCACAATTGAAGTCGAACCAAGCTTCGCCACGCTGGCAAAGTTCAGTTTCAGATGTTTGAAGATTGATCTGATTTCCCGTTAAGACTTTGTCTGTGTCCCACCAAACAAAACCGATCATGCCTTCTGGACAGGTTACCTGGCAGTTGATTTGATCTGCGACCTCCACGACCTGACATTTACCTGAAAGGCAGGTTTTACCAGCTGAACAAATTGCTTGTTCATCAATCACTAGGTCACAATCATTATCCAGATAATCGCAAAGTTCGGGTGCACTGGGAAAAGCTGTTGGCTCCCAGTTGTCGCAATCTCCTTGGTTAATGGAAAACCCATCGTTATCATTATCTACATCCAGAGGATCTGTGTCCTCTGGAATTACAAAACCTTCATCGATGAGACCGTCGCAATCATTGTCGATTCCATCTTCAAGCTCAGCAACTAGCTCGACTATTTCGCAGCCATTCCAATATCCGTCTTCGCAGTAATGAATACCACGTCCGCAATCCATGTAGCAATCGAAAACTAAACCTTCGTCCTCTTCCCCATCACAATCATTGTCGATGGAGTCACAAAGTTCTTCGGCAAATGGATTGATGGCCAAATTCGCATCGTCGCAATCGCCGGCAGCGACTGAAAATCCATCTCCATCATTATCAACTTCAGCTGGGTCGAAGGCGCCTTGGATTTCGTAGATTCCAGTGAGACAAAACAAGGCGTCATTTTGTGTAATCGGATTGCCGAAGTTCTTAATCGACGAAAGAATCGCGGACTTAGAAAGCATCATGAGCGGTAAATTTTCATACCCCATCATGACGAAAGTGTCCCAATTATCGAAGGCACGCAATTCACCGTTTCCTGTTGCGACAAAAACTGCACCTGCACCATATCCGTTAACATCAGTCGTGGGTTTAACCAATGTGCCGTTGTGTAAGTAAAGCATCGCGCCTTGATCACAAGCTTGTCCGTACGAAGGGACTGAGCTCAACATCATCAACGACTGCTTCAACTGCCAACTGTCGAGTGCTGTTTTTGAAACGAATTGATAGATAGCACAATTCGTCGCGCTTTGGCTAGTTTTCTCAAACAGAAAATACTTCCCGCTGATTTGCCAGACCTCGCGATAGGGTTGCCAGTCAACGGTTCCAACTTCGGACAGGCAATCGAGGATGCGACGATGGACTGGGATAATTCTCTGCCAGTCAAAACTCATGGCATTAAAGACTCCCTCATCCTTGATCCAAAGAAGTCCGCCGTCAGATACAACATAGACCTTATTTGAGCCGACCGGTTGAACCAGCGCTCCATCTGGATACCAAAGAGCACCATTCGACCTAACTACCAACGTCGCATAGTTAGAGGTGGCCCAGGAGGCCTGGAACTGAGCCAGGCTGTACTTTCTATAGGCACCTAGTGTCTTGCCAGGGTCATGGACTGTCACTTGCGTTTCAGACAGCCCCACCACCACCATGAAATGCCCAAACTGAGTTGCATTCATGTTGATGTTAACTCCAACTATGACTGGGTTTTGCTTCAGTAATTGTTTACGAATAAAATCCAAATCCTTCTTGTTTTGACGTACCGTCTCGCCCAGCGGAAAATATTCGAGCAAGATTTTCTCGAGTTGCGAGATACTCGTAACGTTACCGTCGTAGTATTCCGCATTGTTTTGCGGAACAATAATCTGCTGCGCGTACATCCAGTCGAGCAATTCAATGATGCCGTTGGCTGTCGGCTCTTCCCCCAAGTAATACGAACCAAGGATGAGAGACGAGGTCGGGCCGCAGTTCATGTTCCCCTGCCAATCGCCCGGCGGCGACTGCGGTTTGAAGTTCACACCTTCGAGCAAAATTTCTTGCGCCCGAAGCTCCATCGCAATCGCCACCATGATCAGAAACCAGACGCCAAGCATCACTTTCATTTTTCTCTCCTAGAGTTGAAAGTTATGGACAAAGTCCCAGAACAGTTCCTCAGCTTTTTCCTGATTCGATCTTGTCGTGTGCAAAGAAAAATCGTAAAACGAATCTTTTACATGCACAAAAACACGTTTCGACCCAAGCCACATGCCGTCAGTTTTTGTGACGACAACGGCGTTCACTTCTGGTTTACCCGCTAAGACGAAACTTTCGAAGGTCAGAACTTCCGGATAGTAATCTGCGAAAAAATCTGTCCAACTCAAGTCTGTAAAATCGACTTCACCAGAATATACTAGCACATTGAAGGCCGTATACTCGGTGGCGATTTTTTCTGCGTTCGAATCTTGCGCACCGTCAAACGAATCAGAAAGAGACACTGCGCCAAGAACGACTAGCTCAGCCGTGTCACGAACCTGAATCACATAACTGGCCGATCGAGGAAGTAAATTTTCATTCCGCTCAACTTCATAGTACCAATTGACAGGCAGTGAGAAATTGAACTTCTCATCCTGCGCTAATTCCCATGCCGAACTAGCGCTGTCTTTTTGGATCATGAAATCGAACGTGTCTTCTTTTACCTCCTGCTCTGAAGTTACGTCTGGCAATGAATGATCGTCACTCACGGCCAAGGGACTGGGCAAACAACCGGACAAGGACAGAACCGCAAAGAGCACCAGCAAAGCTTTCATGGTTTCCTCCACGAAAATTGATTTACGCACCATAGGACACGCGTGTTATTTTTTATTGTCAAAGGGCTTTGACTCTTGAAGTGTAAAATAATAATTCTAATAAATTGAGATGGAATGTTATCCGCGTCCGTCAAATAATGATAATATCGACATTCATGTAATAAAAAAACGTCGAGTCACCTCGACAGAACAGAACTAATAGCTAGGGTTCAATCCCTGCACTATAGTGTCCCCTTTAAATGCAGGGCAAGCAAGAAAACAAGAAATGCTTAGAATTCGACATAGAACATGGATCATGGATCAATTAAATAGAAACATAATTGAACAATCATTTTGTTTTCTTGCTTTTTTGCTTTTTTGATTATTGGTTCATCTGTGTACTTTCGCACGAGACAGACCGACGATTGACAAGATTAGAACATTTTGTTATGCTTTTAAGTCCGGATCGAGAAACCACCTTGAGGCACAAGATGCACTGGATCCTGTGGAGCTTCGTCGCGGTTCTGTACCTGGTGCTGGGGAACTACCTCTCGCGACTGAGTCTGCGCATAATCAAGGGATACTCACAATGCATCCCTCACCGCTTCGAGTGGCAATGCGACTTCGAACTCAGTCTCAACTGGAGAATCATCTTCATCCTCCCCTTTACCACCTTGACGCGGATGGCAAGCTGGTTCGAGTTGTCCTCCAACGACATTCCAAAGAGTTACCCTTTCTGTGGAGCAGCTTCTCCCCTCGTACTTCTGGCAACGAGTGACCAAGTGTACAAAGTAGCCTACCACGTCATCACGACTATCGGCTGGCCGATAAAGCTCGCCTGGACCATCGCGATATTGGTCCTTAGCCCTGTCCTCTACGTAGCTTTCCGGCTCATCAGCAAGCTGCCTCCTGATACAGATGAGTACGTCTGACAGATCTCTGCCCCCGGTCGACGCGTCGACTGGGGGTTTTATTATGGACGACGTTGACAAACTCTTCATAGAATGATACTCTGATAAGTCCTCAACGGACGTTCAACTGCAACGGAGAAAGACATGGAAAAACGACCTCTCGTGCTATACGACATCGACAAAACGCTACTCGACAAGCACTACAAGCCCAACTCCGACCGCTTCGTGGATAGCGTAATCGAACTGCAGCGAGCGGGCTGGGTTGTGGGACTGAACTCCGACACCCCGGCCGTACGCATCGCTCGTCTCGCGCTGGAATGGAATTGCGATGGTCCGATCGTCTCGGAATTCGGCAATGCTATCTACCGAAACGGGAACGAGGTTCTTTCGACTTCGGATTGCAAACCCGAGTGGACCCTCATTCCTGCCGGAGAACACGGAATGAAGTTTACTACGGCTTTTTTCCTCGAAGAGCTACGCCGTAGTTATCCGGAGTTCTACATCATGGTGGGCAACCCGACCGACATCCTGCAGAAGCTCCCCCAATGGCAATTCGATCGCCCGCTCATCGTAGTCAACCCGTACCGTCGTTTCAGTCTGAGCTTCTTCCTGCGTCTGCCCGAAGGGCTGATGAACGAAGCGACTGGACAAGCACTTCTCGTCAAAATGGCGAACATCGCGAAAGAGTGCTTTGGAAACGTAACGAAACTCTCGTGTCCCGACCCACTCGTGGACATCAATCATGATTATGGGGTCGCGATACTGCACTACGCCGAGGCCCGCAAGTCAGCGGCTATGACCTTCCTCAGTGAGCGCTACGCCCCCATCATCATGGTCGGCGATAGCATGAACGACTACATGGCGGAACCCAGAGAGATCTCTCCGGCCATTCAACTGGCAGTTGGCAACGCCACGGCCGACTATAAGGACCATTGCGTCTTCTCGTCCAAGCTGGATCTGACCCTCGGCGCCATGGATTGCGCCAAGTGGATCATCGAAAACACTTCTCGCCTTCGCGGCGAATGACAACAAACGGAGCGCTGATCTCATGATCGCGCTCCGTATTTTTTTATGTCTTCAATCCATTTTCCAACCGTCGCACCATTTCATTATACAACCACAACCGTTCCGAAGCTGTGCAATAATCACATTTACAAGCAGCATAAACTGAGTACCACAAAATCTCACACAATTTTCTAAATTCTTCTGTAAACGCTCCGGCGCTAATATAAGTTTTAATTTGATTTTCAATCTCAGCGAACAAACTTGAATAATCAACGTCTTGATTTGTTTTGCGAACTTCTAATTCCTTTCTCTGAATAGAAACTAAATAACCGATCAAGTCGATTGCCACGTTTCCGCTGGCTTTGCTTTCAGTTAAATAAGGCACTGCCACGCGCGGGTCAATAAACCTGACCTTCTCGCCATCATCACTTAGAATAATATTACCAAGACTCAAATCCTTATGTGCCAAAGACAGAACAAAATTCTTGAGAATTATTTTTTTCTTTTCGATAATCCTATTAAGATCAAATAAAAGCTTTTCTGATAGACCTGCTTTTTCAAAATTAATTTTTAAAGCTGAAATAATTTCGTCAAAAAAAAGATCATCAGCAAGATTCGTCTTAGTCTCATCAAACAATAAGTTAATTTTAGCCAACACCTTTTTATTGATAATCTCTAATTGAGAAACAGAAACATGATCCTCTTTATACTTAGACTCTAGAGATTGCTTGCCTAAATTTTCTATGGCTAAAACAGAATTACCCAAATCTTCGAAAACAATATCCATTTGAGGAAAAACCGTTTCATAACTTTTCATGCGGGACTTAAACTTACCGTAGGCTTGAATTTCCTTTTTAATCACCTCCTCGGAACCAACTTTATAAATATTATTATCGCACAAAAATGTTTTTGCCTCAGAAGATCCGGAAAGTGCTTTTATTTCTTTATTCTCAATTTGATGCGCTGTAAAATATCTGTTTAAAATTTCTTCGTGCTTAATTTCTAAAACATTTGGTAAATCAAAAATTGATTTGACAGAAAATGATGCCTGACGAGACTTTTGACCATTCTTGTTTACATAAACCGTAAACAAACCCATCAAATGAGCTGGTTCTATATCGATATTATCTTGGTCTCCAACCATAACGCATTCATCTGGTTCTAACTGAAATTTTTGAATCACTCGACCAAATGCCGCACCACTTCCCTTGCGTGCATCACCAGTCCCATCAAAAATACTGCCATCAAAAATATCTGCAACTCCCAATGCTGTCAAAACATTCTTTACCCAGACAATTGGTGCATCAGTTAAAACTGCTAGTTGATACTTCTGCTTTAATTTTTCGAGAAATGGCTTTAACTCAGTATTTTTCTTAATGTATTTTTCAGCTGGAATATCCCAAACTGTATTAAAATATTCTTCACGACTAATTTGAAATTCTTTTTCTAAAGCCAGACTGATTTGCTCGCCCCAGCGTTCTTGAATACCTTTCAGAACAACTTCTGCTTCGACCAAGGTCTTGCCTAATTTCTTGGCAATAAAAAGCGTGGCGTTTTTCAAAATCTCTTGATAAGCGCCCGATTGGTTGAACGAAGCACCTTCGTATTCGTAAAGAGTGCCGTCCATGTCGAAGATTATTAATTTAGTGTTCATACTCTTACTTTAGCGTGTATTTGGTAGAACGTCAAAGTTAAAGTCCATCTAACCGTCAATCAATAAAGCAAGAAAACAAGAAAGCAAAAAGATAACTATGGGAGAATAATTGCTTTTTTGTTTTCTTGTTTTTTTGCTTGCCGTGTACTTAAAGGAAACACTTTATAGTACATGGATTATTACAAAAAATATAAAAGGGCCAGGAGTTGTCTCCTTAGCCCTCAAGAACAGATCTAGCCGACCGTGAGCGCCCAGTAGTGGTGCTTCAGCGGCGCTTGGCTGGCGGGCTTGGTGACGCCCGTGTCGGTCATACCGATACGCTCGGCGGACTTGATGGAACCGATGTTGTCTTCGCGCAAGCGCGTCAGGACAAGCAAGGGCGTCTTGTACGCGATGAGTTTCTTCAAGAACGCCTGACGAAGGACATAGGCACGACCCTGACACTGGAATTCGGGGTGAACGATGAGTTCGCGTTCCCAGATAAGGAGCTTGTCCGAGTGCCCGTTATCGATGACCCACTGCGCCAAATCGTTACTACGGTCAGCCCGCAACTGCTGGAGCGAAAGAATGTCGTGCCAGTGCGCACCGACGATATCGTCACCGTAGAACATGACCATCCCTGTGAATCCCGGCTTCTCGAACAAGGGATCAAGACGTGCCATGACTTCGCCGAAAGTGAGATCTTCGAACCAAGGGAAACCAGCAAAAGCTGCTTGATAGACGCGAGCAACCGCTTCCTTGCGTTCCGGTACCAAGGGTTGAATGAGCATGGTTGACCTCAAAATGGTTGAACTGACTTTGCCTTACTCCACCAGAGTTCTAGCGTGGCGTGGATCATTGCAATTTAACATAAAACAAAAAGGCTGTCAATCTCAAAGAACAGATGTTAACCAATAATCAAAAAAGCAAGAAAACAAGAAAACAATTAGTATCCAATGACAATTTTTTGTTTCTTTGCTTTATTGCTTTTTTGCTTTTCCCGCTGTTCGCGAGCGGCGGGGTTTCTTGATTAATTGCTAAAATATTTTCTAAACTTTTTCAATTTCGATAGCAACAACACCAAACTCTTTTTCCTGTTCTTTTGTATAAAATTGATAATAAACTGATACCGCCATTTCAACAGAACTTGCTCCTGGAATCACTTTTTTAACTCCTTCTTTTTCAATCATCTCAGCAAAAGTTTTATAAACTCTCTTTCCTACAATCTTATAATTACTAACTTCATTTATTTCTAAAACATCCCCAACTTCAGCTTCTTGAAATTTCCCTTTATTTAAACGCCCTTCGACACTTTTTGCCCCAGAGAGAATATAGCTAAAATATGGTTCTTGAACATTAATTTGAATGATTTTCATAATGAATATTATACAATAATTAATTTTAAAAATGATGGAGCGGGCAGATATGCTACCCGCTCCAAACTCTGACTTACATGAGCTCAAAAGCAAAGACACGCATGCCACCTTCTTGTCTGACTTTTTCTGGCGGATAAATCGCGCTGTATGCCGCAATAGCAGCTTCTTTTCCCATCCCTGAAATCAGCTTATGAGGAATCTCGAAATCAAGCATCGCCGAAACACTGGCATAGGTTCTTATCGCTGTGATCTTGACGTCAACGTGCCGATGCTCCCAGAAAAATCTCACAACCTCCCCGACACGAATGCTACGAAGTGACGGATAGTTGATCCTTGCTTCGAGTGGTTTCCGTCCAGAAGCGATCTGCTCGAAGTATATACGCTTAAACCGTAGCTCTTTCATGACAGCTCCTTTTTCAGAACATATTCAGTAACCCCAAGCTGATACTTACCAACTTGCTGGTCAATGATATGGAATCCGTGCTTTTGAAAAAAGCCAAGGACTCAGGTTTGTTCTCGGAGACAGTTACGAGCAAAGCCCTATAACTATGCTCTCTTGCGAACACTTCCGAAAAAGACAACAATGCAGGACCGTGACCTACCCCTTTATGCTCGAGAAGGACCAAGAGTGTCGAAATTTTAAGATACGAAAGGTCATCCCGCACTTTCAGCGACAGCAATCCGGCCACTTGCCCACTGTCAGAGACGATGACATAAGCTTTCTTCAGACCAGCGCCTGTCATCCATTCATTAAGGGCCTTTGACTGATCCCCATACAACGGCTGGAGTCTTTCAACAGCGATTTGACGAAGAACATCATAATCACCACTCTCTACGGCACGAATTGCCATAATAGTCCCCCCTTCCTGTATACGGCAGAAGGCGTTGTTGGTTGATACTATTAAAATACAAAAAGTAAAAAATGTCAACTTAAGGGATACCCTAAGTTGATCAATAATCAAAAAAGCAAAAAAACCTGCACTATAAAGTCTCCCCCTTAAGTGCAGGACAAGCAAGAAAACAAGTAGTATACAACGAAAATCTTTTTGTTTTTTTGCTTTATTGCTTTTTTAATTATTGCCAAAATACTTTTGTCATCTTATAACACCCAATCCCATACTCCCCTACCAAGAGCGGATAAAATTCTTCGTCATTAATAACAGTTTTTTGGAAATCAACTAACTTTTCTTTGTTATTTTCGAGTTTGCCGTAAACCCAAAAAATGTTTTTATTCTTTAGATTATTCTTATCAATTCCCTTGCAGTAATTCGTAACAAAGTCATCAAGGATCTGCTTAAGTATTATTCGTAACTTCTCAGAATCTTTCGGCCCACATTCGATTTCAATTCCAGGATTAGCGAACTGAACAAGAGGACCAGTGGCTTTCTGTTCTTTCGGTAACCAAATAACAATGTTGGGGATATCAAATTGCAAAGCTAGAAGTAAATCATCGAAAACCAATTTTGTCAGGATAATAAATAGACCAGAATTAGCGACTGAACCATGAATATCAACGACATAATTATAATTTTTGAATTGTCTGACCAACTCGGCCGCGCGTTTTTCTTCGTAAAGTTCAGAGTTGATATTGCCTGGTGCGTTGCGATTCATATCAACATCAATAAATCTCTTATTTGCAGCAAATGCTTTTTCATTGGCGAGTATCCAGTCAAAGTTTTTATTGGCTGGCAAAGTTTGAAGAACATCAACACCAATCTTTTCATCGCCGTGAGTGGCGCCAAGAAATAAAATATCTTTTTTAGTGCCGTTTTTTTGTGGGAGGAAATGTTGGTCGTTGGAATTTAAAAAACTGTTCAGCTTATTTTGAAAGTTACTGAAATCTTTTTGGTAGAATTGGGGGATTTGGTTTAGGTTAAACACATTTTCTCTAAACATGCTACAAATAATTTTAATTTATATTAATTTTATTCAGTAAATTTTGAGATTGCTTTTGTAAATTCAATAAATACAAATCAAAATCAGGCAATAACTGCAAACGACCATCAGTTAATAAATACAAGTGAGTCAATTTAATTTTTGACAATAAATAACGATCATGCGAAACAATAACAACCGTTCCTTGGTATGTCAGTAAAACTTCTTCTAACGCTGTTAAAGCTTCCAAGTCCAAATGGTTGGAAGGTTCGTCCAAAATTAAAGCATTGACTGACTTTGCCGCAAAAAGCAAAAAAATTAATCTGGCTCGTTCACCAGGGCTTAAAGTACTTATCAATTTATCTGCTAATTTCGGCACAAAATTAAAAACATCAAGCAAGTGATAAATTTCTTTTGTAGGCAAACCTGTTTTTGCAACAACAAAATCAAAAATAGTTATCTCCAAGTCCAAATTTTCATGCTCTTGCATTAAATTACCGGCATGTAACCCAGGGCTGACATGCACTTCTCCCGAGATTGGCTTTAAATCCTGCGTTATAACTTTAAGTAAAGTTGTTTTACCCTGACCATTTAAACCAACTACGCCAACTCTGCTACCATATCCTATCTGCAAATTAATTGGACCTATTATTGGCTGACCATTATAACCAGCTACCACCTGAGACAAAGTGATTGTGGGTTTTGCTTTATCAAATTCAACATCCAGTGGGATTGATAATGGCACTCGTTTTCTGGTAACCTTCATATCAGCCATCCTAGTTATTTTCTTTTCTGACGCTTTAGCTTTTTTTGCCAGCCCTGATGATCTATTGCGCTGCGCCCCTCTTATGTACTTGTCATTATCATGCGGAGCTTGTTGTGCACCTTTTTGCGCCCACTGTTTTAGCTGTTCACTTGATTCTATAACCTGTTTAATTTTATCCTGCTGTAATCGAACAGCTTGTTTTTCTTTGGCAATCTTTTTTTGCATATATTCCAAATATTCGCTATAAGATCCTGAAAACACCTCAGCCTGATGAGTATACCAGTCAAGAGCAATTACTCTATCCGCGACCTTATCCAAAAAACGCTGATCATGCGAAATTATCATTACACTAGCTTTTGTTTTTTGCAAAAACATTTCTAACCAAATAATCGCTGGCAAATCTAAATTATTCGTCGGCTCATCAAGTAGCAAAAGATCAGCTTCTTGCATTAAGACACCAATCAAAGCTACTTTTGTTTTTTGACCGCCACTCAAACTGTTAATTTGGCGTTCTGGATTTAAATCAAACAAACCAACCCCTTTTAGCATGATTTCAAGTCGCGCTCGAAAAGAATGACCCTGTTTGCGTTTATACTGTTCTTGAAGATTATTATATTCAGTTATTTTCAAATCATCGCTCAAATCTTGTTCCAGCCGCTTCATGTTTGCCTCTATTTCAGTGAAGTCAGTCACAGTCTTAACATAATCTAAAATAGTTTGCTTTAAATTTAATTTTAACTCCTGGGGCAAATAAGCAATTTTAAAGTCAGAGGATTTATTAATTTCCCCTGAATCAGCTATATCCAAACCTGCTATAATTTTCAATAACGTTGATTTGCCGACGCCATTAGCGCCAACTAAAGCGATCTTTTCCTGTGGATTGATAGAAAAAGACACTTTATGCAAAACCGTCTGACCAGGGAAATCCTTGCTTAAATCTCTCACTTGCAACATATTTAAAAAAACTCCTTTAAATTGGATTTATTTTGAAGATCTTTTATTCCGATATTTAATATATGATTTCAAGCCATAGGGATCCTGACTTTTCGTTGAGCCTGCAAATAAATACGAGCAAGCAATACACTCATTTAAATTTTCTTTCCTGAATTGCTGAAAAACTTTATTATTTTGCCACGTCTTAACAAAATTATTATCAATCTTCGGTAATTTATCTTTTTTATTCTTGTAATATCCAGCCTCATTTAAAAAAGGACAGGTGACCATTTTCCCGTCTACATCGATTGTTAAACCGCTTAAAGTTGCTCGGCAGGTTTTTCTAAAATCGTTTTGATAAAGTATTGGGATTTGATTAAGATTAAACATATTTTTTATTATTGGAACATGAAAACATCTTTGGTAGGGGCTCAAAATTTTAAGCCCCTACCAAATTATTATTTTCTGATTTTATCAAACCACCGATTAAGAACTTTTGTATAACCTTTTTGCGGATCAAAATTTCTAACTTGAAATTTCTGACAGCTTATCTCTTGCCCTTTTTCATCTTTTAAATAATAAAATCTTTTTGTCGGCACAGCGATAGTTGTGTTTGAAACACCATCCCATTGGCTAATTTTAAAATGAGTTTTAAGTCCGCTATCCCAAGTAGGATCAACGAAAACCCATTTTTTATTTTCTGGAACATAAACTTTTAATAAAACATGACTTGCTTTTGCTTGTGGTGCCCGATTAACTATTTCTTTAGGAATATTTGTTTCGGCCCAAGTAAAATAACAATACACCAGGCGACAACGCAAACCAATGGCCTCCAAAAGTTTACTGAGGAGTTTGGCCTTGGCACCACAGGAGGCATTTTTGCCTTCTTCCCCCAAATAATATGGAATATCCCTGACTGCTTCAAATAATTTTACGCGTAATTGTTTGTTAGGTGTCATATGCTTCTAGAATCAATATAGCAAAAAGTGTAAAATATCATAATACACGACAGCCACCTATCAATGGCTAACGTTGGCTGGGGCGCTTTTTTATTTAAATATTTTTTTGATTTGCTTTGTACTAAGATGCAAATAGGACAATCGAGGGTCACAATAATGTCTACCAGTTTTAATTTTATTTCCGCTGAACTCTAAAACCAATACCATTGGTGTCCTATAAACTTTTTTAATCTTAGTATCAGGATAACTTTCAACTAATTCTACCATAACTACATTATTTCCTTCCGCAATATTTTTAATATCATATTTTCTTCCTCTGACAGGATAGACTGCTTGCATTTCTTTTTTTACAATTTTCGTTGCGGGAAATAATTCTCTCTTCCCTACATAAACCCAGGTCATTGTATAATCTCTGGTCATTTTTTTTAACGCAGAATCAATATCACCCCTAATTTCATCATCAAGAATTTCTAATACTGTTTTAACTTTTCTACTTATTTTTTCCATATTAATTTACCTGGTCGAGTTACTAATGAATTTAATTAATAATCTACAATTCACACTTCAATCGTAGCCACAAACACTACTAAAGTCAATGATTTAAAAAACTCGACAATTTGTTTTGAAAACTAAGGAAATCTTTTTGGTAGTGTTGTGGGATTTAAGTTGGGTTGAGCATGTTTATTTTGTTTATCTATAGTAGATTGTTTGTCTTTCTCCTATTAAAATGGTTTGTAGCTTATCATATATTCTATATGATCATCTATTAAATTAAAAAAGGAATTCAGTTTATTAG
>Ga0209212_1005601_pt1 | contig 14873 bp, 14 predicted proteins | sample RifGroC2_FD_183996 | JGI IMG/M metagenome (GOLD analysis project Ga0209212, IMG submission 183996) | Groundwater microbial communities from Rifle, Colorado, USA - Groundwater C2 (SPAdes) (version 2) | ecosystem: Environmental > Aquatic > Deep subsurface > Groundwater | place: Rifle, Colorado... | reverse complement strand
GAATGAAATGAAATGACATAACATAACATGACATGACATGAATGGCAGGAATAGGAATATCGAATTGAAATTAAAGGCGGGACAGAGAAGATGCCGGCTCACAGGCATAAAGCGTCAGGCGAATTCGGGATAGGGATGGGTTTCAGGGAAGGGAAAGGGCCATCGGCCTTTTCCCTTCCCTGAGAAAAAAATCGCGAATAGTGATTGTGTGTGTATTAAGCGTCGCCGCGTTTTTTATCGGCATAGTGTTTAGCGATAAGAAGCGCTATAGCGGCCAGCGGGATCAATATGTCGATGTATAAAATGAGTCCGGAGTTGAGTGGATTCATATTTCCTTTTTGGATCATATCTTTGATATGGATGTAACCGGCGCCGAGCAGGAAGGTCGAGCTCATTATCACGGTTGCGGTCCAGAAGCTGCCGCGCAGCCACAGGCAAATAATTCCGAGAAAGCCGATTCCGAGGTTGGTGAATGCGATCTCCTGCTGGAAGAGGCTTCCGGTCGGCCAGCCTATGCCCTGCGCCACTTTGTCCGCGGCGAAAAAATGTCCCATAAAGGCCCACAGGCCTGAAACGCCGACCAGGCAGAAGAGCATCGACATAAGAAACGCGTCGACCCAGCAGGCGCCCCGGCGGTATTTTTGAAACGCGGCCATCGCAATGGTCAGTGCTATTAAAATGTAATGCATTGAATCGCTCCTTAAATAATGAACTTGCCGTTTTTATATATGAGTTCGCCGTCGGCGTATATTTCGCCGCCGTCGTTCATATCGGCCAGAAGGTCCCAGTGCACGCTGGATTCGTTGGTGCCGCGCGTTTGCGGATATGCGGCGCCGACGGCCATGTGTATGGTTCCGCCGATCTTTTCGTCGAAGAGCATATTCTTGATGAAGCGCTGAATGCCGTAATTGGTGCCTATGGCCACTTCGCCGAACCGGCGCGCGCCGGGGATCGAGAAGATATTATCGAGCAGTTCGTTTCCTTTTTTTGCGTTCCATTTGAAGACCTCGCCGTCTTTGATTTCGAGCGATATATCTTCGATCTCCTGGCCCATGAATATGCCGGGGTATGAAAAGCGTATCTTCCCGTTGACCGAGTTTTCGACCGGCGCGGTGAAGACCTCGCCTGAGGGCATGTTAGCGTCGCCGGAGCTGTTGATCCAGATGCGGTCTTCGACTGAGAAAGAGACGTCGGAGTCTTTATTGACGAAGCGGACGATTTTACGCTTGGACAGGTAGTCGACCCATTTCTGCTGGTTATTTTTAAGTGCTTCCCACTTCGCGCACGGGTCGTCGTCGTACAAAAAGCATGCGCCGTAAACGAAATTTTCGTATTCGTCGCGCGACATGCCGGATTCCTGCGCGCCCGCGTCGGTCGGGAACTCGCAGTAGCTCCATTTAAGTTTGCCCTCGCTGGATCGCTGCATAAAACGCCTGCTTACGGCCGAATTAGCCATATTGACGGCCTTCTTTTTATCGCTGGAAACGTTCTGCGTTTCTTTGAGGTTAAACGGCGCGTTGATAGATAAGATAGCCTCGAAATTTTCGACCGCGTGTTTATAGAGTTCGGCAACGTAGTTCAGCTGCGCGTCGCCGGCGTTATCGTAGAATATTTTACCTATGCCGTTGACGGCGATCTTGAATTCGACGTTCGCGCCGTTTATAAGCGCCTGCTTATATACTTCTTTGATAAGCGGCTCGGCGAGGTAAGTTGAATTGATAAGGAGCCTGTCGCCTTTTTTGATTTTAAGCGAATAATTGACGAGCAGTTTTGCGTATTTTTCAAAAATATTATTTACCATAAAGATTCTCCGTTTTAATGAATTTGATTTTTTGATTTTTGGAACTTTTATGTTTATATATAAAACTTTAATTTAATCCTTCGCGCCGTACGAGGTAAGTATGTCGATGATATCCGATGCTTCGCGTTCGGAGCTTATTATAAGAGGCGTCTCTCCGTTTTTATCTTTAACGTCGACATTCGCGCCGAATTTGATAAGCAGTTCCAGTATCTCGGCGTCCTCTTTTTCGCACGCTTCGTGAACGAGCGTCCAGCCGGTGTTATCGGCAATGTTGACGTCCGCGTTCTTCGAAAGCAGAAGATCGATAAGCTCGCGATGCTGCATGGTGATCGCGTGAAAAAGCGGGGTGCAGCCGTAGCGGTTCTTCGCGTCGATATCGGCGCCGCAGGACATAAAAAGTTCGGCCATCTGTAAAAATCCGTTTTTGGCCGCCAGATGCAGCGCTGTTTCGCCGAGATTTTCGACGGCGTTGATGTCGGCGCCGCTGGCGGTAAGTAATTCGGCGAATTCGTAATATTCGAGGTTGACCGCAGTGTGCAGCGCTGTTTCACCGTCGCTGTTTTTGGCGTTGATATCGGCTTTGTTGTAAAGCAGCAGTTTAGCGACGTCGCGTTCGTTGTTTTCGACGGCGAGGTGAAGCGGGGTCGATCCGTCGGAGCAGTGCGCGTTGACGTCGGCGCCTTTGGCGATGAGAAGTTCCGCCATTGGAGAGCCGCCGAAGACCGAAGCGAAATGAAGCGGCGTCCAGCCGTCGTCGTCTTTGACGTTGACGATAAAGTCCGCGCGTTCGATCAATTCCTTTAATTTTTCGATGTTTTCGGCCTTAACGCAGTCGTGTATCTCCGCGGCGCATGCGGGCGCGCAGATAAAGGCGCTGATATTTTCGAGCGTTTTCGAGATTATTTTTTTTAAGATAGACATATTATAAAACCTTTCCGTAAATTAAGTTGTGATCGATGTAACCAATGATTTTTATTTATTCGTCAATTTTTGGTGAATTCCTAAAAATGGTCGGCGTGATCGAATTCGGGCGGGGTCTGATCGTCGCCGCCGTTAGTGTTGGCCGGGTCGAGTTTACTTTTGCGGAAGCCGTACATGAAATAAAATACCAGGCCGGCCGCAAGCCACAGCAGGAAACGTTTCCATGTCACCCAGGGCAGGCCGTAGGTGAGCAGCAGGCACGAAAGAACGCCCAGTATCGGGGTTATAAGGCCGCCCGGCGCCCTGAAAGGCCGTTCGCGGTTCGGTTCTTTAATACGCAGCACGATGATTCCGATGCAGACGAGGATAAAGGCGAAAAGCGTTCCGATATTGCATAGATCCACCATTTCGTCTATATTCATGAACGCGGAGAATACCGCCACTACGACGCCGGTTACGATGGTAGCGAAGAACGGGGTTTTATATTTGGGATGGATCGACGAGAACGCTTTCGGAAGAAGCCCGTCGCGCGACATCGAGAAGAATATGCGTGGCTGGCCGATCTGGAAAACGAGAAGAACGGCGGTATGGGCGATGACCGAGCCGAAGGCCACTATAGCGGCGGCGTAATTGAGAAAATTTTTCGACGCGCTGCCGTCGGTCATCGAGCTTCCGATATGTTTGAGCGCCATCGTAAGCGGCTCGGCCTTTTCGGATGCGAGCATGTTTTTGAGGTCGGCGTAAGGCATTATACCCACGAAAACCATCGTGACAAGCACATAAATTATGGTGCATATTATGAGCGATCTGACAATGCCTATAGGAAGGTTTTTGCCTGGATTTTCGGTCTCTTCGGCGAGCGTCGACACCGCGTCGAAGCCGATATATGCGAAAAAGACTATCGCGGCTCCGCTGAGTATGCCTGAAAATCCGTTCGGAGCGAATGGCGTAAAATTGGCGGGCTTTATGTAGTAAAATCCGACGCAGCAGAAAAAGGCCAGTACGATGAGTTTAATAATGACCATCACTTTATTGAAGCTCGCGCTTTCTTTTATGCCGATGGCGATAAGAAATGTGAGAAGCGCCACTATGCCGACGGCCGGAAGGTTGAACACTATCGGAATTCCAAGAAAGTGCGGCGCGCCATCGATAATGCCGCCGTGCGCGAGCGCGGTGCGGTAATCTATGCACATCCACTTCGGAAGGATAATGCCGAATCCGGCGAGGAGCTCCGCGAAATAACCGCTCCAGCTGATCGCTACCGCCACGTTTCCGATGGCGTATTCGATGATAAGGTCCCATCCGATTATCCAGGCAATCACTTCGCCGAGGGTCGCGTATGAATAAGTATAGGCGCTTCCGGCGATGGGGACCATGGCGGCGAATTCAGCGTAGCACAGCGCCGAAAAGCCGCAGCCGACAGCCGTAAGCACGAACGAGAGCATAAGGGCCGGGCCCGCGCCGAGTCTGTGGGCGTCGCCGGCGGCGGCGGTGCCGATCGTGGCGAATATGCCGGCGCCAATTACGGCGCCTATGCCCAGAAATATAAGGTCGATGCCGGTAAGTGAGCGTTTCAGATGTTCTTTGGAGCGTTTGTCCTCGCCGATGATGCGTTCGACGGATTTGATGCGGAAAACTCTTGTCAATAAACTTTCAGTTGAAGGAGCGCCGCCCTGATCGTTGGATTGAATGTTAACCACCCTCTTTAATTTTATTTTAAATGATTCATTTTTCAAATCGCTTTTATGGGTTTTCGGGTTAAAATTTTTATCAATACTATATTAAAGAGCCTAAAATGTCAATAAAATATTAATTTTTTTGTTCCGTAAAGTTACGGCAGCCTCATCGAAATTAAACTATAAAATTATGAATTAAAAAATATGAATATAAATTGCAATTTAATTTAAATTATGTTATAATCGCAAATACCGATGGCCCGTATTTATTCGAGCCTAAGTTCATCATATATAATCGAAAAGGTGGTAAACGCACAAATGAAATTCGTCGCTAAATCAACCGATTTAATAAAGGCCGTGCAGAGCTGTTCGCGCGTGATCGTCTCGGCGTCGGCTTCTCCAATTCTGACAAATATTCTCATCGACTGTTCGTCCAAAAAAGAATCAGGCTTGATAAGGCTTTTTGCGACCGATCTCGAAATGTATTACGAGGTCTTCATACCGGCTCAGATCGAAGACGCTGGTGAAGTCATGGTCTCATCAAAAATGTTCGCGAGCATTCTCGACGTTTTTTCCTCCACCGATACAATTGCGTTTTCATGCAATAAAGAAAACTTCAATATCGAATTGAGCGGCGGAAAGACTGAAAGCACTCTCTACGGAATGCCGCCCGACGATTTTCCGCAGCTTCCGATATTCGATTCGGCCTCGCCCTACACTTTCAAAGTGCCGCTGGCGAAGCTTCAGTCGCTGATCAAAAACACCAGCTACGCCATCGCGACCGACCAGGTCAAGCCGGCTTACTGCGGCCTTTATTTCAAAACTATCGAAAAGGCTGTCCGGGCGGTTGCCACCGACGGAAAACGCCTTACCATGGCTGAATATAAATTCGACACCGACTCGATAAAAGAGCACGGCGAAATAATAATAATTTCGAAGGTCATAAACGAATTGTCCAAAAACACGTGCGAGCTTCCCGGCGACGAGGTCGAAATATCGATCTATTCGAATCAGGCGGCGTTCAAAACCAAAAATTATTCATACTACTCGAGGCTCATCGACGGAAAATTTCCCGATTACAATATGGTCATCCCGAAAGAGCATAAGATCAAAATGGCCGTGAATGTTACTGAAATGCTCCGCGAACTGCGCAAGATGATGCCGATAGCCTCCGAAAGCAGCAACACCGTCAAGATCAACATCGCCGGCGATAAAATTTTATACTCTGCGCGCTCGCCGAAAAGCGGGTCCATTAAATCCGAATCCACCGTCACCGCGCTCGAGGCCGGAGAACTCGAGATCAATTTCAACGCCAAATATTTCATAGACGTTTTATCCACCATTAAATCCGACGAGTGCATTCTCGAATTCAACCTCGTGCAGTCGCCGGTCAAAATCTATCCCAAGGAAGAGCTAGAGAACGAATCCCACACGCATGTGCTTATGCCTGTGCGCCCCGGCTTCAACGTTTAAAAGCGGGCCGGTCCGATTCGAACATTTTTAACGCGTGAATAAATCCAGTCCTTAAGGAGGCGTATTTTGGCTAAAAAGTTTAAATTAATATTTTTTATTGCATTTTTTCTATGGATATGCTATATTATAAAAACTAAAGTGCTGGACCTTATTGTAGGCAATTACATGCTCGGCAAGAAGATCGAAAAGTACGAAAAAAAGTTGAAAAATCTTTCTGAAAAAGATGAAAAGAACGAAAAAGAAACCAGGAACGGAAACGACAAAAAAGACATCCAGATAAATCTTTTCACGCTCGGTTTCATGTATTACGACAAACTGCGCGATTACGAAAAGGCTCTGGAATATTTTCAGCAGATAATCGCCGAGTATCCGAACTGCGATTTCGCGGAGATGGTTCAGTTCGCGATAGGCTACTGTTATGAACAGCTGGGCCGCATCGAACTCGCGGTGCACGAATATAAAAATTATCTGCAGAAATATCCGGAAGGCAAGCAGGCGACGATACTGCACGAAAAGCTCAAAAAACTCGAGGGCCAGGCGGCCTAGGAATTCATCCCGGTGAACGGCTTCATTAGGTAAGCGATAAATAAAAAAGCAAAATTATTAAAATTTTCAGGAGGTATCACAATGTGGTTTAGAATGTTAGTTGTAGCCGTAGTGGCTTTTTTTGTCGGTAAGTTTTACGGTCAGAAGGAAATCGAAGAAGAATTATACGAAGAAAAATCCTGCGTTCCCAAAAAGAGCGTTGTTTTCGAACACCAGGACAAAAACGCTAAAAAAGTCGTTTTAACCGGCGATTTCAACAACTGGGACATCAATTCCGATCAGCTTTTCGATCTCGGCGACGGCAACTGGAGCATTACCATGTTTCTTGAACCCGGCCGCTATGAATATAAATTCGTTGTGGACGACACAGAATGGATAGCCGACCCGCTCGCTAAAGAATTCGTGGACGACGGATACGGCGGAAAAAGATCCGTCGTAGTGGTTCAGTAGTCCAGCCTATAATATTTGAAAATACGATCAAAAGGGAGATTTTCATTAATCTCTCTTTTTTATTTAATTTAAGGTGCTCTGATAGCGGTGATCAAGCTTAAGATAATCGACAAATATATCCTCAAAGAGGTCGGCAGTTCCTTTTTTTTCGGCACTTTCACCTTTCTTTCGATATTCCTCGTCGACATACTCATGGAGCTTATCGATTATATAATATCTAAAGGCATTCCCGTCGACACCACCATCAAACTTTTTCTGTACGCGCTGCCGGCGGTGCTCGTTCTGGTGATACCGATGGCGCTTCTTTTTTCAGTGCTCATAGCTCTGAGCAGGATGCAGTCGGACAATGAGATAATAGCCATGAAGGCGAGCGGCATACATTTTTACAGGATAGTCTTCTCGCTTTTCTGGGTGGGCGTGCTTCTTACGGGCGTGACCATATTTCTCAACGAAGTGCTGGTGCCGAACTCGACTTATCTGCGCCGCGAACTGTACCGCCGCGTAATTCTTAAAAGGCCGCTGCCGAAGATCGCCGAGAACGTGTTTTTCGAAGGCGGCAAGAACCGCATGTTCTACGTCAGAAAATACGATAAAAAAGAAGATAAGATGCGCAACATAACGGTTTTCGAACTGACCGGGCGCAACAAATATCCCAATATCATCGAAGCGTCTTACGGCAACTGGGAGAATTACAACTGGTGCTTCTACGACGGCGTGATCCGCGAGTTCAACTCCCGGGGTGAAGAAAAGTATTTCGGCCATTATAAAAAAATGGTGATGCCGACCGACAATTCCCAGGACGGTTTTTCGAGCACCTACACGACGCCGCGTGAAATGAGTTTCGTCAAGCTCAGGGAAAAGATCAAAGAGAGCAAGGCGGCCGGCATCGACACCACCAATATGCTCATCGAGCTGTGGAACAAAACGGCTCTGCCATTCGCCTCGTGCGTTTTCGTTTTGATAGGCGCGCCGCTGGCGGTCACTTCGAAGCGTTCGGGCGGCTCGATCGGAATGGGCGTTTCGATAATTATAATTTTCGTCTATTACATATTCATGTCGTCCGGAAGGGCGCTGGGCGAGGCACAGATGATATCGCCCGCCGCGGCCGCGTGGCTGCCCAATATTATAATGGCCATGGTCGGCCTGGTCCTGATATACATCAGAAGAAAGTGATCAGCAAATCGAAATTTAACATAAATACCGAGGAGAATTATTAATGAGTGAACAGACCATTTTGTCGGAAGTTAAAAGATTTATTTACGAAGCCGTCCAGCAGGCGGTTTCAACGCGCCGCATCGCCCTTCGCGACAGCGAGATTTCGGAGAACGGCATGCCGGCCGGGTTCGGCCCCGCGCAGATAAACATCGAGCCGCCCCGCGACAAGGCGTTCGGCGATTTCGCCTGTAACATAGCGATGAAGCTCACGAAGGCCTACGGCGTCGCTCCGGTCGAACTCGCCAGGATCATAGCCGAGTTCATAAAAGCGCCCATGTTTTCTAAGATCGAGGTAAAGGCGCCCGGGTTCATAAATTTTTATCTTTCGGCCGACTCCATTTATCAGACCGCTTACAACATTTTAAAACTTAACGAAAATTTCGGCCGCGTTAATATCGGCAACGGCATAAAGGTCAACGTGGAGTTCGGCTCGGTCAATCCGACCGGCCCCATCTCCGTCAGCCACGGCCGCCAGGTCGTTCTCGGCGATATTTTTTCCTCGATGCTCGAATTCACGAATCATGCCGCCGCCCGCGAATATTACTGCAACGACGCCGGCAACCAGATCCGCAATCTCGGAAAATCGGTTCTGGTGCGCTACCGTCAGGCGCTCGGCGCGAAGATCGACTTCCCTGAAGACGGCTACCACGGCGATTACGTAATGGAGCTCGCGAAGGAGCTCATCGCTATCCACGGCGAAAAGTACCGCGAAGAAACTCCTTCGGACGAAGAAGTTATAACCCTTTTCGGCGATTACTCTCAGATCAAAATGCTAAAAGAGATCGTCGGCGTGTGTGAAAAAATGGGCGTCAAATACGATATGATATATTCCGAAAGGTCGTTATACACCGACGGCATAGTCGAAAAGACTCAGGAATTTCTGAAGGCGAACGGCCTCACTTACGAAAAAGACGGCGCGACCTGGTTTCTGGCTACAAAGTTCGACGACGAAAAAGACCGCGTCCTGGTCAAATCGGACGGAAAAAGCACCTACGCGCTAAGCGACATAGCCTATCACAAGACCAAATACGACAGAGGTTTCAGGCAGCTGATCACATTCCTCGGCGCCGACCATCACGGCTACATCAAAAGGCTTCACGCTGCGGTAGGCGCTCTGGGCGTGCCCGCGGAAACGCTCACCATACTTATTCATCAGTTCGTAACCATGCTCAAGGACGGCCAGGTCGTCAGGATGTCAAAGCGCGCGGCGAATTACGTCGAACTCAACGAGCTCATCGACGACGTCGGCGTGGACGCGGTCCGCTACTTTTTCATCATGCGCAAAATGGATGCGCACCTCGATTTTGACGTGAATCTGGCGAAATCGCAGTCGACCGACAACCCCGTGTTTTATCTTCAATACTGCCACGCCCGCTGTCACGGCGTTCTGAACGAAGCGAAAGGCAGGGGCTTCGAAACGAGCGTCGAGCAGGTAGCCGCGCTTCCGATGGATATCGTAAAGCTGCTCAATTCGCCGGAAGAAGTCGCCATTCTGAAAAGGGCGGCCGACTTCCCGAAGATCATGGAAGAATGCGTAAGGAACTTCTCGCCGCACCTTTTATGCCACTATGCCGAAGATTTCGTCAAACTCTTCCAGAGTTTTTATACCAAAGGCAAGATAGACAAGAATTTCAGGATAGTGACCGACGATAAAAATCTGTCGAACGCTCGCCTGTTTTTGATCCACGTCGTTCTGATCACGATCCGCAACGTTTTAAAAGTGCTCAAAATAAGCACGCCCGAAAGAATGTAGGCGGTGAGCGGCGCGATGACGGTTAAAAATCATAACTATAAAGGCTGGTTCATAACTTTCGAAGGCCCTGAGGGCTCGGGAAAATCTACCCAGAGCCAGCGCCTCTGCGATTATCTTAAAAAGGCCGGACACGACGTTATTATGACGTTCGAACCGGGCGGAACGCCTATAGCCAACCAGATCAGAAGCATAATACTTTCGCGCGAAAACGTCAAAATGGTTCCCTGCTGCGAAATGTTTCTATACGCGGCCAGCCGCGCCCAGCACGTCAGCGAGGTCATAATTCCGCATATCGAAAAGGGCGGCGTCGTCGTGTGCGACAGGTTCACCGATTCGTCGCTGGCCTATCAGGCCTTTGCGCGCGGGATAGGCTACGAAACGGTCAGTCAGGTGCAGAAATACGCCACTTACGGAGTCGGACCGGACCTCACCATAATGCTGGATATCCCCACTGAAATAGGCCTCGATCGCACGTTTAAAAAGCGCAATCCCAACAAGATCGAAAAATCGGCCGACCGCATGGAACTCGAAAATATTGAATTCCACAGAAAGGTGCGCGACGGTTATCTGAAGCTGGCTCAGATGGAGCCGGACCGTATTAAAGTGCTTAACGCCGAAGAAGCGCCGGACGAGATATATAAAAAGATAATAGGGATAGTCGAAAGTAAATTATCGAGTTGACAACCGGCCGGTTATTTTGTAAAATAGTTATAAGATAAACTATTTGCGGGTGATTTGATTATATGAACATAAAAAAAAGCGGCCTCAACGGCCGAAAAACCGGCGATAACAAGATAGTTCCCGGCCAGTTCAAAGGCGGCGCGGGCGAGCTTTCCGGCGGCGTAACGGCGGCGGGCAGCGTGTTCTCTTCTTTTTTAGACGCCGAACACAAAAAATACACCGTTGAAGAGATCCGCAAGATGATCGAAAGCCTCGAATCTCACGCCCTGAAGATCTATAAATCGCCGACGTTCAAGCTTTACGATGAATACAGAAATAAAATAAAGACGATACTGCAGCAGATATGCACCAACCTCTACAAGGTGAAAGATAACGTTTCGTCACAGGAGGCCTCGGATAAACTGCCTTCGAATTTCCTGGTGGTGATATCGAAGGTGGACGAAGCTCTCGGCGAGCTCGAAGAAAAATTCAGGCAGAAAGCCAATTTTAGCTTTCTGGCCAAGCATTCCGAGATCAAAGGAATGCTTTTAGACGCATTATATTAGTTTATTGGAATATATTTATTTATGGAAAACGGCGGAAGCGTTAAAAATTCAAGCGACAACATACAGTTCGTAATAGTGACCGGGCTTTCGGGCGCCGGGCGCACTTCCATTTCGCACGCGTTCGAAGACCTCAACTTCTTCGTCGTCGATAACATGCCGCCGGAGCTGATACCTAAGTTCGGCGAGATATGCATCAAATCGCAGAAAAAGATCAACCGCGTGCTGCTGGTGCTCGATATCCGCGGCGGCTTCACGCCCGACGAACTTTTCGGGGCGCTCAACGAGCTGACGAAAATGAATATATTCTACCGCATCATTTTTCTCGACGCCTCCGACCAGGTTTTAGTGAAACGCTTCTCCGAAACTCGCCGCAAACATCCGCTGGGCGATAAACTCATACTTAAAGACGCCATCGAAATGGAGCGCAGCCTGCTCGCGCCGATCCGCGAAAAGGCGACGTTCATTATAAACACCTCGAAGCTTACAGTTTCCAGGTTAAAAGAAATGGTCGCCAAAACCTTCGCCGACATAAAACAAAATTCGAACCTTATCGTAAATCTTGTGTCATTCGGCTATAAGCACGGCATCCCCGACGACGCCGACATAATTTTAGACCTGAGATTTCTGCCCAATCCTTTTTATGAACCCGACCTCAAGCAGCTGACGGGCCTCGACAAAAAGATCTCCGATTACATTCTCGGCCACCAGATAGCCGTCACGTTCAAAGAAAAACTCTTCGACTTCATCGATTTTCTGCTGCCAGAATATGTCAGGGAAGGCAAGTCCAAGATCGAAATCGCCCTCGGCTGCACCGGCGGTCAGCACCGCTCGGTGCTTTTCTGCGAGCTGCTCAACGCGCATCTGGCCGCCAAAAACTACACCGTCATAATCAAGCACCGCGAAATAAACTGATTTCTCAACGCTTTTCAGCCGGCCCAAAATCGCGTCAAAATAATCTTATATAAATAATATAATTGCCGATATGTAAAAAAGGTAATGGCGTTTTTTACGCGATTTTACCTTTTTATCTTTCTATACATCAGATATGGAGACGGAATTTATGAAAAATAAAGTTATTTTGATGATCGCACTGACAGCCGCCCTCGTTATTTTCGGCGCCGCGCGCTCCGAGGCGGCCGTGAACGGCGGGTCGGTCCTTTACCAGAAATTTGCCGGGCTCGAAAATTATATGGATATAACCGCATCGTCGCTTGCCGCCACGATGGAAGCGGAGATCAAAAAAGGCTCTCCGACGGCTGAAACATACGTGCTGCTCGCGATAGCGAAACTCGCCAACGGCGACGTGGAAAGTTTCGTCAGAAACGTAAAAAAAGCGAACAAGGTCAGATATTATAAATTCAAGCCGCATCCGCTCTCTAAATACGAACCGTTCGTGAATCGTTTCGTTAACGTTCTCAGGACGATGCGCGAGATCGATAACCGCTTTGAAATTTATCCGAGATCGTCGATGCTGCACTACCAGACCGCTCTTTTGTGCGACGGCTTCAGCCGCAAACTCGCCATATATAATTTACAGAAGGCGCTAAGGCTTAACAGCGACTTTCTGGACGCGCACCTGAAGATCGCCGAACTGTACGAACTCAGCATGGATTACAACAGAGCCATAGAGCACTGGCGCGAGATAATGGATATCAGGCCGTACGACTTCAGGCCGTATTATAAAATATGTCATCTGGCTTCTAAATTCGGTAATTTTACTATCGCCCGCGGCATTTACGAACTCGGCATGAGAAAAAAAATGTCGCTGCACGAGCATAAGGAATTTCAGCAGGTGGTAACCGAACTTGTCGCGGATTTCCCTCGCCTTGCCTCCGAACGCGAGGTGCTGGCGCAGAAACTCATCAAACTCAAGGAGGTCGTTCAGGCCGATCCGCTCAATATCGACGCGCTGGTTGATATCGCCGAAACGTATTTCACGGAGCTTTCAGACATTAAAAACGCCGAGCAGGCATGCGTTAAAGCCATACATATCGACCAGCTAAATTACAGGCCCCATCTTTTATATTCGAAGATACTGGAATGTTTCGGCGATGTCGACAAGGCTTACTTCGAGCTGCTGTTTGCGATAACTGAAGGCGGGGCGAAGATCAAGGCGGCATATATAACCGAACTCACGGACCTGTACGAGCGGAAGCTGATATCGGACATGGTCGAAAAGAAGCTGCGGGTGAACGAACTCGTCGATTATTTTTCGGTTTATTATAACGAATAAAAAATAAAAAATAGAATAAAAAATAAGATTTTAGAATATAAAAACAGAATTAATATTGAAATAAAACAGAAAAAAACAGGAATTAAATTAGAAATAAAAATAGTAAAGCGAGTGAGGTATTTATGAAAAAATCGAAAAGAACCAAGGTTCGGCGTTTTAAAAGCGTTTTGATTTTACTGCTCTTTGGTTATTTTATGCTAGGCTCCATGGCGCCCGTTCTCGCAGTCACGGCGGATGCGGGTTCGGGCGGCGCAACGCCGGCGACGGTGCTCGCGCTCGCTAAAAAGCATATCGACGCGAACGAACATGAAAAGGCGCTCCAATTGATGCAGACATTCGTCGCTCAGTATCCCGGCGCGGAGGTCGCGGCCGAGGTATACGTTCAACTAGCCAAATGCGAGAAGGACATTTATGAGAAGAAGCGTTTCGTAATGGTAGATCGCGTTATTAAATCGTATGAAAACGTGATCGAGAAGTATCCGTACTCGGAACTCGGCGCGCAGGCGTGCTTTCAGATCGGCCAGCTTTATGAGAAGGAACTCAAGGACAATGTCGAAGCGCTTAAATATTACGAAAAATGCGTCATCGAATATCCTGTGACATCATACGCGGCGTCGTCGCTATACCGCACCGGCCAGATCAATGAGGCCGAAGGGTATTTCGATATGGCCGTTATCGCCTATGAGAGGCTTTCGCGCGATTTTTCCAGATACCAGATCGCAGTCGACGCGCTGCTTCGCGTAAAAGATATTTACGCGAGCAAAATGGAGGAAAACTATAAAACCATCGATAAGACCATAGAAGCGTATTACGAGGTCATCGGAAATTATCCCGAAAACAAGAAAACGCCTGAAATATTGATGGAACTCGCCAAATATTTCAAGGAAAAAAAGAGCGATACCGAAAATTCGATCAAGACCTACCAGCAAGTCATCGAGCGTTTTTCGAAGGATAAAAAAGCGTACGAGGCCTTCGAGCAGATCGCTAAAATTCATGTCGAAAACAAGGATTATAAGAACGTGGCGGCGACCTACAATAAAATGTACGAAACTTATCCCGAACACGAAAACGCCCCGAAAACGCTTTTCGATATAGCCCAGATATACGAAACGGACCTTCGCGAATACAAGAAAAAACGCATCGACGACAGGACTTATTTCAGGCTTGAAAAGACGAACCTGAACGAAGCGATAAAGTATTATACCAAGATCGTCGATACTTTCCCGCAGAGCAAATACGCCCCCACGGCGCTTATGAAGATCGCCAACATACTCAACACCGATCTTGCCAGCGGCCTGGAAGCCAAGCTTATGTATCAGGCCGTCGTCGAAAAATATCCCGACAGCAAGGAACACGCACAGGCGGTTGAAGTTTACAACAAGATGAGATAAACCTTTAACAGAGAATAGAGAATAGATAAGGATTTTAGACGATCGAAGGGGTCGAAAAAATAATCTTCAATTAAACTCATAAAAAAAGGGCCGGCGAAAATTACAATTCGGACGGTCCTTTTTTTATTTCTAAAAATGCTTTGCCTATTTAAAATTTAGAACATGTTCACGTTTTCTTTTATTACGTC
>Ga0209212_1005598_pt1 | contig 14886 bp, 13 predicted proteins | sample RifGroC2_FD_183996 | JGI IMG/M metagenome (GOLD analysis project Ga0209212, IMG submission 183996) | Groundwater microbial communities from Rifle, Colorado, USA - Groundwater C2 (SPAdes) (version 2) | ecosystem: Environmental > Aquatic > Deep subsurface > Groundwater | place: Rifle, Colorado... | reverse complement strand
CGACATCGTCGATAGCCGTGCGGCGTTTCCGCTGCGAGGCGGCTCCACCCGGATTCGGGCGTCAACTATGCGGCAGCCCTCCCCCGGCGGAAGGGCAAAGACCGGATTAAGATCAAGCTCGGTGATCTCCGCAGCCTCCTCTACCAGCCGGGAGATGCGGAGCAGCACCTCCTGAATGGCGTCGACATCCGCCGGCCCCTGGCCCCGGTAGCCTTGCAAGAGGCGATATCCCCGGATTTCCCGGACCATCTCACCGGCATCCCGGTCGGTCAGAGGAGTTACTCGAAAGCGCACATCGCCCAGAATTTCGACGTGGATGCCGCCCAGGCCAAAAGCGATGAGCGGACCGAAAAGGGGATCTTGCGTTACGCCGACCATCACCTCGACTCCTCGCGGTATCATCGACTGAACCAGCACGCCCTCCATAGCTTCGAGATTGCCCTCTTTGGCCAACCGTTTGCGAATCTCTTCGAAGGCCTTTCGGACGGCAGCCTCGCTGGTGAGATTGAGCCGGACGCAACCGATCTCTGTCTTGTGGACGATGCGATGCGACGCCAGTTTCACGGCCACCGGAAAACCGATATCTCTGGCCAGACCGAGCGCCTCCTTGGGGCTCTTCGCTACTCCTCCCTGGGCAAGAGGCAGGTGCAGTGCGTTGAGAACCATCCTGGTTTCCTCGCTGGAGAGCCAGCCGGCTCCGCGTTCCCTAAGCGCGGCTCGGCAAATCTCTCGGGCCGTCTTGAAATCCATGTCATCAAAATCAGGGATCACTCCTAAAGGCTGGGAGCGCCAATGGGCATAAGCGGCTACTTTGCCCAGCACCCTTCCTGCAGATTCCGGGAAGGCATACGATGGGATGAGTTCCTGTCCCAGGACGAGCGGAGTTCTCCTTTCTCCCCCGGTCATCAAACAGGCTAGCACCGGCTTGCCGCTGCCGCCGGCCCGCCGGCCTGCGGCCACGCCTTCCTGGATTGCCTGTGCGATGTCGGGTGATGCAGTCATACTCACGGGAATGTGGATCACAATCAGCGCGTCTATCTCGCTAACGGGCAAAAGGGTCTCGATGGTTCGGCGGTATTGCTCGGCGCCGGCAGAGGCAATCATGTCCACGGGATTGGTTACGCTGGCCGTAGGCGGCAGAAATCGGCGCAGAAGAGCCTTGGTATTTTCCGGCAGCTCCGGGACCAGGAGAGCGCCGGCCTCGCAGGTGTCCGCGCAGAGAATTCCCGGGCCTCCGGCATTGGTGACAATCGCAACCCGCCGTCCTCGAGGCAGCGGCTGGCTTCCCAGAGTCGCTGCGAGGTCGAACATTTCGTCCAGTGTTTCGGCGCGGATAACGCCGGTCTGGCGGAAAAGGGCTTCCACGGCGACATCGCTGGCGGCCAGCGCCGCGGTATGGGAGCCTGCCGCGCGCCTTCCGGCAAGTGTCCGGCCGGCCTTTACAGCGACTATGGGTTTTCTCCGGCTGACGCGCCGGGCGATGCGGGCGAAGCGGCGCGGGTTGCCGAATGATTCGAGGTAAAGAAGGATCACGTCGGTTAGATCATCTTCCTCCCAGTATTGGAGCAGGTCATTGCTGGAGACATCCGCTTTGTTTCCCACGCTGACAAAAGTGGATAGACCCAGTTGGCGCTCCCGGGCCAACGCCAGGATGGCCAGGCCGAGGGCCCCGCTCTGAGAGGACATGGCCACTTTTCCCGGCGGCGGGAATAGGGGAGTGAAAGTGGCGTTGAGGTTGACTTTGGGGTCGGTGTTGAGCAGGCCCAAACAGTTCGGCCCTACCATCCGTATCCCGTATCCGCGCACCTTATCCGCGAGCTTCTGTTGCAATTCGCGTCCCGCGCCGTTGACTTCGGCAAATCCCGCCGTGATCACAACCAGAGCCTTTACGCCTCGTTCAGCGCACTCATCGACGACGCCCAGCACCGCATCCCTGGGCACGGTGATGACGGCGAGATCGACCGGCTCAGGCAAATCCAGGACCGAGCGGTAAGCGCGGATCGAACCCACTACTGTGGCGTTGGGGTTGACCGGATATACGGCTCCCTGGAAGTGGTTCATCACGAGCGCATCGAGGACTCTGTAGCCGATGCTCGCAGGGTCGCGGGAGGCCCCGACCACCGCCACGGATTCGGGATGAAAGAAGGGTCTTAGAGAGGCGGTGGTGGAAACGCGATCGGAGGCCCCGACCACCGCCACGGATTCGGGATGAAAGAAGGGTCTTAGAGAGGCGGTGGTGGAAACGCGATCGCGCATTTCCGACAGTGCTACGCTCTCCGCGGTAGGCTCGACGGAGAGGTCTACCTCCATATATCCTCCCTCGACCTTCTCACGTAGCGGAAAGCCGGATGTGCGGAGAACGTCCAGCATCCGCTGATTGTCGGCTTGAGTGACCGCCCAGAAGCGGACGAAGCCGTGACGGACAGCCAGGAGGGCTAAACGCTCCAGAAGAAGTGTGCCCAATCCCTTGCCCTGAAAGCGGTCGTCCACAGCGATGGCGACCTCGGCGATTTTCTGCTCCTTGGCCAGGTAGGAACCCGAGGCAATTATTTGCCCAGCCTTTCTCACGGTTCTGAGGACGACAAAACTCAGGCGGCAGCGGGGATCGGAGTTGTCACAAAGAGAATCGACCAGCTTTGCGCTCGGATCGGTCGCGGAAAAAAATCGGCGCCTTTTAGATGCGGGAGAGAGTCGATGGAAAAAAGCCTCCAGCCCCTCGCGGTCTTCGGGCCGGGCAATACGGATGGTTGCTGTTGTCCCATCCCGTAGGATCAGGCGGCCGGATTCCGCCGAATCCTGGTACGGGGGAGGGATATAATGGGGGCGAATGTCGCCCATGATAGGACTCACAATTCTTAAAAAAGAGAGTAACGGATGGGGTAGTGGTAAGTCAATATAAGGGCGCTTTAGCGGGTATTTTTATATCAGCTTAATTTTCGCACATATGAAAAAGAGATAGAGAAGGGTCGCAAAAATGAAATAACTGTTAATGATACACCTCTCTATTGGCGAGTTTTTCCTTTTAAAATGGACTTATTCTAATTCCCAAGCGTGGCATGCTTCTTGCCCTTCAAGATTATTGGTTTTTTGAAATGTTGTCGACGGGCGGCTGTTGAGGGAAGCGCATGGTTGAGATTCGCTTTCATGGCCGGGGTGGCCAGGGCGCCAGGCTTGCCAGCCGAATTGTCGGTAGGGCAGGGTTTCTCGCGGCTCTCTTTGCACAGGATTTTTCCCTATTCGGGGCTGAGAGACGCGGCGCCCCGGTCGTTTCCTTCACGCGTTTAAGTCGCGAGGTGATCACCAGGCGCGGATACGTGGAAGAACCTGACGCCGTTTTGGTCATGGATGACTCCCTCATCAGAGAGACTCATAGTCAGGTCTTTCAGGGTGTCCGCAACGATACGCCGGTCCTCGTCAATACCCACGCGACCAAGGTTGTTCCTCCCGTAGCCGATCTGCCGCAGGTCGCCTTTGTCCCGCTCAATTGGAATGGTCTCGCGCTGCGAGTGATCGGGAGCGTTTCTCTAAGCGCGATAGCTGCCGCCTCCGTAGCAAAACTCATCCCCGAACTCACAATCGACATTTTGTCGGAGGCGATTCGAATCGAGTTGGGCGAAGCGGGTCTGGTTCCGGAGCTGATCGAGAAAAACGTTCTTGCCGCCGGAGAGGCTTTCAGTCAGATGGCGCCGCTCTCTATCCCTGAGCGCGCGGCTGCGGAGTCGCGGAGGGTTGAAAGCGTCAAACTATTTCCCCTGCCTTTTTACAACTCGACCAGCGCCGGCCCAACCATCCTCCACCCCGGCAGCGCCGCTCTGCGCCACACCGGGGACTGGCGGGTGGAAACGCCGGAGATCCATCTGGACAAATGCAAACGCTGCTTTCTCTGTTTTCTTTTCTGCCCGGAGGCCGCCATTGCCCTGGATGAGCGAAACTACCCCCACATCGACTTCCAGCACTGCAAAGGCTGCATGATCTGCTACGAAGAGTGCCCGCCGCGCGCCATTTTTCGCCGCATCGAGGAGGAGGCCTATGGCGCGTGAGATGCTCACCGGAAACAGCGCGGCGGCCTGGGGAGCCCGGCTCGCCGAGGTCGATTATGTGCCTGCCTTCCCGATAACTCCGCAGACCGAGATTATCGAGACCCTCGTCCGGTGGATCCAGACGCGAGAAATGAGCGCCCGTATAGTGACTATGGACTCCGAGCACTCCATGCTGACCGCGGCGGGCACAGCCGCGGCCACCGGGGTGCGAGTATTCACGGCCACCTCGAGCCAGGGACTGGTCTACGGTTTTGAGATGCTCTACGTCATCCCCGGCCTGAGAGTGCCGCTTGTGCTGGTCAACGTCTCGCGCGCGCTCTCCCACCCGATCACGCTCGAGCCCGACCATAACGACGTACTCTCCGCCCGGGACACGGGTTTTCTGCAGATCCACGCGGAAAGCTGTCAGGAGGTGCTGGACTCTATCCTCATGGCTTATCGTCTGGCTGAAAACCCCCGCGTCCTGCTTCCTGCCATCGTTAACCTGGACGGCTTCTACCTTTCTTTCACCCGCGAAGCCATGGAACTTCCTTCATTAGAAAAAGTGCGGGTATTCCTTCCTCATTATCAGGCGACTTATGCCCACCTGGGTTGCGGGACGCCCATGGCTCTGGGCGCGGCTGTGCTTAATCCCAGCCACTACACTTATTTCAAGTACCAAATGCACCGGGCGATGGAGAACGCGACCGAGCTGCACCAGGAAATCGCCGCCGAGTTCGCCGACGTTTTCGGCAGGCGCTACGGCGCAGTTGAGGAATATCAGCTCGACGATGCCGACTATGTCATTGTCATGACGAACTCCTTCGCTTCGATGGGCAAAGTCGAAGTTCAGCGGCTACGGCAGGAGGGCAAGAAAATCGGCCTTCTGCGTCTCCGTCTCCTGCGCCCCTTTCCCCACCTGGAGATTCAGCGCGTGCTCAGCGGGCGCAAAGGCGTGGCTGTGGTTGACCAAAACATTTCTGTGGGCAAAGGCGGCATTTTATATAGCGAGATCGCCAGCGCTCTCTATGGTCTCACCAACAGGCCGCCGGTGTTTCTTTCCTTCATCGGCGGCCTGGGAGGTCGCCGCTTTCGCCCCGAGGAATTCAACTTGATGCTCGCCCTCCTCAAGGCCGGCCCGAACCGGCCAGAGGAGATGGCCCGACCCTATCTGCTCTTTACCGAGAGAGAATGTCGCGAGATGCAGCGCTTTATAGCTGTGGCGCGCGCGGAAGGAGAGTCCTATGAAGCGTGAGGTCTACAGGAGCTTGCGGGACATATCCCACGAGGAGTTGCTCTCTCCAGGGGGGACTCTGTGCGCAGGCTGCGGCGGCCTCCTGACCCTGCGGCTCTTTCATAAGGTTCTGGGGAAAAATGTGGTGTTTGTGAACGCCGCAGGCTGCCTTACCATGCTGGCGGTTTTTCCCTTCACTCCTCTCCGCTCTTCCTGGATCTACACGGCGATGGCCTGTGCCCCCGCAGGAGCCCAGGGGATCAGGGATGCCCTGGATATTCTCAAAGAGAAGGGTGAGATTCCTCCCGAGGAAGACTTGAAGGTCGTCGTGGTCACCGGTGATGGCGCCGCTCAGGACATCGGCCTTCAGTCCACTCTGGCGGCTATCCATCGGGGGTTGGATTTTTACTACTTGTGTTACGACAACGAGGCCTACGGCAACACGGGCTTCCAGATGTCGGCCAGCTCTCCGTACGGCTCGCGCACGACGACCTCTTTGGCAACTCCATTCTATCCTGCCGGCACCACGCAGCAGCGGCGCGACCTGTTTGAGATCTGGCGCGTGCAAAAACCGCCTTATGTTGCCACCATATCAGCTGCCTACCCTCTGGATCTCTCTGAAAAAGTCTACCGCGCCGGCAAACGGGCGGGTCCCAAGCTATTCATCGCCCTTTCCCCTTGCCCACCGGGATGGGACGTAAAGCCCGAGTGGTCGGTGGAGCTGGCGCGTCTTGCGGTCAGGACCGGCATTTGGCCGCTCAAAGAAGCAGTAGATGGAAATGTCGCCCATACCCAGATACCCACAAGAAGGAGACCGGTCGAAGACTATCTTTCCAAGCAGGGCCGCTTCCGCCACCTTTTTGCGCCGCAGCGTAATGAGGAAGCGATAGCGCGCATTCAGGCCGAAGTGGATCGGTACTGGGAAGAGGTTACGGGAGAGAAACCGTCGGGAAAAATTGCCGTCAGGAGGGCTTCAAATGGATGACGGCTTTGCCTTTGCGGATAAGTTAGGGCCGCGCAAGATCGTCCACATCTATGATCCTGCCAGTGGCCTGAAAGCGGTCCTGGCGGTGGACAACACCGCCTGCGGTCCGTCTATTGGTGGAATCCGAATGGCTCCTGACGTCAGCACAGAGGAGGCATTCCGCCTGGCGCGGGCGATGACGCTTCGGGGATAAGAGCGTTCACAGGCCTAAAAACCCCGTCATTTTTGCCACTTGACGGCTGGCCCTCACTTGGAATAAATAAGGCCCTAATTGTTGGTCCATTAGATATAGATGGGGTCATTCGATCCAGTCACATCTTTGGTAGGTATTGCTTCAACCCGGACTGGATTCGCCCACCCGGGCTTTTTCATTTTGGGTCGCCGAGCACTGATGAGTAAGCGCTGGATACGCGGCGGCAGGAGGCTAAGAGACTTTCCGCTCGCATTACAAAGCATAAAATTTGGAGGTGGGTGATGCCTGACAATAACGATTGTCGATTTCGCGCTTCGGCGTTTTTAATTCTGTACGGGATTGTTTTTCTCTCCTACATGGTTCTCGGATTGATTAACCTATGGTACAATTTGCTTGATGTTACCGTGCCAATAATCAGTGAGGCTTTCACTGACGCGACGTGGAATGTTCCTGTCTCACTTGTGCTCATTGGATTAACAGTTGTTGCGATGCTGTTCCATTATGCTCGCATTTATATTTCGTTAGAGTACCTCGACTCGAACCACGACTATTTTGTCGAGAACCTCCAAGACGCATCATCATGCTTTCGGAAAGCTGAGTTTTTTTCTAGACTGATCGTAATTTTCCTAGTTTCTTTGTCGGTTTCAAAGCTTTTCCCATGGTTGTCTATAGATAGCCTTCAGGGTCTTACCATACTTTCTGCCTTAATTTTTCTGGCACTTGTTATTCTGGAAGCGGTTTATGCGTTTAGGAGAATTGTCCGATGGCAATTTTTGTTGCCGTGTCTCTCCGGTCTCTCTGTGTGGGGGGTATTAGCATGGATTAACTTAGACCCGAAACGCACAGTAACATGGATAGTAGTGGAGCTAGGTCTATGTGTGGTGTATTTAGGTCTATTTTTTCCGTACGTGTTGTTCCTTAGAGAGGTTAGAAGAGATTGGAAAAAATATAAGGAGCATTTTTGCCAACGGCTAGCATGGTTGGGGAATTTGAAATGTGGAGCGGGCACTAGGGCAGCGTAGGTCTGGGTTTGCTTTCAAGGTAGTTCAAGCAGATTCGCGTTTAAGGTATAAAGAGAACACGATGCCCATCTCTCAAGGAGAACGACGCTTAAAGGAATTTGGTAGAGGAGGATCACGCATGATGCATTCCAGCTCAAAGGTTCTAGTGACAGCGATTATTCTTGCATTCATGGTCATCATTGCCGGATGTGAAAGACCAACAACTCCACCAGCATCGGGAAATGTCCCTGATACCCTGGAGAAAATCCGCCGCGAGAAAGTGCTGAAAGTGGGATATATTATCTATCCGCCCGCCGTTATCAAAGACCCTAAGACTGGTGCGCTTGGGGGACACTTGGTTGACACGGTGGAAGAGCTCGCAAAGATAATGGATGTTAAAATCCAGTATCATGAAGCGGCGTGGGGGACCTTTGTTGCAGGCTTACAGACGGGGCAGTTTGATTTATCGATTGCACCGACTTTTCGGACTATTCCACGTGCGCTAGCAGTGACATTTACTCGCTCTCTCTTTTATGTAGGTAATAGTGCGATCGCTAAAAAAGGAGACAACCGATTCAAAGATTTAAAGGACCTTAGCCGTGCGGGAATTGCCATAGCAGTAACCCAAGGTGAGGCCGGCCATGAATATGCAAAGGCCAACCTCCCAAAGGCTAAACTCACCGTCCTTTCCACTGCAGATCAATCGTTGGCTTTTTCCGAAGTTTCCGCTGGTCGCGCGGACATAGCCCTTGGTGATGCGTGGGCTACACGGCAATATGCAGAGAAACGTCCTGAGGTAGTGGACGTATTCGGAAAGAATCCTTTTAATTTGACATCCGTGGGCTGGGCTGTAAGGAGCGGCGACACGAACTTCTTGGTGTTTCTGAATACCGCCATCGACTTTTTCGAAGATACCGGGAAACTGCGCGAGTGGGAGCAAAAATATAAAGCACCTTGGTATCACAAAGTAGTCCACTTCGAACCCTATTAAACGACGGAGACACCAAAATGACAGTGGGAACTTTGCCGACACAGCAGCAGCCCCTTGACGATTTAGAGGAATTGTTGACGGGACCTCCGCGCTTAAATTCAGATTACCAACAAAAGGGCCTCCAGGCAACCATCGCTTTGCGAAAAGAGAAAGTACCATAGGTGTAGTAACCCACGAAACAGCGCACCACACGGAATCACTGCTATAGTAAAGGAGCCTTACGGATAAAAGGGACAGCGAGAAATTCGATAGAGATTTCTTGTGATGAGTTCTGGAAAGAGAGGAGTTTTTCAAAGTGAGCAACAAGCAGCAAGCGGTCCAAGGCGAAGACAAAGATGGGCGTCGTGACTTCTTGTTTGTTTTCATTGACATTGTGAACTTCACGAGGCTTACAGACACTGGCCAACTGAACACCCTGATCCAGAAATTCTACGAGCTAGTTGCTGGAGCCTTACGGGGGAATGACAGTGGACTTGAACAGTGGCTTTCAACTGGTGATGGAGGCATTGCAGTTTTTCAAGCAGAAAAGGAGGATGAGGGCGTCAACTTCGCGGCGACGTTATCGAAGCTAGCTAACCAAAAGGAGTTAAGGGTACCAGTGCAGATGCTTAATCAGGGAGGGGAGATGGAGGATTCCGTTCAGAAATTTGATTTACGGATTGGGATAAGCAGGGGCTATGCTGTTCAATCAGAAGTTTTCCACCGTCCAAGCTATATCAGCGCCTCCTTGAATCTTTGCCAAAGAATTATGGACATAGGAGAAGAGAACCACGTATTACTCCCACAGACCCAAGGAGAACGCCTTCGAGAAAGTGGAAGATTGCCCTACAAATTTCTAGATCTAGATCAAATCTATTACGATAAGCATGGCAACCAGTTGAGAGTCTCTTCACTAATAGCTCCACAAGATCACGCAATTGGAAATCCTAGACCTCCATCACCGATGACTAGGATCAAAGTTTTCTCCCCTATTGCCCCAGACGCAGAAAACCAATTTATAGGTTGGCTGAACAACTTGGGCGACACATTGTTTTCAAGGAGATTGACCCCGAAACTAGCTAACGAAAGCTATCAAGGCCTAGTGAAGGCCACCTTTGCATTGTTCTTCTTTAATCTGAGGAAGTTGGTAAATACAGAGACGAACTCCATAAGAGTTACTGGATATTCAGAGATTGTTTCACGATGTTTTGAACTTTGTCGCTCCTGCACGAAATCGAAATTTTATGGCGTAAGTCTTATGCCAACTCAACTCTGGATGGGAGACGACCCATTATTGGGCAAAATCTTGGATGAGCAGGAATCTCTTAAACAGGCCGCCAGGGCACAGGCAGAGTTCTTTCGCATTCTCATTAAGAATCCCAGGATTGACACCGACGCAGGAACCCTTCAAAGATTTAAAGTGCGCCACGAGAAGAAATTGGGCAGACCCCTTTCCATTTTAGATGGAAAGTATCCAGACAGAGAGGGTTACAAGGATTTCGTAATATTCAAATTTTGGTTTTCAGATCAGAGGCATGAGGATCCCGACTTTCAATTAGTGATAGAGTCCATATTTTATAACAACCTGGCTGGTGTTCCTTTTCAAGATTATAACCAGTTTAAAACCACTTATGACGCAATACGAGATTCGCTAGCGGCTGAAATCATATTCGATGATGCAATAGCTAATACCTACTTCGAGGATTGGAAACGCTGGGAGGAAAGGGCGTCGACACCTCGTTGAGAAGATCAGGCTCGGGAAAGCTTTGAAAGTAGTATGCATTATGCTTGTTTGGATGGGGCTGCGACTGATTCGTCAGGTATACAGGGACCTAAAGCATTCCTGTGAATCTTATTGGTGTTATGTCAATTTCCAATCTAAGTGTTTCAAGCAGAATTGAAGCTGTGATACGGGAAAGACGTCATTAGAGGTAAGCAATGTCTTATAGCTGGGAGTGGTCAGTGGTTGGAGCTTATTTCCCGGCTCTCTTACGGGGAGCTTGGCTGACAATCGAACTCACTGCTGCAAGTATTTTATTTGGAACGTTGCTAGGCATCGTGGCAGGGGTAATGCGTGCGTCATCCGTACGGGTTTTAAGGTGGTCTGTAGCGATTTATATAGAAATATTCCTTGCTTTGCCGGTGCTGGTGCTGCTCATATGGGTTTACTATTGTGTGCCCATATTGTTTCCGGGAGTGACCCTATCCAACATTGCAACAGCAATTTTAGTCCTTGCGTTGAGTTTGGGAGCTTTTGTTGCTGAGATAGTTCGCGCTGGTATCACTGGTATTCCAAGAAGCCAGGTAGAGGTTGCCTGGAGCATGGGGATAAGCGGCTTGGCTACTCTCCAACACATTATTCTACCTCAGGCAATCCGGCTAATGATCCCGCCCTTAATGGGGCAGTACATCACTTGCTGGAAGCTTTCCTCACTTGCCTCGGTAATAGCAGTCTATGAACTGGTTCACAGTGCGCAGAACGTTATCAGTGTAACCTACCGCCCTCTTGAACTTTATACTGCCGTGGCTGTGTTTTATCTAGCAATGATCCTTCCAGTCAATCTTATATTAAAGAGATTTGAGCTCGTTCCCTCTACAGCGCAGCGGCCTGGTTAGTATAAGAAGATGGGAAAAGAAGCATTCCGAATTATTGACCTGACCAAGAAATACGGAAGACACGTCGTTCTAGAAAACATTAATACAAGGGCTGAAGAGGGAGACGTTCTTTGCGTTATCGGGCCTAGCGGAAGTGGGAAAACTACTCTCTTACGATGCCTTGCACGGTTGGAGGCCATTGAGACAGGAGAAATTTGGATTGACAGTACTCTAGCCGTGGATGGTCATAAACGTCTGACGCACAAAGCTGTCACTCCAGGCCATATCTCGATGGTTTTCCAAGACCTCGCACTATGGCCCCATCTTTCAGCTCTGGAGAACATAGCCTTTCCGTTGCGGCAAATTTTAGGGATATCGGATGAGGCGAGCAAAGAACGAGCGCAAACTCTGATAGAAAAAATGGGCCTAAAGGGAAAAGAAGAAGCTTATCCTGGAACTCTTTCCGTGGGTCAGCAGCAGAGAGTTGCAATTGCCAGAGCATTGGCGCCCGATCCGAAGTTGCTTCTTCTTGATGAAATTACATCTGCTCTTGATCCTGAACTTGTCGGGGGAGTTCTGTCGACCCTTGAGGGACTTGCTGGGGAAGGTCGCACATTGGTTATTGTGACCCACCATCTTGAATTTGCCCGAAAGGTAGCGTCTCGGGTTCTTTTTCTCGATTCTGGAAGAATTATTGAAGAGGCTCCACCTGCCCAGTTTTTTGACTATCCTAGGAACGAACGCGTTAAACACTTTATTAATGCTATGGTAAAATAACGCCAAGGTAAATTTTCACCTGTGAGTACTGTAAAACGTAAAATTTTATTCATCTCCCCTGCTAAGACTATCCCCGTCAACGAAGAAGGGGAGCTTGTCTACAAGCCCCGAGCCAATGTTTCCCTACCAGCCCTGACAGTTTTGGGTGTTTTGGAGCAAAGGGGATGGGAAACTTCTTTTATCGATGCCGCCGCTGAAGGGTATCGAGATCTTTCGCTGCTAGGTGGTCATTTAGTCCGCTTTGGCCTTTCGGACGAGGCAGTTGCAGAGAGGGCGGTCTCTCTGAAGCCTAGTCTCATTCTTGCTACTTCCATGTTTACCTTTGAGGAACAGGTGGTGAAATCGCTGTGCAAGGTTTTGAAAGAGAGGCTGCCTAAGACGCCGATAATCGTGGGAGGTATACATGCCACCACAAGGCCGGACTGGATTCTCGAGGACCAATCTATCGACTGTGTTGTCCTTGGAGAAGTCGAAAATGTTATCGAAGATATACTTTTAGGCTTGCTAGGTGAGAGCAATGAGGCTAGCTGGCAACAGCATATCGCGTACAAACAGGGTGCCTATTTAAAGATCGGTTTGCCTGCGCGGTTAACGGGGTCTCCTGATTTCCCTTGGGCCTTCAGAACTGTGCTTATAGGCCCCGATGGGAAGCTTAGGTACACGGATGATACGATGTGTCGAAGCAATATTTATGGCCACAGGCTTCAACAACAAGGTCGGACTGGCAGCTTCTCTCTTTACGGCTCGCGCGGCTGCCCAACGGGCTGTGAATATTGTGCCAGCACATCTCTCTTCGGACCAAAAATCCGCCACATGGGCAGCGAGCGGATGTTTAAAGATTTTATTGCTCTCCGCAGGCAGCTTGGAATTCATGTATTTTATAATCAGGCAGATACATTTGGCTACCATAAGGAAGATATTCAGTTTTTACGACTCGTTGCTGATTATCGGTCAAATAGTTCCGACTTCGGTTTTGTCCTAAATAATCCGAACGCTTTCTTCCTCCGACTCTTCTTTCCAACGCGACTCAAGGGCGAATTTGACTGGGAGTTTGTTGATCTCCTTGCCCGTGCTGGAATCAATGTAATCACCCTAGCCATCGAGACCTTTACGCAGCGCTTTAACAGAAAAATCGATTGGAGTCGCATCAAGTTGGAGAAGGTGGTAGAGCTTCTCCGGTATCTTCGTGAGAAGGATATTAAAAGCGAGATATACCTAATTTATGCCTTTCCGGGCCAGACCTACGAGGAGCTTGTTCACGATCTGACTTGTGCAGGGCAGATAGCAGCCTACGCTGACAAGGTGTGTTGGAAGAATCTTGTAATTTTCCCTGGAACCGAATACTACAACTGGGCTCTAAGAGAGCAAAGGTTTACCGAAGACGAGTACAGGCAGGAAGTCCAAAAGGGCTATAGCTTTCACCGATTAACCGACTTCTTTAATTTCAGTAAGATCCCAACTAGCGAGTTGAAGGCAATCTTTAAAAAATGGAGCCCTGCTTTCCACCCCGGATTACCGGCGGCCAGGACACTATCCCGAAAAGAACCCCGTGGTGTTGATTTCTACAGTAGTTAGCTCGGATTGAAATTAGCCATCGGTGAATCTTTATTGCTGAATTCAGGCGTTTCCCCACCCCAAAATAGTTATCCAGAAGGGATCAGGGGTCAAGTCGCTGGTTGACGGAAGCCTGCCTCTAGCTATGGACATCAAGCGACCCCTTCCGCCGGAAATCGGGGGAATCCCTCTGGATGAGATTGGCGCCACCGGTTTCGGCCTCAGTGTCTGCGTGGATATTGCCAGGAAATTTTGCGCGCTTGAGATCCGGGGAGCGCGGGTCGTGATTCAGGGATTCGGTTCCGTGGGGAAGCATGCCGCTCGGTTCCTTGCGGCCCAGGGCGCCATAATTGTTGCTGCGGCGGATTCCAAAGGAACACTGTTCGACCCCAAGGGTATAGATGTCTCTCAACTGATCCAATTAAAAAATGGCGGGAGGAGCGTTTTGGAATATCCTACAGGAGAAAAGCTCCCTGGAGACGCCGTTATTGACGTCGAATGCGATATCTGGATACCTGCCGCAAGGCCCGATGTCATCACCGCCGGCAATGTGGCCCGATTAAGGACCAAATTGGTCGTATCGGGCGCCAACATTCCGGTGACCCCGGAGGCGGAAAAAATCCTGCACGACAGAAATGTTTTGGTCGTTCCAGATTTTATCGCTAATGCCGGTGGTGTCATCTGTGCCGCAGTCGAGTACCACGGCGGCACGCAGACGACGGCCTTTCAGATGATCGAGGAGAAGATTCGCGTCAATACCCAGCTGGTCCTGGAAGAGACTGCCAAGAGAAGAGTCCTGCCAAGGGAAGCTGCCGTGGCACTCGCGGAGCAGAGGGTGCAAAAAGCCATGACCTACCGGCGCACGTCATAAACGAAGAGCGGACCTGAGGGCTGCCTCTTTGCCAAACTAAGATAATCGTTCCTTGTGTCAACACGCTGTAACCCGGGGAGCAAAGTTCCGCAGCTTGTGATAAGCTTTCTATAGAAGAGAGAAGCTGCTATGTTTTGCGTGTGGAATTCGAGTGGGATCCGAAAAAGGCAGCGAAGAACCTTCGCAAGCATAGAGTCTCATTCAACGAAGCTGCGACGGTTTTCGGTGATCCGCTGGGCACCACTATGCCTGACCCCGACCGCTCGCTGGTAGAGGACCGATACATCACAGTCGGCATGTCCAGTCGTCGCCGTCTGGTAATGATCGCCCATACAGAGCACGGGGAACGGGTTCGTATCATTAGCGCACGGGAACTGACCCAAGCTGAGAGAGAAGCTTATGAAGAAGAAACGCAAAAGTGAGATGGATGACGAGTTACGCCCCGAGTATGACCTGCACGGACTGCTCAAGGGTGGGGTCAGAGGGAAGTACGCGGAGCGATATCGGGCTGGGACGAACTTAGTGCTATTAGCCCCGGATGTAGCCAAGGCTTTTGCGAACAACGCGAAAGCCGTCAACGAAGCCTTGCGGTTGGTGATTCAGTTGACTAAGGTGCCCGTCGGCAAAAGGCAGCAGCTCGCAAAGCCGTAGTCCGGACTGAGCCACGAATTCCGCAAGCTGAGCTAA
>Ga0209212_1005595_pt1 | contig 14894 bp, 15 predicted proteins | sample RifGroC2_FD_183996 | JGI IMG/M metagenome (GOLD analysis project Ga0209212, IMG submission 183996) | Groundwater microbial communities from Rifle, Colorado, USA - Groundwater C2 (SPAdes) (version 2) | ecosystem: Environmental > Aquatic > Deep subsurface > Groundwater | place: Rifle, Colorado... | reverse complement strand
AGCCGGGGTCGGCGAGCGTCGCGCTTGAGGGCAGTTTAGATTCCCCCGCCCGCCCAGGTCCGCGCCGGAAATCATTCCAAACCAACTAAAACCGGGCGCCGCTTCGGCGGCGCACGCCCTACACAATTCCCAAAGCCTGCTCACGCGTCCTGTTGACCCGGCCAGGGCTTCGGCAGCTCCGCCGCCTCGCACCTGCCCAGGTCTCGGAAAGCCCTGCGGGCTTTCCGCAGGTCGCGGCAATGCCCACGGCTCACGACTCCATGTCATTTAATGTCATCCAAGCTGACCAGACTTTGCCTGGTCAGCTCCCGCCGTGAGCCGTGGACATTGAACGCAGGCTTTGCCTTTTCCTCGATCCAGGCAACCGGTAACTCCCCGGCGCTTCCTGCCCACCAGCCCCCAGGGGCCTCCTAAAAATCAAGCCCACTAAGAATATCAATGATTAGCCGGCAAATGTCATTGAAGTCAATACCTGCAGCATAACTGTAATCTTTCTGGTATTTTTTCCAGAATCCATTCATTCTGTCACTTGCTGCAACATCTAGCATGGCTTTTTCATAATCTTTTATGGCTGGTAGACTTCCTCGTTTCGTTGCCGTTGCTTTTATGGCTTTTTCGAGGATGACCTGGCTGCAGTCCTTGGCATGCAGCCGGTAAAGAATGTAAATATCATAAAAATCTCTTGGCCTGGTGTTGGCAATGTTGCGGCTGATAACTGTCTCAATTTTTTCGGCCAGCAAAGTTTCAAGATTATAGGCCAATACCTGTATGCTTCGCTCATCAAACAGTAGATTAAGCCTGTAATCAATCGCTTCAGGAGTTATTTTATCGCCGGTTGTCACGTCCACGAACAACGGAACGCTGATCGGTGGGTAGTTGGCTTTTAAACCTATGCGAATGCCGGGGTAATCATCGGTTTCTCTTATGTCAGCAATGCTGCTGATTTCAAATGTCACATCGTCATCTATTCTGACCTGGCAAACTTCTTCAAAAACCAGCCTTATTGTTGCATGTGACAATTCAAGTCCTTTGATTGTGGCATCCAGATCCATCGTTGTTCTTGTATCCAGCCCAACAATGGCACCTATTAGAAAACCGCCTTTTACAATAAAGTTCTTTTGGTATCTCGTTAAAGTAATTCGCTCCAGCAGGCGTTCAAGCATGTAATTCTGCAAAACCAGCTGCTCTGGAATTTCCTTCTCAGCGGCTTTCTTTTTAATAAGCGCCTTCAGCTGCATTGCATTTTTTGTAATCACAGTAGTATCTCCATGTAGGCAAGTATTTTAGGTTTTACTCGCAGCTGTTCTGCGTATTGAAGGAGGCGCGAAATATTTTTTTCTTTTGAAAGCGCATACCGCTTCATGGCCTGATTGATAATCTGAATATCACAGTTGTTGTTCCCTTTTACAATGTCACAAAGAGATCGTTCGAGGTCATAAAGTCGTATTGTATTGCCAAAGGCCGATTTTCCTTCAATGATTCCAAGCTCATATAAGCTTTTAACGACCTTTTTTATTCTAATATTTTTTCCGGCAATCGATTGAGCATGATAACCATAGGGAAATGTCATTACAAACCTTGTAGGTGTTCTGTCGGTAAACCCATGAATATAAAGCGCTGTTTCATGCGAGAAAATTCCTTTGCTGTATTTGTATTGCAATAGAAACATTTCATCTTCCCACGCTTCTGGTGCAGCATAAATGCCGCGGTCGACCTTTCGCAAAAGATTCTCAGCTACCATTTTGCTCAGATAATGCCTGGGAATATCAGCAGCACTAACCTGAGCGGTTGTAACAATACCGCTCTGCCGCTCAAGCATTTCTGTTATTGTTTTTATGTAATCCATAAGTTCTTACTCCCGCATCATACAACCACACTCTAAATAATATCAAACAAGAGTGTGTTTGTATATCATCTGGTAATATTTTGAGCAACTGTTTGCTTTCAGAAAAGGCTTAGCCTGCTTAAATTTACGTGTGATGCCCTCTTAATAAAAAATACATTGCAATTCTATTCGCTATAACGTAGTATCTGCGCGTAGACTTAAACGAAAGAGTGTTACCTATGATCGCTAATCCAGAAAAAGCTGCACGTCTTTTCAAAATACTTTCAGTTGAAACAAGAGTGCGGATGATCGAATTACTGAAGCAACACTCTTTGTGTGTTAATGCTTTATCCAGAATGCTCAACATCACTCCGGCCGCGGTATCCCAGCATTTACGGGTTCTCAGAGATTCAGATATCGTCATTGCTCATAAATCAGGTTATTTTGTCCATTACTGCATCAACCCAGAAACCCTTAAAGAATGGGCCAGAACAACCAGCAGCCTCTTTGAAATCAGCCCCTGATTCTGAATTTTTATTCTCTTGAGTAGTTTATGCGCAGTAACTTAAGTAAAATATTAAGGTGTCAATATGACTGATAAAAAGCCATCCATCATAGAAGTAGCATCCTTGACCAAAAAATTCGCAGATGTTCAAGCCGTTTAATGATGACTCTTACCAAATACAATCCGCCACTAAAGGAAGCTCAATATGTTATTCACTACACGTAAACGAACAGTTTTGATTCTACTTACTGTCTTGTCTCTTTTAACGTTATCTGGTTGCGGTGCAGACAATAAAACTGCAAACAAAGCAAAGAAGCCAGCTCCACAGGTCGAAATCGATACTGTGAAAGTTTCAGATATGATCAGCACCCTTAAGCTTACTGGCGAAGTCGTAGCGATTGAAACAGCCGGAATCAGCTCCACGATAGACGGCCCTGTGAGCTTTTGCCCTTTCCGGGAAGGCGATAAGGTAGAAAAGGACGAAAAAATAGTTGAGATAGACCGCGAAGTATTGAAAACCGACGTAGTAGCAGTAGAAGCATCTTTGGCTGTTGCCAGGGCAAAACTTACCGATATGGCAGCCGGAACCAGACCGGAAGAAATCGACAAGGTTGTTGAATCTATCAAACAGGCCAGAGAAAGCGCTGATTTTGCTTCCAAAGACCTTGAAAAAATTTCCATGCTTGTTAAAAGCGGTGCCCTTCCTTCGGAAGAACTGGAAAAGGCCAGAGTCAAACAGGTAACCGAAGATACTAAATATAAAACCGCAAAAAAGCAGCTCGAAATGCTCAAGGCAGGTGTAACTTCTACCACGATTGCAATACAGCACGCTATGGTCAAAGAGGCAGAAGCAAAGCTGAACAGTGCCAGAGCTCGTCTCAATGAATGTGTAATTAAAGCCCCATTTGCCGGCACAATAGCAAAAATGTTTGTAAGACAGGGCGATATGGCTGTTTCCAAAGCTCTTTTACTTGAATTGACCAATCTTGATTCCATAGTTATTAGATGTAATGTTCCAGAAAAACACGCGGCGGCAATTTCATCCAATACTGAAGCTGATGTCAAAATAGATGCCCTGCCAGGCTTGCTGCTGAAGGGCAGAATAGCCAGAATTTACCCCGAACTTGACAACCGATTTCGCACCAGAACAATTGAAATTGCAGTCGATAACAAAGAGCGCCTCCTTCCTGGAATGTTTGCGCGCATTGAACTCATATTGCAGAAGCTGCCTGGCGTAATTTCTTTGCCAGAACAGGCTGTGAGAACAACACCGGAAGGTAAGAAAATCGTTTTTGTTCCTGTTGATGGCAAAGCCGGTATACGGCTTGTTTCAACCGGGGTGCAAATTGGCAACAATATTCAGATTCTCACTGGCCTGACTCAGGGTGAAACAATAATTGTTGCAGGGAATGACAAATTGAAAGACGGTGCCGAAATTCGTCTGCCTGGCAAAAAAAATGCGGCTGACAACGCTGGCAAAGACGATAAACCTGGCAAGGATAAACAAAGAAACTCTGAAAGCGCGGTGAATAAATAATGCAGCTGACGCGCTATTCTCTTAAAAACCGGCTTTCAGTTGCAGCAATCACACTTGCATTGCTGGTTCTGGGCCTTTATGGGCTGTCTTATCTTCCGGTTGATCTATTGCCATCAATAACTTATCCGATGATCAAGGTTCATATCTGGTGGAGAGGCGCAACTCCAGATGAAATTGATAAAAGTATCGCCGACCCGATTGAAAGACAAATGGCAACAGTAGATGACCTCGATTATCTCGAATCATCTTCAATCGAGGGAATGTATACTTTGCTCGTCAACTTCCGCTATGGAGTTGATGTCAATGTCGGCTATCAGGATGTTCTTGCTGCCATGGCTCGTGCTGCCCGCCAGTTGCCAGCAGACATGGACCCTCCGGTAGTTGTTAAAGCAGATCCGTCACAGTTACCGGTAATGCAGATGACTGTAAGCAGTGAAAAATGGGATCTGACCAGGCTGCGAACCTGGTCAGAAGAATGGCTTTCGCAGCAGATAATTGCGGTTGCTGGCGTTGCCGGCAGCGAACTTGTTGGTGGTTATAAAAGAGAAATTCGCATTCATCTCGATGCTGATGCCCTTGAGAAATACCATCTGACCGTTCCTATGCTGATTAAACGCCTGAGCGAAGAAAACATCGAACAGTTCAGTGGTCGATTAACCGTCGGTAAAAAGGAAATAATCGCTCGCACCATGGGTGAGTTTGCTTCGCTTGAGGAAATTGAAAATCTGGTAATTGCAAACAAGGGAACGTCTGTCGTGAAGCTCAGCGATGTTGCTGAAGTCAGCGATTCTCATGAAGAAGCCAGGGTTATTACCCGCTTGAATGGCAAACCTTGCGTAAAACTCAGCATTCTGAAGCAATCCAGTGCCAATACTGTTGAGGTTGCCCAGAACGTTAACCGCAAAATTGCCGAGCTATCACGTATTATTCCAGAAGAAATAACCCTTGGTATCGTAGAAAATCAGGCAGATTATGTTCAAGGCGCGTTGGATGGCGTTAAAAGCAGCGCAATTGAAGCAGCAATTCTGGTTATCCTTGTTGTGTGGCTGTTTTTAGGCTCATGGCGTCAGGTTATGATAATTCTGACCGCACTGCCTTTGACCCTGATTCTTAATTTTGGTCTGATGAAAATTGCCGGCTTCTCTCTTAATATTTTCTCTCTTGGTGGCCTCGTCATAGCAATCGGCATTCTTGTTGATAATTCAATTATTGTCATCGAATCTGTTGCCGCGCGCCGTGCCATGAAGCCAGATGAAGACGTTGACCTGGCCGTAGAAAATGCCACCGCAGAAATTGGACCAGCCATTATTGCCGGCACCGTCTCATTTCTTGCTTTGTTTTTGCCGTTTCTGCTGGTTCCAGGTCTTTTGAGCCTGCTTTTCAATGAATTAATCATGGTAATTGCCGGTATAGTCATGGTGAGCCTGGCTATGGCAATCACCATTACTCCGTCCATTACCGGCTTTTTTCTTGGGTTTAAATCTTCCCGCAAAGGTGCGGGAAAATTTGCTCAATTCTTTGAGCAAATGAATTTCTCCTATGGCCGGGTGGTCGAAATTTTTTGTCGCCGGCCCTGGTTGGTAACAGTAGTTTTTGCGGCCATTATGTTTTTCTCATTCAGCCTGGCTAGCAGAAATGGTACAGAATTTCTTCCCAAAATGGATGATGGGCGCATAATGGTTAAGGTTAAATTGCCAACTGGAGCCTCTCTTGAGCAAACAAGCATAGCACTGACAGCAATCGAAAGACAGCTTGCTGACAACCCTTTGATAGAAAGTATTTTTTCGATGGCGGGCGGCAGGGTGTGGGGCCTTGCCACCTATGAAGTTGCCAATGAAGGCGAACTGAATATCCAGCTCGTGCCCTCTGAAAAACGGAAAATAAGTACTGCAAAATTTATTGCCCAGATCAGACCTCTAGTTATGCAGGTGCCGGTTCCGGGTGGTATGGCTATGGTTAGCCAGAGCAGTATAAAAGGCATTCGTAAACTCGGTGATGCTGATATTGAGCTAAAAATTAAAGGCGATGAAGTTTCTGTTCTTTTTGACAACGCCAGAAAATTCATGTCTGCTTTGTCTGATCAAAGTGGCCTCGCCAATGTCAACCTTTCCCTTGATATGACTAAACCTGAGTTTCAAATTTTCCTGGACAGGCAGAAAGCTGCAGATTGTGGTATTTCGGTTGCAGAAGCAGCACAAACTCTCAGATCCCTTGTTACAGGAACAATTGCAACAAGATTTCGTGATGGCAGCGAATATTATGGCATAAGGGTTATTATCCCTGAAAACCGTCTGGTAAGTCAGCAGGATCTTGAACTTCTGCCCATAACCAGTAAAAATGGCAATGTTTACAAACTGAGTGAGATTGCTGAAGTTAAACAGGCCTTCGGCCCTGTTGAAATCATTCGTGATGACCAGATTAAACAGGTTGTTGTGCGCGCAGACGCAGCAGGAATAAGTGTTGGTAGTGCCCTGGCACAGATCAAGGAAAAAATCGGCAACATTCAGTTGCCTGCCGGCTATACTTTGAGCTATGGCGGCGAAGCTCAGATGATTGCTGATATGATCAGGTCTGTTACCAACATTATGTTATTTGCTGTTTTTTTCTCATTTATCGTATTAACTGTGCAGTTTAATAATGTGAAACTGCCTGTAATCATCCTCGGAAGCATACCCTTCTGCATTTCTGGCATGTTTATCTTTCTTTTTTTAACAGGCTTTCCTGTCGGTGCAACAGTTTTAATCGGTGTATTGGTGGTAATCGCAGCAACAGTTAACGATGGCGTTCTTCTACTGACATTTGCCGAAGAATTATCTGAAAACGAAAACTTGCCACCCCTGGAGGCTGTTGTTAAAGCCGCAAAACTCAGATTGAGACCAAGAATTATGACAACGGTCAGCACTCTGGCTGGCTTTATTCCTCTTGCTATTTCTGCTTCTGATGGCGGTGGTATGCTCCAGCCTATGGCTATTGCCGCTATTGGTGGCCTGACCATGGAAATCTTTGTTGCCTTATTCTTAATGCCATGCCTGTATATGTTATTGTCATCAAAAAAGAATTCAAAGCTCAACAACCCTGAATTAACCACATTATGAGGTGTAACATGATGCCGACAATTAAAACAATGTTTTCAAAGGCTATCGTTGCATGCCTTTGCGCTTTTTTGGTGCAGACTACCATAACAACAGCAGAACCGCCCACAGCTATGACTGTGCAAGAGTGTGTAAAAGCCGCGCTCGCAAGCTCTCCTGTTCTTGCTGTTGCAGAAACTGATATCGAAGCAGCCAGTGGCATGCTAACAGAATCTGCTGCTGCACTTAAACCAGGCCTACGGTTAGGTGGCACCGCACGTCATTACGATCAGAACCGTGGGGTGCATTCCGGAGCTGCTCCCGGTGCCACACAGTTTTATGACCAGGATATTATCGAAATGCAGTTGCAGATAAGGCAATTAATCTGGGATGCCGGGCGCTCGAAAGCAAAGCTGTCAGCAGCACGCAATTTGCTTGATGCCAGAAAAAGCCAGCGGTTGCACATAGAACAGGAGCTCCTTTACTCGGTGTTAATTTCCTGTATTGATATAATTAACTTTCAAGCCCAGGCTGAAGCGGTCGAAAAAAATATTCAGGATATCAATGCCGCCCTGCAGCGGATACGCAAATTGCAGGAAGTCGGCAAAGTCGCCAGTGTTGACGTATTGCGCGTTGAAGTCCGCGAACAGGAAGTCTTTTCCCAGCGTGAAACCGTTACTCATTTGCTTAATTTAACTTTGGCCAGGCTTACAAGAATTACTGGCATGGCACAAACCCCTTCTGCAATAGCATCGGCCAGCCTTGAAAATCTGGTCAGTATTGCTGACAATGAACTTGAAATGCTCATCGAATTAGCGCTCAACCAAAGACCAGACCTAACTGCACAGAAAGCAAAAATCGCTGCCGCCAGGAATGAATATAAAGCCGCTGACCGCGGCCAACAACCAACTCTCAATGCTGTTCTGTCAGGCAATCGGTATTCTGCTGAATCGGGTGATTCTGTAGCCAACGGTTTTGCAGGTCTTGAGTTCACCTGGCAATTCAGTGATGGTGGCCAGTCGCAAGGAAAAAAGCGCATTGCAAAAGCTGCTGTAGACAAAGAAAAAATTCTGCTGCATGATGCTAAGCTTAAGGTTGCAGAACAGGTGCGAACTGCATTTTCGGCAATTAGTGCCGCTGTCGCCAAGCTTGCACGAAGTCAAAAAGGCTTGAGCCTCGCCGAAGAAGCTTACCGTATTGAACTATTGAATTATGAACATGGCAAAGGCACGGTTAATGACCTCCTTGATGCCCAGTCAGCTTTATTCACTGCCCGCGCACAGCTGATTAGAGACGAAAACGATCTGCTTGCCGCCCGCCTGGCTATGTTGTTGGCCACCGGCCAACCAATACTTTAAACAATAGCTTTTAGAATGAAGCTGTTCCGATTCAAAACCTTGACAGTCATGGTCACTGATTAGTCTTTTATGGGCATCGATCGCTGTTCGGTCGCGGTCGATACCCAATCTATTCTTAAATCTTCAGGGAGTTCCTTAAATGCCTTTCTGGTTAAAATTTGTATCCACAGTATTTTTGATCTTATCAATCAGCGAAGTCACCAAAAAAAGTGAGCAACTGGGCGCGCTTATTACCGCATTGCCATGGATAACCCTTCTTTCTCTCATCTGGTTGCACATGGAAAACCAGCCTGCCGAAAAAATTGCCAGCTATTCTGCTTACACGTTCTGGTATGTTTTACCCACGCTTCCAATGTTCCTTCTGATACCGAAATTGCTGCAAACAGGTTTAAATTTTTGGATTGCATTACTTCTTGGAATAGCGCTAACATTACTTTGTATCGTGTTGCTTTCGCCCCTTGCTCTCAAATTTGGTTTAAAGCTTTTTTAAAAAAAAGCTCGCAAGAATCTGCCCAGGCTTAACAAAGCATGAGCTAACTTTTTATGAAATGAGACAAGTTATTACTTCGTGAAATTATCACAAGGAGCGGGTCTATGAAAAATTTGAAGTTTGCTTTTTTTGTTACCAGCATGATTTTGTCAGGCATATTCATTTTTGGAATAAATGCAATCCGTGCCGAATCTATTCCATGCCAATTTCAATGTCAGACCACTGCAAGTGAAACCCAGGGCAACGAGGTTGCGTCTTCCACCCAACAGGATCCCATGCGTGCAAGTCCAATTAATAAGTTTGACCTGATAAGCGGAAAGCCGGTCAATAAGGACATCATGTCCATTTACCAGAATTATTTCATTGGTCATTGTTGCAGAATAAGTCAGAGTGAATGGGAATATCTACCTACGGCACAGAAAGATGCACTAATTCAGAGGTCGCTGCAAACTTCTGTGTCTTTCATGAAACCAGGCACTATGAGCGCAGATCCAATCAATGAGTTTGACCCGACAAGCGGCAAACCAATTGTACTTGGCATTAAGTCTATTTATCAGGGTTATGTTATTGGTCATTGTTGCACAGTAAGTAAGGATGACTGGGAGTATCTACCTCCGGCACAGAAAGATGCAATAATTAAGAAATTGCTACAATAGAATTCGTTATCAGACAAGGCTTTTAAAGCGCTTTTCATTCCGACAGAACCATTCACATTTTACGGAGGTTTTTATGAAATATTCAATTCGAATTCTAACCATTGCGGCACTGTTTTTGTCAGGCTTTCTGGTAACGCCAGTAAGCGTATCATTGGCCGAGACAGCCATTTTATCAACAACCAATGGGGAAAGTTCGAGCGTTGCTGCAGCAACGCCTTCAAGTCCAATTGCCAGTTCAACCAATAAGATTAAAGCAATGCTAAAAGATGGCAGTAATGATCTCTCTGAATACTTCAAAACAGATGATGACAAATTTTTCCTAGATGCCAGAACGAAGCTTGAAGATATACTTTTGAAACAGCCCTCGAACGAAACTGCTTCGATGCTGCTTGGCACGCTTTACGTCAGAAAAGCGCAAAACATCGCCGACGCCGTTGCTGCTCGAACGAATATGCCCGATGCTGCTCAATTCCAGCTCGGCAATCTTTTCCTTTCACAAAAGCGCTTCGAAGAGGCAATCAAATGTTATGAAAAGTGCAATACTACCATGCCGAAATGGTCATGCCCATTCCGGCACAAGGGTGAAGCTTTGTTGAGGATTGGCAAAAACGAGGAAGCAATTGCTGCGCTCGAAAAGGCTATTGAAACAAGGAAGAATCACTTTGACGCATACGTATTCCTTGCTGAGGCGCAACTGTCTCTTGCTCTGTTCGACAAAACGGAAAAAACACTTGCTGACGCGGTCGAGGTGGCCAAGGGTAACGGCGCGTGCAAGGGCACGCCCGGCGAGGCGGAGGTTGCACTAGTTGATGTGTATAAGCTCTACGTGGCTCTCTATACAAAATCAGGCGATGCAGCCAGGCGCAAAACCTACGAAGCAATTCTCGCGAAACTTGCCGATGCAAAAACGCCTGTTTGCGATTAACGACAACGCAATATAGCAACTAACCCACACCGGCCAGTGTGCTAAATCAGAGAAAGTTGTGTAGGAGATTTTAGCCCGCCTCTCACTTTCTAAAACCCTCGCGTCCCAGGGAAGGGGCCAGCGTATCTTTTCAGCCCGTTCGCGTCCCCCAGGGCCGTTTCAGCTTTTCTGCCATGCGCCCAAAAACGAAGTTTTTACCCGCCATCGAGCCGTCAATTACACCAGTCGGCCCCCCAGCACGCCCACGGGCCCATTTTTAAAAAACGCTTAAAAAAACACTGTTTTGGCGACTTTTTCCGCCAACGGGCTGTATGCTACCTGCCCGTCAACTACCAAACTCCCTCTGGGCTCACCACAGGGGAAGTTGTTTAAAATCTCTTCCGTAAATCCTTTCCCCGCTACACCGCCCGTCGAAACTTTTAGATACCGCCCGGTTCGACAAAGTAAAGGCCCCCACCCCAACCGGCTGCGCCGGCCGGGTCCCCGCCTTGACTTTGCCGCCCCGGGCCGGTTGGCCAGGGGCATCGACGGGCGGCTCCGCAGGGGAAAAGGTTTTCGGGCCAGAGTATTTCGCCGAACCGGCGAACACTGAAAACCCACAAAACAAATTTGCTTTTATGTCTGCTCAACATCTTCTCCGAACCTTTAAAAAAATTGTTGCCACAGCGAAGCAATCTTAGAATATTCATAACCTGCTTTTCATCATCCGGTGCGAAGCTGTACTGTTATTGCGTTTTAACTCACAACTTGCTATAAATATAGCAATACCAAATAATCACGACATTTGAGAGACCCGTTAGTTAAATTCTCTGTTATATACTGCCTAACCGGCGACCATATCTTCAGAGTTCCACAATTAAACAACAAAACAGCTATGCCCTGCTGATCATTTCAGCGCGAATAGGCTTTCTTTGGCACGCCCTGGGCGCCATTTAAAACTTCTTCGTCATAGTTGTGTGCCGCTTTCTGTCTCCAAGTCTTTTCGAGATACAAGGGAAAGAATCATGGGTAGAAAAATTTTGCTGGTTGACGACAATGTGTTTAATCGGAAATTCATTCGGGATTTGCTGGCGATAACAGGCCTTGAAGTCATCGAGGCCAGGAGCTGTCAACAGGGCGTGGAAATGGCAATCAGCCAGCACCCCGGCCTGATCCTGCTGGCCGCAGGCATGGCATACCTAAAAGGCAGTGAAGGTTTTGCAATTCTGCGAAAAATCCCGTCAACCAGCATGATACCTGTCCTCTCCGTCACCTATAACGACGACGAAGACACTGCGGCACCATATGCCGCAATCACCAGACCGTTGAATCGACCGATACCTATTCAGGCACTGGTCGATAAAATCAGCCCTTATGTAAATGCCGCCAGATCGCTGGCCAACCGAACAATCATCTGAAAACAATCAATAAAACAGAGAGGACTACTTGATATGGAAATGGATCACATTGAGCTGATCTGGGAATCTCTTTCGCAGTTTGAAAAAGACAAACTTACCTTTGCTGACTTTCTTGATCGGCTTGGCAAATCCCTGGAAACAGCCACTGTTGCTGAAGCAAAACTCATTGGCGAAACAACCAGAGAACTTGATTTTGCTATGACAAAAGATGCCGACAGAACCGGAAAAGTCAGAAAGATTATCTCCAGACTGAAATCAGATCTGGTTACACAGCTGAAAGCAAAGGCAGCCTGACAACAAAGCATATCTGCGCGCCTCCCCCTGGCATAATTTTGCAATGACATAAAATTATTGCAAATGACATCAGATTACATATATTCTGAATAGAATCAGATCCAGGGAGGAACCCAACATGCAGACCATGAACTACCAGGAAGCTGCCGACTTTCTCAAAATCACCACCGGAACCCTGCGCAACTGGGTTTCCAAAGGCCGCATAAAACCCCGCCGCGTTGGCCGGCGCGTCCTCTTCTTCCGCGAAGAACTCGAGAAATGGATCTCCAGTCCGCAACCTTCCGCACCGGCTCCTGCCGCCCAGCCCAATCAGCAGCACCAACAACCGATTTCCCTGCAGAAACCTCTCGACAGCGCCACTCCCCACAAGCCACAAAAGACGGCCACCGCCGCCTGGACCCCGAAATTTACCGTTTCATTCTCCGACCAGGCAAAGGAACCTTACGCACTCCTGCACGATCTGCCCGGCCCAACCGTGAAAATGACACCGGATGACATGCGCGAACTCGCCAGATATCTCGTCGATACCGCCAGCATCTGCGACCAGGGAAAATGCCGCGGCCTCGAGAACTGACCACGGAACTTCGAAAACGAACGCTTTAAAAGTTCCGTGGTCATGGTTCCATTCAACCAGATGCGCGACCTTCACACTCTCGCGCTTGCCGCGCTCAGATCCGGCGATGTCCTGGCAGTAACCAAAGAAAAATACGTTGTTCAATTCATCCGCGAAGGGCTGCAGCACCAATTACCATTGATAAACATGCAGTTGAAAAAAAAAGGAATGCGCGCGATCAGCCTCAAAAGCCTGAAGAAATAGCCGGCAGGCCGGAAACCAACCCGCGCCCCACGTCCTGTTGACCTGGCCACCGCTCCGGCAGCTTTGCCGCCTCCGCAGTCGGCCAGGTCTCGGAAAGCCCTGCGCCATGCCGCAGGGCTTTCCGCAGGTGCGTGCAATGCCATCTGCACCGGCTGAGTTTCTGCGCTTGTCATTCTATGTCATCGACCGACCGCTTGCGCCGCCTGGCTGTTCATCGCCGCTGCTGCTGGACATTGGGGGCGCTCCCGAAAAACTCCAGAATTCTTAACATTATCGTGATTGAATTGCCTGGTCGCCGGTGGTAATCTGTCTTAACAAACAGGTAATGGAGAGGAAATGACCAGATCATACACACTTGTCTACTGGAGCGACGAAGGGCGTTATATCGGCAAAATCCGCGAAATGCCCGGTGTTCACAGCGAAGCTGAAACCCTCGAAGAGCTGGAAACAAAACTGCAAACAACTTATCGGCAGTTGATGACAAACCAGCCCGAACCGAAATCACTCCGAAACGTGCAAACCAAGCCCATTACATTGACTTTTGGATAGAGCCGACAAAGGAGTATTTTATGCCGACTAAGCACCACGAAGGCAGCTTACATGGTGGCAAAAAAAAGAAAAAGCGCGTCAAAGGCACAGTTGACCGCATAACCGGCGGAATTGTCGTTGTTCTCATCCGACATCCAGACGCAGGAAAAGACGAGCCCGATACCTATCTGGAAATATACGTTCCGCGCGAAAATTTCAAAAACCGTGATCTGAAAGAAGGCGACTATGTTTCAGTAGACATCGAGCAGGATTAAAAACCGCTTCGATGACATCAGATGACAATCACTTTTTTGCCGGCTTTGCCCGGCTTTTGTTCTTTAGAAGCCGCTGTAAACCAGCCTTGAATCTTTCCTCGATGATGTCGCGATCCGCCGCATCGCTCTCGATACCGTGAATAGTAAAGACTTTCCAGCCGCCGCCCTTGTCTTTCTCGGTTAAAAGCCGTTCATCTTTGATTTCTTCTTCAAACCATGCGCGGCCTTTGGTAACCTGGCCCATCGTTGCCGGCGCAACCGGTTTCACCTGGTCGCCCTTTTTCTCGTAACTGACCACCGGAAACCGCACAAACCCGATTTGTTCCGTTGTAAAAGCACTGACATCAACCAGTTTCACAACTTTGCTGATTTGATGCGCTTTTTCCAGACCTCTCACCAGGTTGCGCTCGATCGAGTAGCCGGCCGGATCTACATCCGAAATAGAAAAGATTGTCAGCGGCTTGCCGCCGCATTTCTGTTTCAGATCGTCTGAAAAGTATTCCATCGAAATAACCGCCGGCTCACCTTTCAAACAAATGAATGAAATTCCCTGAGCATCGGCCAGTTTCTTGATGAACAGGTAATGTCCGAGTTTTTCAGATGCCAGGATAATTTCCGGATTCTTCTTGCCGATCCAGCGGTATGGTTCGCTCATGTCCATGAATCCGAAATCTTTGTATCTGAAAAGTTCCTGATCCTCGACCATTTCCTGCAAAGTGCTGTAAAACGTGTCTACATCACCGGAACCGAGAATATTGGAATGTTGCGCCAGAACGCCTTTGATCTTATACCAGAGTGATCTGATATTTCCGTCGCTTGGTTCCTCGATGCCCTTCTGAATCCAGCGCCACATCTGATAAATGAGGTTTTTGATAACCCGTTTCGTGTTTATCTCATTCGCGCCATAAAGCCGGAAATAGCTGAGCATACGCCTTTTATCAAACAGCTTGATATCCCACTTTGCTTTAAAAGCCTCAACTGCCACTTTATCTCTCTTATCGAGGCTGTAAAGTTCCCGCCAGCCGAAGTCAATCAGCCCGTAAAGCCTTAAAGCTCTGTCAGTAGGGTTTTCCGGTGCAAGGTAATGAAACCGGGTAATACCAAGAGTTTTTTTGAGCTTCTGCCCATAAACAGCCGTTACCGGAAACCTTTTCTCGGTTCCGCGCAGGCTGATTTCACATTCATCATCTTTTGCCCGGAGTTCTGCCCTGGTCAG
>Ga0209212_1005592_pt1 | contig 14895 bp, 20 predicted proteins | sample RifGroC2_FD_183996 | JGI IMG/M metagenome (GOLD analysis project Ga0209212, IMG submission 183996) | Groundwater microbial communities from Rifle, Colorado, USA - Groundwater C2 (SPAdes) (version 2) | ecosystem: Environmental > Aquatic > Deep subsurface > Groundwater | place: Rifle, Colorado... | reverse complement strand
TGAAAACACCCGCTCCTACACACTCAGCTTCCAGGGCGACTGTGATAGCAGTGGAAATGTTACTACGACCGTAGGAGACAAAACCTGCCTTATCAATCTTAACGACCCGGACGTTTTGGTACCTGGATTACCCGAAGCAGGCGGAAGTGATGGAACAAACAAACAAGTCTGCATCAATACAAATATTTTCCCCTGGGTCATCTCCGGCTTGTTTTTGTTCGTCATCTTTTATAATCTTTTCAAAGATAGACTTCCCCAGATAAAAATCATCAAAAAGTAATTCATTTACTCACGCCTTACGTTTTGCTAATATTAAAGTGTGTTGATAGATTCCAAAAGATTGATTAGGTCATTGTTTGTCGTTGGGCTCTTTATTGGCGCTACGCTACTTAGTTACTATCAGTTCTTCTCACCCCAAACCACATACATTGCCGGTAGTGCCGTCCAAGACTCAGAACTTGGTTGGAAATTCCCCCAACAATTTCGTTCGGCTGGCCAAGTCACCATTTCTGATGCCTACTCAGAACTCAGGAAGCAAGGTCTTGCCGGTGGCCTTCCAGTGCGGCTTCAAATCCCATCAATCAACGTCGATGCTGCCATCGAAGATGCCTTTATCCCCCCAGACGGCAGGATGGACGTCCCCGCCGGTTCAAAAAATGTGGCTTGGTTCGCCCTGGGTCCACCTCCCGGCCAGATCGGAAGCTCGGTGATTGGAGGCCATTATGGTATAGATAACGGCACCACCAAAGTTTTTTACAACCTGAACAAGCTAAAAATAGGTGACCATGTTCAAGTCGTCGACGACTTCAATAAAACCCTGTCTTTTGTGGTTCGGACCGTCAAAATATATGACCGCAATGCTGACGCCACCGAAGTGTTTTTGAGCAAAGACAACAAAGCTCATTTAAACCTCATTGCCTGCGACGGAGTCTGGAATAAACAAAACGATACCTATCCGGATCGAAGGGTTGTCTTTACTGATGCTATTGATACAGCTACCTTACAAACGGATACGATCTCTCCACCCGCTATCGAAATAAAAGCCAGATTGCCTGAAACAGCCAACAATCCCTTCATCAACTCTACGCTTAGTTTTAGTGATCTCTATGCCAATCCCGTTTCCGGAAGCATCACCTCTCTTATAATTCTCACCGTAGTTATAATACTCGCCAAAATAATTCTACGGAAATAAAAATCTCCGCAGTGAAGTTCACCATGATATATTGAGTTGTGCCATCAGATATCGTTACTCCCAAAGCAACCACTCAAGACTCCACTCCGGGATCGGTTGTCGACGATACTATCGCCAAGTTTCTCCCCTATCTCCAAGAAATTCAAAAAAAACTCACCATTCTTCTCGTCGTCATCCTCATATCGGCCTTATCTGGTTTTCTATACTATCAGAAGATTTTGACCTTTATCATGCGCATCTTTAATCTCAAAGGGATCACTGTAGTCCTTTCCTCACCTTATCAGTTTATTGATTTGGCTATCAACACCGGCATCGCTACCGGTGTCATTGTTGCTTTTCCTCTCTTTATTTATTACCTGCTAGGCTTTCTCAAGCCCGCTCTTGGTCACAAAGAATTCAAACTCATTACCAGACTTGTTCCACTTGCCCTAGGTCTCTTCATCTTCGGCTTTGGTTTTGGGGCTTGGGTAATGCAGTTGGTGATCAATATCTTTTCCAAGACGGCCATCGATTTCAGCGTGACCAATATCTGGGATATCAGCCGTTTTTTCTCGCAAACACTGATCATGGGTGTCTCTCTTGGACTAATCTTTGAAATACCGGTCCTCGTCACCCTGCTTATTAAATTAAGAATACTCAAGAAACAAACCATAGCCAAAAACCGCCGGCTTATCTATCCTCTGGTTCTTATCATGGCCGCCTTTCTCCCACCGACCGACATTGTCTCCCTGGGAATACTTACCTTTGTTCCCATCACTCTTTTTGAGGTTGCACTCCTACTTAATAAATCTATATAATAAGTGTATGTTTGGCAATATTGGCTCAGGCGAGGTCATTGTAATTATTTTAGCTTTGCTCTTTCTCTTTGGTGGTAAAAAACTACCCGAGCTTGCTCGTGGCCTCGGGGAATCCAGCAGGGAGATAAAAAAAGTCAAAAAAGAGATCAGTAGCGCACTAAACGATATCACCGGTGATGACGATCAGGATGACAAATCCTCTTCTCCGGAAGAAAAAACGAAGGGGGGTGAAACCGGTAATGCCTAATATTGGACTAAATGAAATCATCATTGTCGCCATTGTCCTCATAGTTCTCTTCGGCAGTAAAGCGCTTCCAAATTTTATTCGAGGAATCGCCAAAGCTATCAGAGAGTTTCGCCAAGCGTCAAAAAGTGAGTAGTGATATGATCATTAATAATTACTAACAGTAAATAATATGTTTAAAAATATTGGATGGCCGGAAATTTTGGTCATCGTTGTTGTCCTCGTCGTATTATTTGGAGGCAAAATACTCCCAAAAGTCGGCAAGAACATTGGTGATACCGGCAAAGATTTCAAAGATGCCGCCAAGGATCTTAAAGACGCAGTCAAGGATAAATAAAATCCAAAACCCCGCTCCGGCGGGGTTTGTAGTATTGTTAAATTATGAAGGAACAAAGTAAATGATCGGTAATATTAGTTCATCAGAACTAGTTGTGGTTGGTTTTGTGCTATTTTTACTTTTTGGAGGCAAAAAACTTCCTGAGCTTACCAGGGGTCTTATCGACTCCATCAAGCAATTTCGCACGGCTTTCAAAGAAGGGGCCGAATCTAAGGATAAAGAACTCAAATAAACTCCTTTATTTTCAATCGCTAGATGCCTTAAGTCCTCAATATCTTCCATTGTAAATTTTGGTAAGATGATTAATAAAGATGTCAAACAAAATTTATAACGTCAAGCAGGCCGCCAAAATTCTTGGCCTGTCCACCAATACTACGTATAAATATCTCAATGAAGGCAGAATAAAAGCCGCCAGGGGTGATATTCGGGGCACTTTCATCATTCCTGCCAAGTCGCTGGAAACCTTTTTGGGTAGCAAACTGCCGGACGATACCCTGATTGAGAGCGAGCTTTCCAATCACGACGAAGCCTCTTTCAAAGACAGCGCAATTGTCATCGATACGTCCTCTCCCACTCTAGCCACCAAAGTCACTCGTATTCTCATCACTATTTCTCTGCTGATAATCATCGCCGATATTGTTTTGACCCAAAATTTCTCGCCCATAGCACAGCTCGCAAGAATAACTCTCATTGCCATACTACTCCTTATTTCGTACCAATTTGGTGGTTTTATTAAAAGATAATCTAACAATCGGCATTACATGAAGATCAATAGACAGATTATCGACCGCAGCCTCTTTCTTTATGGTTCAATTTTGACATTTTACTTAGTTGTTTCCGCCTTTTTAAATCAGAGTGACCCAAACAGTCTGATAATCCTTCTCCTTTTTCTCCCCGTTGCTTTGTTTTTTGCGATCAAACTAAGCTCAAATGCCCACCTTCATCTCCAAAAATTACTAAACCTAGATCGCCACAACCATCCATATTTTGAAAATTTCTCCCTTACTACTTTTATTAATCAGTCCGAAACCGGTTTTCTTATCAATCTGGTTCTTCTTTGTTTTGCTATCGTACTAATACTTTTCAGAATAAGTTTACTAATCCTAAAATGAAATCTGAAAAAATACTCATTGTCTACAGCTTCCTAACCTGTCTATTTATCATGGTGGTCGGCATTTTTTCTGCTCAAACTACCAACCAGCTTCTAAGCAGTTTTATCTACTTACCCTTAGTTTTCTTCTTTGGTACCAGAATCTTTGAGATCATAATTCATCCAAGATACTTCCACACTTCATCAACAAAACGTCGGTCTAGGCAAGCATCTGTAAATGAAGACAGTGATGAGGATGTCGAAGAAGCAACCGTCAAAGGGGTGGCAGACAGTAACAAACGTCTTTTCCTGCAACTAATCGGCACCACCGGAATATCGCTTTTGTTAATGTCTCTATTTAGCCGAAAAGCTAGAGACACTTTCTTGGGCGGCGGAGGCCAGACCGGTACCGTCGGCATCAAAGACACCACCGGAAAAATTATCGACCCGGCCGAAAAACATCCCACAGACGGCTATAGCATCACCGACATCGACGATGCCGGAATCCCCTCGTATTATTCTTTCGTTAAGAACGACGGTGCTTGGTATATTATGCAAAATCACTCAGGCACTTTCCGCTATGTCAAAGGTGACGGGAACTACACCGCCAGCTGGGATGTACGCAGCAAACTCCACTACGACTACTACAACAAGATCTTCAGCAGTTGATGTGGTATAAATATGACCAATGTTAACTATTGCCATTCCTTCGAAGACCGAAAAGTTTTTACAGAAGACCATTCTCGATGTGCTGGAAAAAGCCACCGGAGATATTGAAATCCTACCCATTCTCGACGGATACGAACTTCCTAAAAACGAAATTGTTCATGATCCCAGAGTTCGATATATCCACTTGCCCGCAGTACCCTACTCACAAAAACGACAAGGTATAAACTTAGCCGTATCGCAAGCCAAAGGAGAATATGTAATGTCTCTGGATGCCCACTGCATGATGGCTAAGGGTTTTGATACACAACTTGCCAAAGACCATAAACCCAATTGGGTTCAAATACCTCGCCGAAACAGACTTGACGCCGATAAATGGTCCCTGCAACCCCAGAGTGACAACCGCCCCCCCATCGACTACGAATACTTCATGTTTCCTCCTATGCTCAAAGACCACTCTATACATGGATTTAAATGGGACGCTCGGACTCTATCAAGATGGGACATCCCCATTGACGACACTATCCAGTTTCAAGGATCCTGCTGGTTTATGACGAAGAAGTGGTTCAAGAAAATGGGCTTTATGCAGGTCGAAGGCTACACCGGCTGGGGTCAAGAAGCTGAAGAGATTTCTTTCACCACCTGGAAAAATGGCGGCCGGGTCGTCACTAACAAGAACACTTGGTACGCCCATCTACACAAAGGAGTGGCTCACGGCAGGATGTACCATCTAAGCCGAGAAGAAAACCGGCGCAGTTACGCCTATTCTTACAATAAGTGGATCGTTGAGAACAAAGAATTTTTTTGCGGTCTCATTGAAAAGTTTGCTCCACTTCCCGGCTGGCCTGCGAATTGGAAAGAACAACTCTGGCCGGTTGCACCTACCGCTATAATAGGAAGTAGTATGAAAAAACCTAACTCAACAGTTATCTATGTCACCAGTAACGTCGAAGAACTAAAGTTTGAAAATCACATCAAGAAAGAACTTGTCAAAAATAGTCAGGGGTTACCCATCGTCTCCGTTTCTCGACGACCGATCAAGCTGGGTAAAAATATCAATGTCGGTAACGTACCCATCAGCGAGTCCACCACTTTGAGACAAATCCTCAAAGGTCTGGAGGCAGCCAAGACCGAATGGGCCATTGTGGCCAAAGACGACTACGTCTATCCTCCGGAGTATTTTTCCTTCACCCCTCCCACCAAAGACCGTGTCTATAGCTACTCCAATGTTTGGGTACTGGGCGACAAGTACTGGAAGAAAGGTCCCTCCGAATACGCCCAAATGGCCAACCGCAAATTTTGGATCGCACAAATTAAAAAAGCCCTGGAAGGCAAGGAAGGCTGGGAGGAAACATCATTTCCTCCGGTCTTTACCGATCGGGGAAGTTGGACTTCGGACAACCCCGTTCTAAATTTTAAGTCCACTAGCGGTCTTCGCCGTTTCCCCTCTGTCCTCCGAAACGTTTTTCCCAAAAAATCTCTGCCTTATTGGGGAACCGCTTCCGAATTAAAAGCAAGGATGGGAATTGTCTAGTATTCATGGATACTTTAGCCTATTTTATCAATAAGTATGGTATTGATATCACCAAAGAATCTCCTTTTAAGCTATCTATCAGCCGAGAAACTGATATTCCTCAAATATTTAAGGAACTTGGGTTTAAGATTGGAGCCGAAATTGGCGTTTACCGAGGTGCCTATTCGGAGACATTGCTCAAAGCCATCCCGGGACTAAAACTGTCCGGTATCGATCTTTGGGAAATCTACCCAGGTTACCGTGATTATCGCAAGACTGATATTTCTGAAGCACAAAAAGAAGCTCTTGAGAGAACCAAAGATTACGACTGCACTCTTATCAGGGGGTGGAGCAACGAAATAGTAAAGAAGTTTGCCGACGAAAGCTTGGACTTTGTTTACATCGACGGTAACCACGCCTTTGAATATACCGTGCAGGATATCGCCTTGTGGTCCAAAAAAGTCCGCAAAGGCGGGGTTGTCTATGGACACGACTTCGAAGACTGGTCACATAACTGGCGCCGTTTTGACATGGGAGTTATCAATGCCGTTACCGGCTGGTGCCGGTCTTATCAAATCCACCCTTGGTTTATCATCGGCAAAGATAAGCACCCCGGCTGGCTTTACGTAAAGGCATGAACGACATTACCGTCCTCTATTATTCCGCAAGCGTCGAAAATCCTACATTTGAAAGGCACGTTCGAGAAAAACTACTGGAAAATATTGGTGGCCTTCCCCTAGTATCCGTTACCCAAGATCCACTTCCGGGATTTGGAAAAAATATCTGTGTCGGCAAACATGACAGTTGTTATGCTAATGAATTTAGACAAATCGAAATCGGTTTAAAAGAAATCACCACCCCTTATGTTCTCACTGCAGAAGCCGACTGTCTTTACCCACCGGAATACTTTCAGTTTCGCCCACCGGAAAAAGGTCATGTCTATCGTTACGACAATGTCTGGGTCCAATATTACCTGGATGAAAGTAAAAGAAATCCTTTGTATTACTTTAAAAAATTTTCGGACTGTGCCCAAGCAGTAGACAGAGAACTGTGGCTGGAAACAATCCGCAACGGACTTTCCGGCCGAAAAGAATGGTCCACCCAGGACGACAGCACTCCCAAGAGCTTTGCAATTCGGACAGACTCGAACTATAGTTGGACCTCGGAAAATCCGGTAGTAACTTTTAAAACCACCCTTGGTGTCAGACGATATACCCAATTAAATCGCACCGTCCCACCCCAATCCACATTGCCACTTTGGGGTCAGGCCAGGGTTCTCAGAGAAAAACTATTTAACAACTAATTAGTTAAGAAGCATAAAATGGATACTCTTAAATATATCTTGAAAAAATATAAGATAGGTTCTGATCATAACTCCCCCATCACCCTAGAGTGCAATCGTTTAACCGATCTCCCACTTTTATTCAATGAGTTGAAGTTTAAGAAGGGCGCCGAAATTGGAGTTCTGGGTGGTGTTTACTCAGAAATTCTCTGTCGCTCCAACCCGGACCTAAAGCTCTACTCCATCGATGCTTGGCAGTTCTATCCACTAAAGAAAAACTTTAGACGGGCTCATCACTATCCCCCTATTTACGAAGAGGCAATAAATAGACTGGGTCAGTACCCAAACAACACCATTATAAAAAAATGGAGTATGGACGCCTTGAAAGACATCAAAGATGGTTCTCTGGACTTTGTCTTTATTGATGCCGATCATCGATATGAAAGTGTTACAGCCGACATCGCCGGATGGAGCAAAAAAGTCAAGAAAGGTGGCATAGTATCCGGCCATGACTACAGCGTCAGGAGTGAGTATGTTCAAGTCCACGAAGCAGTCAACGCTTGGACAAAGAAATACAATATTGAACCCTGGTTTATACTCAAGAGCCCAATTAACAGAAACGAAACTAGCTGGATGTGGGTAAAAACATAAAACTATTGAAAATCCGATCTCATGAAAAAACGAACCACGAATAAACCGACAGCCCTAGATTACTTTACCGGCAAATACAATCTCGATATCAGTCAATCTTCTCCGATATTCGTGCCTCAATTGGATCGGATTGATCTAGCCACGCTTTATAAAGAACTAAAGTTCAATATCGGAGCCGAAATCGGGGTACTCGCCGGAATATATTCGGAGGAATTATGTAAAGCCAATCCAAGTTTAAATCTGTTTGCCATAGATGCTTGGAAAAAATACCCAGGCTACGTAGACATTAAGGGGAAACAGGAACGTTACAATAGGATATATAATCAAGCGGTTGAGAGACTGGCTCCTTACAACTGCCATTTGGTAAAAAAATGGAGCGAAGATGCTGTTAATGATTTTGAGGATGAATCACTGGATTTTATCTTCATCGACGGAAATCACGACTTCGAACATTGCACAAAAGACATTGAAAATTGGAGCAAAAAAGTCAGGAAGGGTGGCATAATATCCGGACATGACTTCTTTAGTTGCAGAGAAAATAATTTAATAATTCAAGTTGAAGAAGCTGTAACCGGCTGGACCAAGGAACACGCCATAAACCCATGGTTTGTTCTTACCAAAGACACCAAAAGTCCCACCTGGATGTGGGTAAAAACATAATACTATCAATAAAATAAACTAATCTTATGAAAAGAATTGCCCGCATGGCTACTCACGTTCCCGTTCTAGTCAGAGCCTTTGACCTTTCCGAAGGTGATGTTCTGGAAGTCGGTACTGGCTATTTTTCTACCACCATATTGGACTGGCTTTGTGCTATCTCGGGCCGGAAGCTAGTCTCTTATGAAACGGATCCCAAGTGGTTCGAAAGAGCCAAAAGACTGCAGTCCGACTACCACGACATTATTTTTGTAGAGAACTGGGACAAAATCCCCCTGGACAAAAAACATTGGGGCTTGGCCTTTATCGACCATTCGCCTCACTTGAGACGTGCAATCGAAATTGAGAGACTGAAAGATAAGGCTGAATATATCGTCGCCCACGACACCGAGCCCAGATCGGAAAAAGGCTACGACTATCCCCGCATCTATCCCCTTTTTAAATATCGTTTTGATTACAAGAAAGCCGAGCCTTGGACCAGTGTACTCAGCAATTTTCACGCTTTGACAAAGTTCAAATAATGAAACTATCTGTCATCATTGCCGTCTATAACAGCCACGAAGCGGTAGCCAGACAAGTTAAGTATTTTCAAGCGATGAATCTGCCGAACGATATTGAATTTATCCTGATCGACGACGGTAGTAATCCCCCACACAAAATCGAGGACTACGAGCTAAGTAATCTTACCCTTCACCACACCCATGACAAACGTCCCTGGACTCAAGGACTAGCCCGCAACGAAGGGGTTAAGCTTGCCAAAGGTGACTATATTCTATGCACCGACATCGATCACATTCTTTCCGAGGAGGCTATCCTGGATAGCTACCGTTTTACCGGAGACAAAATGATCTTTCCTCGATATTTTGGCGTCCTCTTGGCAGATGGCACTCTTTCACAAGAGCCAGAGGTCTTGGCAGAATACGGGCTGGACATCACCAGGCTCAAAACCAAACGTGGTCTCTATGCCAGTGTCCACGGCAACACCTACACCATGAAAAAATCAACCTTTGATATGCTTGGTGGGAACAGTATCAGACATTGTACCTATGGCCATCATGCCCCTAGTCGGGGAGGAGAAGATGGTGACCTAAATCACCGCTGGAATCGTTACGCAGCAAAATTAGGTATATTACCCGCCGTCGGCTCAAGGATTTACATGTTCCCCATTGGACGCTATCATATAGACGGAAATCTGAACCCAAAGGGTTTATTCCACAATTTGAGCCAAGAACAAGTCGCTCAACCAAACAAACCATGAACTACGATCTATCAATTCTTATTCCTTCGAGAAACGAAATGTTTCTCTCTCGTACCATTGAGGACATTCTTGCCAATATCGAAGCCAATACTGAAATCATCGTCGGACTAGACGGACTTTGGGCGGAGCCACCGATAAAAGATAATCCCAGAGTTACCATCTTTCATGTTTCCGAACCAATCGGTCAAAGAGCCATGACCAATCAACTCTGCCGGCTAAGTAACTCCAAATACATCATGAAGGTAGATGCTCATTGTGCTTTTGACAAAGGCTTCGATATCAAAATGATAAACGAAATGCACGACGACTGGACCATGGTGCCGGTGATGAGAAATTTACACGCCTTCAACTGGGTCTGCCCCAATGGACACGTTAGATATCAAGGTCCTAGCGGAGTCTGTACAGAGTGCGGCAAAGAAACCAAGCGCGACATCGTCTGGATCGCTAAAAACAATCCTCAAAGTACCTCTTATTGTTTTGATTCAGAACCGCACTTTCAATACTTTAATGAGTTTAAGAAAAGACCAGAAGGCAAGGGTGATCTTACCGAAACTATGTCTCTGCAAGGTTCTTGCTTTATGTTAACTAGAGACAAATACTGGGAACTAAACATTTGCGATGAAAACTTCGGGAGTTGGGGTTCCCAGGGCATCGAGGTGGCCGTCAAAACCTGGCTTTCCGGAGGACGGGTGATGGTAAATCACAAGACTTGGTATGCTCACATGTTCCGCACCCAAGGAGGCGACTTCGGTTTCCCTTATGAGCTTTCCGGCAGCGCCGTAAGTCATGCCAAAAAAACTGCCAAGGATCTTTTCTTTTCCGGTAAATGGGAAAAGGCCATACATCCCCTACATTGGCTTGTCGAAAAATTTATGCCTGTTCCCGGCTGGACTCCGGAAGCTATCGAAAAATTAAAGGGTTCGGTCAGTCCTACTCAAACTTCAAATCCAACCTCCTCTGCGCCTGCACCTGCACCCCAAGCCTCCACATCCACAACAGCCCATTCCCCCATCTCCGAAAATCTTACCCAACCCTCACGACAGTCACCCACCGCCAATACTCCGCCCACCATCGGCTGTATCTACTACACCGATAATTTAGTGGACGAAAAATTAATGTTGGTCTGTCAAAAACAATTGACAAAAGCAGTGGCTGGAAAAAAAATCGTTAGCGTCTCCCTAAAGCCAATTCCCTTCGGAAAAAATGTTGTTCTTACTCTAGAGCGGGGTTATCTCACCATGTTCAAACAAATATTAGCCGGACTGGAAGCTCTGGACACCGATATTGTCTTTTTCTGCGAGCATGATGTCCTGTATCACCCTTCTCACTTTGACTTTTTACCTCCGGATAGAAACATTTGGTATTACGAAAGCAACTACTGGTTCTTGAGACTTACGGACGGATTCGCACTTCACTACAACGTGAGTCCTTTATCCGGACTCTGCGTCTATCGCGATATCGCCATCAAACATTACAAAGAACGCATTGCTATGGTCGAGAAGGAAGGGTTCTCCTATCGAATTGGTTTCGAACCCATGACTCATGGTCGTATCAAATGGAAAGATATGTACAAGTTTGAACTATTTCATTCCGGTTCTCCCAGTATCGATATCGCACATGGAAAAAACGTGACCGGAAAAAGATGGACTCAAGATAAATTTAGAAGAAAACCCACTATCTGGAAAGAGGCCAACATCGATACTATTCCCGGTTGGGACAACGTCAGGAGACTCCTAAGTTTTACGAAATAATTCCTTAGAAAAACCAGGTTTTTTGTCTCGGCAAATATTTGTGAAAATAAAAAAATTTTTGTGCCTGTTTTTTTGATTTTTATACTCGCACATCTCTGGTTATCTAACTGTTTCCCTAGTAAAATTAAATCTATATAAACTGAACGTTCTTTGTGTATCAAAATAATAAAATGCAACTCACATTATTAGTTCAAAAAAATAAACAGACAAGGAGTTTTTTGAACTGACATGGCAGTATCAATTACCCAAACCGCCAATCCCGCAGGAGTAAGTGCTTCAGGTAATGTAGCCACATATACAGATGCTGCCATAGGTACAGCTCATCCGAATAGAATTGTAGTTGTTTGTGTAGCTTCGGAACTAGCTAGTACCCCAATAGCTTCTTGTACCTTAGGTGGTGTGTCCATGAACGCTGGTTCAGCAGGTAATTTTGGTGGTGTATATGCACAAATTTTCTACCTTGCCTACCCTACGGGTACTACTGCTACAGTAGCAGTTACATTTACAACCAATAGTCCTAGTAATACTCAAAACCACATTTGTGTTTACAATGTTTCTGACGGTGCGTATTCCTCTGCTGGCAATGACGGTTCTACTGACATGGACGCCACCGACCCGCTCACTACTGGTTCAACGACAATAGCGGCAGGTGGTGGAATGATAGCAGTAATAGGACGTGCTGGTGCAACTGGTGGGCAAGATACATGGTCTGGACTTACAGAAGACCTAGATGTTGATGGAGGAGCTTTTGGTTTTAGCACCGCCACCTCTACCACAGCAGGAACAGCAACTAGAACTTGTACATCAGCTACTAGCCTAGAAGACGGGGCGATGTCTTGGATTATTTTTACGGATTTAACTCCCTCATCATCCAATTCGCCTTCACTTTCACCGTCCAGTTCTGCAAGTCCTTCGTCATCTATTTCACCCAGTGTCTCACCCTCCACGCCGCCGCCCTCGGTTACAAGGACAGGGAGTTTAACTGTAATCGATGCGAGCGCCACCTCCGGTTCTCAATCTATTACCGTCCCATCTGATGCAACGATAATGATTGTTGGAGTCGGAGTTGTGAATACTAGCGGTGCACTCACTCTTTCCTCGTCGACTTTTACTATCGGTGGACAAAGTTCTACTTGGCAGCTAACAAATACTGGATCCACCTTTGACATTACCGCAATTTACTCCAAAGCCAGCCCACCAACAGGCTCCCAAACTTTTGCTTGGAACTGGGGAGCATCTGTTACCCTCGGTGGAAGGATCTATGTTGCTTTTTATCTAGGTGGTACATCAATAAGGTTAACAGCCGGTCAAAGTGAACAAACAGATGGTAATGCTACCACCGGTTCAATGGCCACTCAAAACGGAGATGCTGTCTTTGCAGTTTCAGTAGCCGATGCTGGTGCGACAAACGCCTGGACAAACGCCACAGAACTAAATGACGCCACCTATAACGGGATAGTTCCAACCTGTGCCGAAGCATTCCCTACTGGTTCAACCACTATCACCAACACCGAGACAAATGGAAACACGGGTACTGTAGTTTTGTCCGCCATAGCGATAGCTCCAGCTGCAGAATCATCTTCCAATAGTCCATCAAACTCCCCCTCTCTCAGCCCCTCATCCTCAGCAAGCCCTAGTATCTCGCCGAGTCTCTCTCCATCTTCTTCGATTTCCCCGAGTACCGGCCAGTCATCTTCCAATAGTCCATCAAACTCCCCTTCTCTCAGTCCCTCATCCTCAGCAAGCCCTAGTATCTCGCCGAGTCTCTCTCCATCTTCTTCGATTTCGCCTTCCGTCTCCCCCTCATCACCCCCAACCAGCATCACCAAAATTCAAAGTAACGCCTCAGATACTGCCTCAGTATCTCTGACTGGGGTAACGGCGGGAAATTTAATCGTCATTTGGACAAAATGGGAAAACGGTACAGAGGCTGACTCATCTGTTTCAGATGGAACAAGTACTCTAAGCACTCCTGGTAGATACCAGAAGGACACCGGACAACCTTTCGGCCAATGGTTTTATTTACTATCAGCTAACGGTGGAGACAAGACCTTTACAGCCACCCTACCTTCCGGGGGTGCATACCCCAGAATGACTGTCTGGGAATTTAACAGCCCAACCGGATTTGAATACGATGACAGCGCCGGAAATGCTTCAACCGCCTCTACAGCTACTTCGCCCAACATTACCACGTTTGATGGTGAAACAGTAGTTTTTGGAGGCTACGGCGAATACACCATGGCAGGAACTACAAATTTCCAAATCAACGATGTCGCTGCCACCGAAACGATCTGGGCATCATATACAAAATCGTGGTATAAAATTTTTACTTCAACTTTCACCGGTCATGCACAATGTGATGTAGATATTACTGACGGCTGTGTTCTGGGCATAATTTCATTTAAGGAAACCATTGGTTCAGCCAGCGTTAGTCCTTCTGCATCTCCGTCGCTATCACCTTCACTAAGTCCCTCATCCTCAGCAAGCCCTAGTATCTCGCCGAGTCTCTCTCCATCTTCTTCGATTTCACCTTCCGTTTCTCCAAGTACTCCCCCCACTAATACTTTAGTGTTGCTCCACATGAATGGAGATAACGACTCAACAACCTTTGTTGATGAGTACGGAAAAACATGGACAGCCTCGGGAAACGCAAAACAATCTACAGCTCAACAGAAATTTGGCTCCGCCTCGGGAGTTTTTGATGGCACAACCGACTACATTTACACAGCTGATCATGCTGATTTTAATATGATATCCGGTAATGACTGGACTTATGATTTTTGGGTACGTTTCGACACTCTACCTGCAGTTGATTCGAAAGTCGTATTAATGTCTCAGGGAACAGACATTACTCACTGGTTTCTATTTGAAATTTTCAACCTTGCAGGTGCTTACAATTTGGTTTTTGAATACGCAAATGGTGGTCAAAATCCCGTATATAGTGAAATAACCGTAGCGACAAACACCTGGTACCACGCTGCCGCCATACGCCATGGAAATAACTTATATACATATTGGAACGGTACCAGAATCGTAAATAGCGTCGATTTTGATTTCACTTCGTGGGCTTTAAACTATACCGGCAACTTTATCGTAGGCGCCAACTTTGACGAAGGTTATGGAGTCGACGGTTATATGGATGAGTTTAGACTGACTCAGTCGGCACTTTGGACAGGCGCGAGTTTTACCCCTCCCACCTCTGAATTAGCGGTAGCTAGTTCATCCAACTCTCCATCAGTATCACCATCCGCATCTCCTTCACTGTCGCCATCAACATCTGTTTCACCATCCGCATCTCCGTCATTGTCACCTTCGACGTCGGTAAGTCCATCCGTAAGTCCTTCTGAATCGCCATCTCTTTCTCCAAGCGCATCTGTTTCTCCAAGTATCTCACCAAGTGAAAGCCCATCGATTAGTCCGAGTACTTCAATATCACCCAGTGTTTCTCCGTCTGTTT
>Ga0209212_1005589_pt1 | contig 14900 bp, 18 predicted proteins | sample RifGroC2_FD_183996 | JGI IMG/M metagenome (GOLD analysis project Ga0209212, IMG submission 183996) | Groundwater microbial communities from Rifle, Colorado, USA - Groundwater C2 (SPAdes) (version 2) | ecosystem: Environmental > Aquatic > Deep subsurface > Groundwater | place: Rifle, Colorado... | reverse complement strand
GAGCCGTTCGAGGTCACCGTTTCGGTGCGCTACGACTGGATCGAACGCCAGTAGCCGCTCACGCTCCCTAGCCCTGCGGCCGCGGCCGGCCGCATTCCCCGCCCATCGCCCGTATCAGGAAGCCCGACATGCGCCAACCGGATATCGAGATCTACCTCAAGGACGCCGAACTGCCGGCGGTAAGCGCCTGGCTGGAACAGGCCATCGGCCCGTGCACTCCCTGGCAGGTCCGTGGCCAGACCCACAAGTGCCGCGCCAGCGACATTCCCGTCACCTGGATGCCCAAGGCCGTCGGCCGCTGGAGCAGCCTGCTGCTGGAAAGCGACCGCACCCCCTGGGAAGACGACCTGGCCTGCGCCAAGGCCGCCTGCGCCGCGCTCGGCGTCCAGGTGCGCTGCGCTCCCGGCGGCTGGAGCGAGGAGCAGGGCGAAGAGGATGCCGACCGCTGGCTGAAGGTGACCGCCGAGGGCGTCAGTGAAATCACCTGGCACACGGACTGAAACCGGCGCCTTCCACACCGTTTACCCATCGACACGAGGCAAGCAATGCGCGGCAAGGTCGTTTCCTGGAACGATGACCGGGGTTTTGGCTTTATCCAGCCCGAGGACCAAACGGGCGAAGTGTTCTTCCACATCTCGGCGCTACGCAAAGCCGGGCGGCGCCCGCTGCAGGGCGATGCGGTAGAGTTCGACACCACCCGCGACAAGTCCGGCCGGCTCAAGGCCGCCTGGGTGATGCTGGAAGGCGTGTCCGCGCAGGCGCCACAGCCCCGCCGAGCAGGTCGGCCGCCGCGCAATGCCAGCCAGCGAAACGACTTCGGCACCCTGTTCAAGGCCGCCGCCCTGCTGGTGATGCTATTCGTCGGCTGGCTGCTGTCGCAGGGCAACCTGCAGGGCTTGCTGCACACGCTTGGCGGCCAGCGCGACTCCGGGCCGGTTCAGCTTCAGGCCGACGCGCCGATCCAACGCGAAATCGACAAGACCCTGGCCCTGATCAAACGGGGCGGCCCCTTCCCCCACAGCCAGGACGGTACGGTGTTCCAGAACCGCGAGCGCCAGCTGCCGGCACAGGCGCGGGGCTATTACCGCGAATACACGGTACGCACCCCCGGCCTGCCGCACCGCGGCCCGCGGCGCATCGTCACCGGCGGCAACCCACCGGTGATCTTCTACTACACCGAAGACCACTACGATTCGTTCCGCGTCCTGGAGAAGCAGCCGTGATGCCGCACCGCCTCGTCGAGCCGTTGTTGGCGGACAAGAGCCGCTGCGGCTTGTACCGGATCGCCCCGGGCGCGGCGGACGCCGACAACGATCCGGCGCAGAACTGGAAAACCCTGGCGCCGCTGCCCAGCATCGACAAGGCCAGCCTGCTGGCCGCCCTCGGCACCACCCTGGCGTTTCCCGACTACTACGGGCAGAACTGGGATGCGGCCTGGGATTGCCTGACCGAACTGAACTGGCCGGCCGAGCAACTGCTGCTCGTCCACCTGCCGATTCCAGCGGAGCGCACGGTGGTCGAGGCGGACCTGGAAATCTTTCTCGAGCTGATGCTGGAGGCCTGCCAGCACTGGGCCGAACGCGGCCAGGCGCTGTGCCTGCTGATCGAGTCGGGGCGGACGGATCTGCCCTGCCTGCGCGGGATCGCGCCGCTCGCTGTCTGAGCCGGTGGCCACCCAACAAAAAGCCCGTCGCAAGGACGGGCTTTTTGTTGGGTGCCGACTCGGGACTCAGAGCTTGCTGACCTCTTCGGCCTGCAGGCCCTTCTGCCCTTGGGCTACCGTGAACTCGACGCGCTGCCCCTCGACCAGCGACCGATGGCCTTCGCCACGGATCGCGCGGTAGTGCACGAACACATCGGGACCGCTTTCACGCTGAATGAAGCCATAACCCTTGGCATCGTTGAACCACTTTACGGTTCCAGTTTCACGACCAGCCATTCCAAATTTCTCCAGACTTGCAAAGTTTCATTGCTCCCCACGGGAGCAGCTCGGGACGGTACGTTGCAAAACGTTCTTCTTGTTATATCCGACCTCCGCCGCCGCAAGGCGCCTGGAGTGGGTATTTCGAATAGCGTTCTTGTCGACCGCAGTCCCGAGTATAGACAAAGTGCCCGCCCGGAAAAGCCCTGCCGATTTGACTCAGGACAAGGATCGGGCGGTATTCGCCCGGCCCGGCGCGGGCTCAGTCGCGCGGGGCCAGCAGGTCTTTCACCCGCTTGGCCAGCACGCGGTATTGCTGCTCTTCCAGCCGGTAGGCCCAGTCCTTGCCGGCGATCAGCTGGCCGTCGAGGCCCTTGCTCTCGCCCAGCACCAGCCAGTGTTGGCCGCCCTGCTGGTGAAAGGCGCCGTGCAGCTCGCCGCCGGCGAAGGTCTGCAGGCTGAACGTCAGCTCAGGCTGGCCCTTGAAGCCGATCTGCGCCAGCGGCGCGGCGTCGGCGAAGTCGAGCGCGGCGAACAGCATCGCCATGCCGTTGGCCACCGGCTGGTAGCCCAGGCTGCGGCCGCTGGGCAGCTGGCGCAGGGCGAGATTGGCCTGCCCGGCGCTGTCGCGCCACAGATTCAGCTGCTCGCCGTCGGCATGGCGCACCTCCAGCTCGCGCACGCTGGCGAAGGGGATCGCACTGATGCGCCGGTCCAGCCAGGCCAGCTCGTGGTCCACCAGCTCCAGCGACTGGTCGACCAGCCACACCTGATCGTCGCCCGGCAGGCGCACCAACTGGCCCCCCTGGCGCGAACCCTGGCCAATCAACAGCTCCAGCGGCGCCTGGCCGAGACCTTCCAGGCTCAGGTGCGTCGCCGCGCCCTCGCCCTGGCTCGCCAGACCGAGACGGGCATGATTGTCCGGATTGCGCGTCTTGGCCTCGACCTTGTGCGCCTCGGCCAGCGCACGCAGCAGGCGATTGACCTCTGCGGCGGCAGCCGGGAAGCCGGCCTTGGCCGGCACGATCCAGCCGGTGGCGCTGCGCTCGAGGCGGATTTCCGGCAACTCGCCGTGACGAATGTGCAGCGCGCGCACCTGATCCAGATGCCCGGCCAGTGCCGGCAGCAGCAACTGCCGCTCGGCCTGTCGCGGTACCTCGGCGGAGCGCTGCAACCAGGCGAACACCCCACCCAGCGCCAGCACGATCAACAGCAGAACCCACAGCGACTTGCGTTGCATGAAAACCTCCCAGCATATTCCGGTGCGCACGGCGCACTACGTCAGGCCTGCCACCGCGCGGTCGGGTGCGCCGCGCGCACCGCAACCCGGAGGGAAAGACCTGCGGCGCTCGATCAGTCCGCGCGCCGCCGGCGCAGCAGCCACAGCGCCAGCACACCCAGGGTCAACAGCAGCGGCACCAGTGCGATATTGACGAACTTCAGGCTGCGCCCCAGCGCCTCGATGTCGGCATTCAGCTGGAAGCGCACCTCGCGCAGCTCCTTGCGGATCTTCAGCTTGTCCTGCAGGAACTGCTGCAGGGTGCTCTGCTGCTCGGGGGTCAGCTCCAGCACCTGCTCCGGATCGTCGCCCTGCTGCAGCTCGGCCAGCCGCTGCTCGGTCTGCGCCAGCTGCTGCTGCAGCAGCTCCTCCTGCTCGCGGAAGCGCGCCTCGGCCTGGCGCTGCAGGTTCTCCACGGCCACGAACGGCCGGCTGTAGCGCCCGCGCGAACGCACGCTGATCAGCGCATCGCTGCCGGCCAGGTTGTCCAGCGCGTTGATGGCGAAGCCGGCGTTGTCGGCGAACGGCTGCGGGATACGCTGGCCGAAGAAGTCCTGCACCTGCACCCACATGCGGTCGCTGAGCAGATCGGTGTCGGCGACGACGATGACGTTGATGCTCTCGGCGGCTTTCAGGCCATCCTTCTGCCCCTCGATCCCCGCGGGGAAGGCCGACTGCGCCGGCCCCCCGACCCGCGCCGCCAGCGCGTAGCGCTCGCCGGTCGGCTCCAGCTCGCGCAGCAAGTCCTGCGGATCGCGCAGCATGGCCAGACGCTGGGCGTCGAACGGCATGGCGTACTCGGAGCTCTGCAGCAGCGGCGTGAAGCGGGTTTTCGCCCCCTCGAGCGGCTCGAGGATGCCGGCGCTGGCCACGGTGAGGTTCTCCAGCGCGGCGGTGGTGACGTCCTGCCGGTCCAGCGCCGCCTTCGGCAGGCTCAGCCAGGCCGGATGGCGCACCGGGCGCTGCTCCGGGCCCATGCCCACGGCCATGGCGTAGCTGCCGTCGGCGAGCACCTCACCCACGCGCAGGCGCAGGCCCCAGGCCTTGAACAGCGGCTCGAGGTCGGAAGCGTTGCCTTGCCCGCCCATCAGGCCGCCGCTGTCGCTTTCGCTGAACGGATCGACGAAGGCCAGCAGCTTGCCGCCGCGCAGGACGAACTGGTCGATGGCGTAAAGCGTCTGCTGCGGCAGCTGCTTGGGATGCACCAGCAGCAGCACCGACACCTCGTCGGGGATGCGGTCGATGTCGCCCTGCAGGCTCTTGATGGCGAACTGCTGACGAATCTCCTCCATCACCATCCAGGGTGCACCGGCCTGTCCGGTCACCGGGTTGAAGCCGCCGTTCATCTGCAGCGCCGAGAGCACGCCGACCACCGGCCGCGCCGGCTTGGCCAGGCTCTGGATCAGCCGGCTGATCTCGTACTCGAGGAACTCCTCCTGGTCCAGCGGGAAGAACGGGATGGTCTGCACGTCGTCCAGCGCGTTGGTGCCGGCCAAGCCGAAGTACAGCTTGTCGCCGCCCTGCTGCAGCGGCACCGCAAGCAGGCCGAACTCGGCGGCGCGGTCCTCGTCCTCGGAGAACGGCTCGGGGTCGATCACCTTGAGGCGCAGCTTGCCGCCGGCGGCGCGCTGGTAGGCGCGCAGCATCTCCTCGACGCGCTTGGCGTAGTTGCGCACCGCCACCAGGTCGCGGCTGGCGTTGTCGGAGTAGAAGAAGTACAGGTTCACCGGCTCGTCCAGCTCGGCGAGGATGCGCCCGGTGCCTTCGCTGATGGTGTAGAGCTTCTGCTCGGTCAGGTCCAGGCGCGCGTTGGGCAGGCCGAGGCTGGCGACCATGTTGACGGCCAGGAACGCCAGGGCGATCAACAGCAGCCCGCTGCCTGAATAAATGATGCGTTTCATCGCGCGCTCCTCAATCGGCTTTCTTCAGGTCGAGCACCACCGCAGTGGCGGCCAGCCAGGCCAGGATCAGGCTGGCGAAATACAGCAGGTCGCGCAGATCGAGCACGCCCTTGCTGATGGCCTCGAAGCGGGTCAGGAAACTCAGCGAAGCCACCGCATCCACCAGCGCCTGCGGCGCCCAGCCGCTGAAGGCATCCAGCACCAGCGGGAAACCGCTGACGATGAACAGGAAGCACACGCAGACGGTGAGGATGAAGGCGATCACCTGATTCTTCGCCAGCGCCGACAGACACGACCCGATGGCCAGGTAGCCGCCGGCCAGCAGCCAGCTGCCGAGGTAGCCGGTAAGGATCGCACCGTTGTCCGGGTCGCCGAGGAAGTTGACCGTCAGCACCATCGGGAAGGTCAGCAACAGGGCGAGGCCGGCGAACGCCCAGGCGGCGAGGAACTTGCCGCCCACCGCCTCGCTGCGGGTGATCGGCAGGGTCATCAACAGCTCGATGGTGCCGCTCTTGCGCTCCTCGGCCCACAGGCGCATGGCCAGCGCCGGCACCAGGAACAGGTACAGCCAGGGGTGGAAGTTGAAGAACGAGGCCAGATCGGCCTGGCCGCGCTCGAAGAAACTGCCCAGATAGAAGGTGAACACTCCGGACAGCACCAGGAAGATCACGATGAACACGTACGCCAGCGGCGTGGCGAAATAGCTCGCCAGCTCGCGCTTGAAGACTACCGGCAACTGCTTCATGCCGCCTCTCCTCGGGTCAGGGAGCGGAACACCTCGTCGAGGCGGCCGCGCTCCACATCCATTTCCTTGATGCTCCAGCCACGCGCCGCCACCAGCGCGCTGACGTGGGGGAAGATCACCTGGCCCGGCTGCGCCAGCACGGTCAGGCTGTGCTCGCGGGCATTGCGCTCGACCCCGGCCACGCCCGGCAGCGCCGCCAGCGCGGCTTCGTCCAGCGGCGCCTCGCCGACCAGGGTCACCGCCTGGTGGTAGCGCGAACGGCTTTCCAGCTCAAACGGCGTGCCGTCGGCCACCAGCTTGCCGGCAGCGATCACCACCGCGCGCGAACACACCGCGGCGACTTCCTCGAGGATATGCGTGGAGATGATGATGATCTTGTCGGTCGCCAGGTTCTGGATCAGCTGGCGCACCTGATGCTTCTGGTTCGGGTCGAGGCCGTCGGTGGGCTCGTCGAGGATCAGCGCGCGCGGATCGTGGAGGATCGCCTGGGCCAGACCGACCCGGCGCTTGAAGCCCTTGGACAGGGTCTCGATCGACTGGCCGAGCACCGCCTCCAGCTCCACCTGCTCCACGGCCTTGGCCACCCGCGAGCGCTTCTCGGCGCCGCGGAAGCCGCGCACCTCGGCGATGAACTCGAGGAAGCCGCGCACCTGCATGTCGCCGTAGCAGGGCGCGCCTTCCGGCAGATAGCCGATCTGCCGCTGGGCCTGGAGGGTCTGTCGCTGGATATCGAAGCCGAAGATCCGCGCGCTGCCCGAGGTCGGCGCGAGGAAACCGGTGAGCATCTTCATCGTCGTCGACTTGCCGGCGCCGTTGGGGCCGAGAAAGCCCAGCACCTCGCCGGGCTGAACGCGGAAGGACAGATCGTCCACCACGGTGTGCTGCGCAAAGCGTTTGGTGAGTTTTTCTATTTCGATCATGGCCGCTCCATAACCCGCTGGAGCCTCCGTGCCAGATGGCCCCGGAGGCCTCTCGAATGCCGGTGAACTCTAGGTAGAGCGCGGAAGCAATGCAAGGGGGGCTAGCGATCCAGCGGGCTCACGACGCCAAGGCCGCCACGGTTCAGCACATGGGTGTAGATCTGGGTGGTTTTCACGTCACTGTGGCCCAGCAGCTCCTGCACAGTGCGGATATCCTGGCCGCTCTCCAGCAAATGGGTGGCAAAGCAGTGCCGCAGGGTGTGCGGTGTGGCCGGCTTGAAAATACCGGCCGCCTGTACGGCCCGCTTGAACCCGCGCTGGATACGCTTCTCATCCAGATGATGGCGGCGCACAGCGGCCGAACGCGGATCAACCGACAATCCGGCAGCGGGAAATACGTACTGCCAACCCCAGTCCCGCGCCGCATTGGGGTATTTGCGCTCCAGCGCAAATGGCAACCACACGTCACCGCGCCCCTCCAGCAGTTCGGCCTTGTGTACTGCACGCACCACGGCCAGATGCCGCTGCAACGACTGCAGCAGACTGCGCGGCAATACAGTGACCCGATCCTTCATGCCCTTGCCGTCGCGCACCAGAATCTCCCCGCGGGCGAAGTCCACATCCTTGACCCGCAGGCGCAACACCTCCATCAGCCGCATACCCGTGCCATACAACAGACTGCAGACCAGCCAGAGATCGCCCTCCAAGCCAACCAGCACCCGGCGCACCTCATCGACAGACAGCACCACCGGCAAGCGCTGCGGCTTTTTCGCTCGCACCACCTCATTCAGCCAGGGAAGGTCGATAGCCAGCACCTGCTTGTAAAGAAACAGCAGCGCCGCCAAGGCCTGATTTTGGGTGGACGCCGACACCTTGCGCCGTACCGCGAGATCGGAGAGGAAAGCCTCCACCTCTGACGCGCCCATTTCCACCGGGTGGCGATACCGATGAAAACGTATGAACTGCTTAACCCACTCGCAATAGACCTGCTCGGTGCGAATGGAGTAGTGTTTTACGCGAATCCGGTCGCGCATCTGATCGAGTAGCTTAGGCTTGCCGTCCATGGCGTATAACTCCCCGGAGCGGTCATCCTGACCGCGGAACCCGCAGCGTAGACAGGGAGAGCAAAAATGACAAGGAAGGTTATCCACCAAGCCCGTCCGGGATGTTATGCACCATTTGGTGTCTATTTATAGTTAACCAACGATATACGACATTTTGCGTAGGGAAACGTAAATGATGTGGAATCAGCCACAACGTAAATCGAAAATCGCTGCTATACCCAACCAGGGTCTGCGGCGGAGCATAACGAAGTTAATGCGCACGCCGCAGACCCTGGTTGGGGTTGAGGTAAATTTTCGATTTTCGCCGGCGCCTGAGCACCCATCCCATTTACAGTCCGCTGCGCGGACCGGTGCAATATCGTCGGCTAACTACTCGCTAGAGCACACACCCACGCTGCGCGCGGGCGGTGCTCACCTCGAACGTTAGGTATCACAATGCTCACCAGCATAATCCCCATAGCAATAGCGGCAATATTTCTCACGCTAGCCTTATTCATTTATTCTGCCTTCCATCGCACCATTTCCAAATCATCTGCCGGGTTAACTCTAGCACTGAGCACACTTTGGTCATTTATTCTTATATTCCCATGGGGCATCACCTGGATTTACGTACCGCTGATCAATAGCATTTACACCAACAACCCTGAATTACAGTCTGCGGCTTGGGACGTGGCAGTTGCTTTAGCTATCTATTTAGGCATGTACCTTTCATACGCACTTGGCCTCATCGCAGGCTGTTTCGCGACATGGAAGCTCGCAAAACTGTCACACAAGCTGCATCGTGCAAGCGCAACCTAACTTGCGGTTCAAGGCCGCTCGCTTCGCTCACTCGGGACGTCCGCAAGCGGCCGCCCCTTAACCAAACGTTATATGCTCATCTAGCCATGGAGTAGCCTTTGAAAATTTACTATGTCGACGCTGAGAACATCGGCTTAAGCATGCTGGATGAGATAACGATCTCCATCCTTGATAGAGTTTTTGTTTTCACGAACTCAGAAAGCCTTAAATCTGCATGCAACAATGCTCTTTTGACCTGTGTAAGCGGCTACCCGCAGGGGCAAAATCAAGCTGATTTCTACATAATCGCCCATCTATCAAATGTTCTTTCCCACCTCTCAAAGGCAGAGAAAAAGGCAATAGAATTTTTCCTTTGCTCTAAAGACCAAAACCTCTGGAAGGCTTTCGAATTTCAATGTTCGCTTGCAGGAGTAAAATCTAGCGCCACACACATAGCCATTGAAACCGGAACCAATAATGTTGTCGTCGCAATTGACACATCTATTGAGGCAAAAATTCTTAAGCTTATGTCCCAGCCGATTACATCAATTGAAATACAACAAAAGTTAAAAATCACACAATCTGAATTTACAGTTTCTTTTAATCGACTTATAAGTTCTGGAAAAATCAAGCGACAGGAAAACTCTAAAAAGCACTGGCTCCGAGTCGGGAGCATATAACTATGCGCTCAACTTCGCTCACTTCGTTCGCTGGACAGCCAAAAGCTGCGCTTTTGTCCGCCCGTTAGCTTAATCGTTAGGCGTAAATCCAGTCAGGGTAGAGGGTAATATGACTATAAGATGTGAAGACATTATGGCCCTCATCGATTCAGTTGGAGATGAGGCAATCGCGCGAAAGAGGATACTGGAAAAAGAATATGTGAAGGCTACCGGCAATGAATGCGATCTACCTTTGAACTGGTATCGAAACAGGAAGAACTCCGACTTAAAAGACGCTTTCACTCTTGATGGCATAAAGAGAGGGTTTAGCGTTAGGGCTGAAAAAACAATGGGCGCTCTACCTGAGTACTGCAGCGTAAAGGATCAAGAGAAATGCAATCGCTTTGATTTGAGCTGGGAAAAACATAAAAACTCCCGAGATTTCTCCCTGGCGATTGAGATCGAAATGGACATTAATGTCGATAGCATCATGAGAGACTTCAATAAACTAATAAATAACCCTAGTGATTGCTTGAAGGTTATGATCTGTCAGGCGAAGCATGAAGAGCAAATTGTTCAGTATTGCAATGCGGTGGAAGTTGCTCTATCAGCATGCCCAGCTAAAGCGGGGAGTTATATGCTATCAATCTGGGCTTGGTCTCGTGGCGGTTTTGTTCATTACCAATATTAATGGCAAGTGGCGGTAGCGTGCTTGGTACAGCAGCAGGTCTGGCTGTGCGGGGTGAGCCGACAGCTATTCGTGGGCAAACCTGGGCTTCAATGCCTAACAAACGGTTCAAGGCCGTTCGCTTCGCTCACTCGGGACGCCCGCGTACCGCGGTCGCCCCTTAACCTAAACGTTAGGGCACCGCGCATGAGAAATGAAGACGGAACCTTTTGCAAAGACTGCCACCATCAACTAGATGAAGCACTAGCATCTAGCGCAAATTACTCATGTCCCAACTGCGGCTCCACAAAAAAATACATGAACATGTCCATCACTGATGGAGTTGGTCTATACGACTCTTTGGGTGCCCAAGCCAAAGACCCCAATTACCCCGGCAAAAGAAAAACCAGATGGGAAACATTTGTTGGCTGGGAGCGCAGTCATAAACTGCAAAAAATGGTTTACAAAACAAGAACTATCGACCGAGCCAATGACACATACCAAGAAATAGTAACCGACCCCAAAACAGGGGAAATCATTCATCACTGTGAAGAGCCACTTTCCGAGCACTTTGGCCATGGCACAGCAAAACCAAAGCCCTAACAAATGGTTCAAGTCACTCGCTTCGCTCGTTCGGGACCGGCTAAAGCCGGCCCCTTAACCAAACGTTAGGAGAAGCTTTGGAATATCAACGGGCCCGCCTCCAATATCAATTCAATAAACTCCGTCCAATTCGCGAGGGGGTTTACCCGCAGTACGGTGGAAACACTGAATTCGAATTATTTTCATTCTTTGAAATCTGCTATCACCTTAAAGACTGGGTGAAACATAGCCCAGAGTATTCCTCACTTAGCAATATTGAAAAATTCATAGATAACAGCCCAGCGCTAAGAATCTGCGCCGACATATGCAACAGACTGAAGCATTGCAAGCTAACGAAAAAGCCCAGAAGTAAATCTGAACTCGGGATTTTTCAGCTAAAGTCGACCACCACAATTTTCCCGCACCCCGGCGGCGCACTAGAAAGCCTGGATGAAGCAAAAATAGTCACTGAACGTGGCGAAGAATGCTGCTTCACTCTTGCAAGCGAGTGCATGGCCGAATGGGAACGTTATTTTAAGGAAAGCGGGGTTTAGTGCATGCTCCCCCTAACAACTGGTTCAAATCATTCGCTTCGCTCACTGGGACGGGCTAAAGCCCGCCCCTTAACCAAACGTTAGGTACTTGGCATGGATCATGTTTCTGCGTTTCTGACACACCAGCGGCAGTACGCCGCTGTAGGGCAGTTTGTTTCATCTTTTGAGTGGTGCTGCTGGAAGCTTCGTCACTATTCCTGCGCAATACTTCAGGCCAAAGGCCTGACCGATTTCAGTCTCGCAGAGGTGATTTTCAATCAAAGAGTATTTACCGCAGAGCCGCTTTTTTCTTGCTTTGCAAGCATGGCAGCGCAATCATCAGGCCAAGATAAAGTTTTAATCCAGCAGCTAGACGCTTTGAGAAGCAAATTCAGCAAGCTTGTGAAGGCGAGAAACGACCTGCTTCATGGAACATACATGCTCGGCATTCATGAGAATGGCGAGCCTACAGAAATGCTTATCGAAAAATATACGCCAGATAAATTCGGCACCAGAACCATTGAGGTCATCTCATCAGAGAAAATGATGGCGGACCTCTTGCGCGAGGCAGAGGAAATTAAATCTGAAATAAGCTCAGTTTTCACTACAGTCTGGACTCTCATCAGACCGAAAAGCTCTGCATGAACTCCAGCTTGGATTTTAGATCAAGGCGAATCGTCTAGACTTCAAATCACTGCGTCAGGGTTGGATCCTCTGCCTAACTTGGCGCTCAAATGGGACGCGCTGAAGCGCGCCCTTTAGCTTCAGCGTTAGAAGGCAACATGACTGAATCCTCTTCGCCCGCAATCAGACACAAAACCACACTGCTAATTCAGCAGCAGTTTTATGTGTCAGAGGAGCGTGCCCAACAGTTAGCAGTAGCAGCACTTGAGGGGATCGAATCGCATGGAGGAAATCCCAACAACTGGGACACAATCGAAAAAACAGTCAATGTTGTAGTCGCCTCATGGATAAAGAGTGGGCGCCCACTGTGAGCCGCCTTCTAACAATGCGCTCAACTTTCGCTCACTTCGTTCGCTGGACGTCCAAAAGCTGCGCTTTTGGACGCCCGTTAGCTTAATCGTTAGGCATAATTAGCTTTCTAGTTGGTGCAGGCCATAGGCAAGGAAGTCTGAAACTCATCAGCTGTCCCAGCTTCCTTCTGGCCCCATCGGTTCTGTCCGGCTTCAAGTCTGAGGCACAACCACAGGTGGCTGCTTCCGTTCTCCGCAAGCAGGTGGCGGTAGCGTGCCTGGTTTTGTAGTGGGTTTGGCTGTGCGGTGTGTGCCGGCAGCTGTCAGCGCGTCAACTTGGGCTCCTATGCCTAACTTGTCGCTCAACGTGGACGCGCTAACGCGCGCCACCTTAGCTTCGTCGTTAGGCAATCATGAAGAACCTTGGCCGCGAAGAACTATTTGATTTGCTAGAAAGAATCGAAGAATTTCCAGAGCTAAGAAAATACCTCGATCATTACGTCGCAAGATTTGTTGCAGCAAAAGATCGCCAAGCTCTAGAAAAGTTATTCTCAGCGGGCGCATCCGCAAACTCGGCATGCCCGCTGAATGACCATCTTCGCCTCTTGCTTCATGAGTACGAAGTGGAGCACACATTGCATGGCCCAGAAATTCTCGCCATAGTCGAGCTTCTCCTGAAAAGCGGTGCAGACCCCAACCGAGTTGCCGATAACAATTTAAGGGCATATGACTATGCTGTATCTCATAAAACAGTCGATTTTGCAGGGCTTTTGGAAAGGTACGGGGTAGACCGCAGCCCACGAAAGCCAATATAAACAGTACCGAGGAGATTACACTGAATGCTGGCGGCATCACTTTCATCAACCGCTCTCACTCGGTGCGGTCAGGTGGCGGTAGCGTGCCTATTGTTTCTGTTGTGCTGGCTGGCGCGCTGTTTCGCTTCGTGTAGCCTTCAATCACTGCGCTCGGCTGGGCTCTTCTGCCTAACTCGGCGCTCAAATGGGACGCGCTAAAGCGCGCCCTTTAGCTTAATCGTTATACGGCCAAGGAAGCCCCTGCTATGACCATAAGGCGAGTCGTCAGAGCCTACAGCAACTCAACCGAGCGCGAGCTATGGTCACTGCCAATACATGATTTTAATCTTGAAGCCTTTCAGGTCGAGTTCCAGGCAGAAGTCAGTGATCCAATGTACGATTGCTGGCCTATTACCCAAAAGAATCTTCCATTCCTCAGCAGACACATCGTCAACCCACATGGATGGGACTTCATAAATTGTACATATTTCATCGAGGCGGAGGCCGCATAACATTGCGCTCAACTTCGCTCACTCCGTTCGCTGGACAGCCAAAAGCTGCGCTTTTGTCTGCCCGTTAGCTTAATCGTTAGGCCAATAAGGAAATACCGTGCCAACGCTATCAAAACTTCTCATTTCATTATTTTTCCTCAACCTAAGCTTCTACGCCAATGCAGAGGAAAATTTAATTGATCACTACAAAATCTACTCTGCCTGCGTAGATGAGCAAGCGCCTATAAACAATAGCGTCGTTCACAGCTGCGCAGAATACGCATCTGACAGTGCAAAAAAAGAAATCACACTCCTTTACAGAAAAATCTACAAGTACATTTCCACCTCTTCTATCGATGACGCACTGAAGTTTGAGAAGACACAACAGGCCTGGATATCATATCGAAATAACCACTGCGAGCTTTCTGGCTCTTATGTCGGCTCTCCAATGTATTCATATTGCCCAATGATGTTAAACATCTCTAGAGCTATAGAGCTGCGTGAGCTTGCCAATATTCAATAACCTTGAAAGCCTAACAAATGGTTCAAACCGTTCGCTTCGCTCACTGGGACCGGCTAAAGCCGGCCCCTTAACCAAACGTTAGGGAACGACATGAATTCGGCCCACGCGACCCACCTAAGCTCAGCATTTCTTATTGCAGCAACGCGCTCGGCAGAGCTTCGTGTTATTGATGACGGTGCCCGATTCGAATCTGCCGTGGTGCCAGCAATAGTCTGTGCCGCATTTTCAATTGAGCTTGGTCTTAAGTCTCTAATTTACAAAGAAAGCAATATCGAATGCAAGAGAGAGCATAAACTAGAAGCCTTGTTTAACAAGCTATTGCCCAGCACTCAAGCTGCAATAGTTCAAGAGCTAAGAATGCAGCCTAACGAATTTAACGAGCAAATTAGCTTAGCTAGTAACGCCTTCGTAGACTGGCGTTATGTATATGAGAAATCATCAATTAGTATTAATTTTGAGTTTTTAAAAGCATTAGCATCAGCGGTAGAAAAAATTAATAATTTGGCAACTCCCTAACTAGTGGTTCAAATCGCTCGCTTCGCTCACTGGGACGGGCTAAAGCCCGCCCCTTAACCAAACGTTAGAAGGCTACAGATACATGGAGGTTAGCTTGAAGGCGTACTTCACTGAAATTCTCTACGTAATCGCAATGTCCAAGAAAACTCAGTGGGCACTGATTCTTGGCGTGGCTTTCTTTATTGGAGTCAGCTTCCTCGGCAGCCATCTCACAAGCAATCTTCATTTCACCGGCCCACTAAAAGGCCTTGAAGACGAGATTGCAGGGAAGCTACTCAAGCGATACGACAAAGTAGCTCTTTTCGGCTTAATTTCGTTCTGGGTGCTAGCTTTTAAGCACTATCACCGCGACAAAAAGCGCTTCTGGTAGACATCTAACAATGCGCTCAACTGTCGCTCACTTCGTTCGCTGGACAGTCAAAAGCTGCGCTTTTGCCTGCCCGTTAGCTTAATCGTTAGGCCAATAAGGAAATACCGTGCCAACGCTATCAAAACTTCTCATTTCATTATTTTTCCTCAACCTAAGCTTCTACGCCAATGCAGAGGAAAATTTA
>Ga0209212_1005588_pt1 | contig 14903 bp, 12 predicted proteins | sample RifGroC2_FD_183996 | JGI IMG/M metagenome (GOLD analysis project Ga0209212, IMG submission 183996) | Groundwater microbial communities from Rifle, Colorado, USA - Groundwater C2 (SPAdes) (version 2) | ecosystem: Environmental > Aquatic > Deep subsurface > Groundwater | place: Rifle, Colorado... | reverse complement strand
TGGGGGCCGCCATTATAAAAGAGGTATCGAAGCCTCGCGGCACGGAGGCCGGGGTGGCGGTATCCACAATGTCGCTGACCAGCACGGACATTACCGGACTGCTGCCCGAGTTTCCCGTAGATCCGGAGACGGGTGTAAACGCTGGCAAAGAACCTGAAAAAAAGGAGATAGCAAAGGAAAAACTGAGTCCCGAGGAGGCAGCTCTACAGGCGGCTGGGGAGGAGACAGTAAACGCGCTGGAAATCTATAAAGCCGCGGAAAGCGAGAATGGAGAGGAGGACTCCAAGGAGGCTGCGGCGCCGTCGCAAGAGAATGCGGACGACGCCGTGCCAGGATAGGAATACGATAGTTACGTGATTTGTTTTTTGACTGCCGTGTGCTACAACTTAGTGAAGGTGATTTATGACATACGATAAGCGGATAATTCTTGTGGCCATGCTGTCCTGCCCGCTGCTCCCGCCGGCGTGCAGCCGGTGCGACGCCGCCTCCGCGTTGGAAATTTATGCTGCGGCAGAGTCTGCTGATGATGAGGCGGATACCGAAGAAGAACCCCAGCGCAGCGAACCCAAAGAAACTCAGGTGAGATCTCAGTCTGAAGTAGCGCTGCGGCAGGCCGCGCGCCGCATAGCCGTGGAATACGGCATCCCGCCTCTACGAGGCGGTTATAGAATTCGAATCAGGATTTAAATCCGGGAGAGGCTCAAGCGGCGAGTATGGCCTAGCCCAGGTTATGCCGGCCACCGGCCGTATGCTGGAGGCAAGCGGACAGGTCAAAAGCAGCTGGCGGTATGATTCCCTGGAGAACTTGCGGGCCGGCGCCGCCCACCTGCGTAACCTCAGGGTATCCATAACGCGGAGTGAAATAGAATACGCGCACAGAAAACAGTACAACCTCTGGGCCCTTCTGCTCGCCCAGTACAACGGCGGGAAAGCCGGTGTGGGTAGATCGATACGCAACAACGAGCGTCTGCCCTACAAACTGGAGTGGTATATCTACAACGTGCTGAAGCGGTATAACAAGCTATAGGCCTGATCTCTTATTCGCCTTTTGGGATAGTTTTAGGATACTTCTAGGATACTTCAGTCCGGATAACTGTAATATACTTATCCTGTAAGACACAGGCTGTAATCCGCGGTTACAGCAGAGCAGCGCGGCGGCCGGAACAGATATAATATAAAGCGACTATGGTTCTCCAATTTATAGTAAACGGTATATGCGCGGGGGCGCTATTCGGGCTTACCGCCCTGGGGCTGTCGCTTATTTATAATACCACCAAGGTTTTTCATTTCGCCCATGGCGCGGTGTATACCTCCGCCGCCTACCTGCTATTCTTCTTTCTCACTAAAACCAGCATAGGCGTAATACCCGGAGTAATTATTGCCCTGGCGCTGGCCATGCTGCTGGGCGTGCTGATAGACCAGGTGTTCTATCTGCCCCTGGCCGAAAAAAGTGCTGGAGGAACCGCCGCTATTCTAACCTCGCTGGGCTTATATACCGTGGCAATAAACATTATCGCCCTGCTTTTTGGGAATGAAACCAAGATCCTGCGCCCCGGTATAGAAAAGACCTTTGAAATAGGCGCGGTCATTGTAACGCGTATCCAGGTTATGCAGGTAGTCGCTTTTCTTGTGCTGCTCCTCCTAACCGCTTTACTGCTGAAGTTTTCCAGATACGGGCAGTTGATCCGCGCGGTTTCAGACAATGGCAAACTGGCTGAGGCGCTGGGCCTGGAGACCAAGAAGGCCAGAATAGTAGCTTTTGCCTATGGCTCAGGCTTGGCGGCCGTGGCGGCCTGCCTTTCGGCGCTGGATGTCGGGCTGGACCCCTATATCGGCATGCCGGTTACGCTGATAGCCGCTGTAGCTATGATCTTCGGCGGAATACGCATATTTGCCGCGGCGGCCATCGGTGGCGTAATAATCGGAGTTATCCAGAATTTGGTGGTATGGCAGACTTCCTCCAAGTGGCAAGCGGCGGTCACTTTCGTTATTTTGCTGGTCGTGCTCATTTTCCGCCCGCAGGGACTGTTAACACCTAAAAAGCGGCTGGAAGAATCATGAACTATATACTCCACATTTTGATAATGATCGAGATATACCTGATTCTGGGTCTATCGCTGAATCTTTTGATGGGCTACGGCGGCCTTTTCAGCCTGGCACAGGCGGCTTTTTACGGTGTGGGCGCGTACATTTCCGCCCTGATGATGATTAACCTGGGCATGAATTTCTTTCTCACGCTTCCCTTCGCTATTCTCGGCTGCATGCTTTTGGCTTTGATCGTAGCTTTGCCTTCCTTAAGGCTTAAAGGCGATTACTTCATGCTCGCCACCCTCTCTTTTCAGACCTTGGTTTTCACGATTCTATACAACTGGATCCCTGTCACCCGGGGGCCTTACGGTATCCCCGGTATACCGTCGCCGGTTTTATTCGGTTTCAAGATCAGCGAAGTATGGCAGTTTTTCCTGCTTGGCCTGGTGTTCACAGCCGCGGCGGTTTATATTTTCAAAAAACTATACCATTCCCCCTACGGACGGGCGCTGAAAGCCATCCGTGACAACGAGCTCCTGGCTGTGTCGCTGGGTAAAAACACAACGCAATTCAAGGTTACGGCTTTTGTTATTTCCGGTGGGATAGCCGCGCTGGCCGGCGCCCTGTTCGCCGCCTATGTTTCCTATATAGACCCAACAAGTTTTACGCTGGATGAATCCATTTTTATAGTGACCATCATAGTAGTAGGCGGCACAGGCAATTTGAAGGGGCCGATAATCGGTGCTTTCATAATACTGATAATTCCTGAAATTCTAAGATTTCTGCACATCCCGGATACGATAGCTCCCAATATCCGCCAGATAATTTACGGCGCGCTTATAGTTTTAATGATGCGGCTGCGGCCGCAGGGTATACTTGGCGATTATAAATTTGAGTGAGTTATGCTTGAACTGACTAATATAAACAAACATTTCGGCGGCATAAAAGCCGTGGACGATGTTTCATTATATTTTACCGAGGGTAAAATTTCGGCCTTGATCGGGCCCAATGGCGCGGGCAAGACCACTGTTTTCAATATCATAAGCGGCTTTATCCGGCCTGATTCCGGTGAAATACTTTTTAAAAATAAAACTATAGCCGGTTTGCCCGCCTGGAAAATAGCCGGCGCCGGTTTGGGCCGGATGTTCCAGGACAACAGGGTTTTTGGTAAATTGACCTGTCTGGAAAATGTGCTGCTCGCTAAAAAAGGCAATCCCGGCGAAAATCCCCTGGACGCTTTCTTTTCACCGGGAAAGGTTAGAGATTTCGAGGCCGGCAATATAACCGAAGCAAAACAGTGGTTAGAATTTGTGGGATTATCAGGCAAAGCGGAGATCTCGGCTGATAATCTTTCGTATGGCCAGCAGAAACTGCTGGCCTTCGCCCGCCTGATGGCCGATGGGCGTGAACTGCTGCTGCTGGACGAACCAACCGCAGGCGTCAACCCTGCCATGATAGGGCAGGTTCTGGCTTTAATTAAGAAAATAGTGAAAGAAGCCGGTAAGACGGTCATCATTATAGAGCACAATATGTCCGTAATCCTGGAAATAGCGGATTTCGTCTATTTTATGGACGACGGCAGGGTAGAAACCTTCGGCGCCCCTAAAGATGTGCTTGCGGACGAGCGTGTGCGCGAGGCTTACACTGGATTATGACCGAGAATATAACTCTTGTTCTTGAAAACATCCATGCCGCCTATGGCCGGAAGGAAATACTCCGGGGCGTCAGCCTTTCTTTACAGCCCGGGGAAATAGCGGCCCTGATCGGCCCCAATGGTTCAGGAAAATCTACTTTAGTCAAAGTCGTGGCAGGCGTCCTAAAAAACGCTGCCGGCACAATTCTGCTGAACGGCGAAGACATCACCAAGATGTCCCCAAGGGCCCGCGTGAAAAAGGGGATAGGCTACTTTATGCAGGGCGGCGAGGTGTTCCACGCTATGACCGTCAGCGAAAACCTGGCGCTCAGCGGTTATCGGCTGAACAAAAGCGAGATGGACGTCCGCATGCAAGAGATCTACAGCCTTTTTCCTAAACTTCAGGCTATGAGCGGCAGGCGAGCGGGCTTTCTTTCAGGCGGCGAAAGGCAGGCGCTGGCCTTGGGCATGGTATTGATAAACCGGCCCAAACTGCTCCTGCTGGATGAGCCTTCTGCGGGCTTGTCTCCAACCCTGGTTAAAAACACCTTAAGCCTAGTTCAGCAGTTCAACCTAAAATACGGAACCACGGTTATTCTTGTGGAGCAGAACGTACGGGAAGCCCTCCAAGTGAGCCGGCGTGCTTTTTTGCTGAAAAACGGCCAGGTAGTGTCGGAAGAGCACCCCGCCAAGCTGTTGGAAAACGAAAATGCGATTCACAAGCTATTTTTTAACTAAAAAGTAGGGCTTTGTATAACCGGAAAGGATATAAAAAGATATAAATGGCCTTCTTAGGATAGTTTTGGGATACTTAACGCTATTGGTATCCGCTATACTTCTGATGGTGCTAGTGCTCAGTAGTAAAGGCGCATAACAGAAGCTGGTAGTAAGAGCTGTGAAGAGTAAAAAAGAAGAAGTACCCAGTAATATATAATGATACAAATGCGAACTTTGCTGATAGTGGATGATGCGGCCGAATATGTCTACTCATTACGGAATGCATTAAAATCTGATTTCAATATAGTCTGCGCGTTCACTTTAGAAGAAGCCAAGAAGAAAACCGACAAGGCTATCGACATAATATTGGCGGATATCCGTTTGGATGAGGCTAATCCCGACAACCAGGAAGGCGTTTTGCTGCTGGAATGGGTTAGAAGTAATTTCCCGGATAAGCCGGTTATTCTTATGAGTGCGTACATGGCCGATGGCGGCAAAGCGCTGATTGCAAAAGGCGCGTCTGCCTTTATGGAAAAACCGGTATTCCTGTCGGAGTTAAAAGAAAAACTAAAAATTTTAGCGAATAAGTGAAAATACTAAGGAGACACAGAGTATGTTTAATAAAAAAGGGTTAATAGCACTGTCCGTAATCAGCGGTTTGTTCATGGCAACCTTCTCCGCCTGCACAAAAAAAGTTACAGAACCGGAAACAATAAAAATAGGGGCGGTTGTTTTTCTAACTGGCCCACAATCAGTGCTTGGGGAGGAAGTTAAAAATGCCTTTACAGTTGCATTAGATGAAATAAATCAGAAAACCGGGATTAATGGGAAAAAACTAGATATTATATACGAAGATAGCAAAGACAGTCCTAAGGATGCCATAATGGCATTCAATAGACTGATGCTTCAAAAACCTCCTTTAGTTATAGTTACAGGGGATGTTGTGGGTCTAAGCCTTATACCATTAGCAGATAAGAACAATATACCTCTTCTCGCAACTGTTGCAGCTGGGCCGGAGATTACACAGAAAAGCAAATGGGCTTTTAGGGTTTTTGTGCAGTCAGGACGCCAAGGTGAGCTTATGGCGGACTATGCTTATAAGACACTTAAAATAAAATCTGTAGCTTCGCTCTATATTAATAATGACTTTGGGATTACTACTTCTGGCGGGTTTAAAAAAGTTTTTGAAAGCCAAGGTGGGAAAATAAAAGGTGTGGAATCCTATGAGCTTGGTGATAAAGATATGCGGGCGCAGATTAAAAAATTGCAAACTCTTAAGCCGGAAGCTATATATGTAACTGGGTTTGGAGACGGATACGGGGCGTGCATTAAACAGATAAGAGAAATGGGGTATAAGGGTTTATTGTTGTCAGATAATTCCCTCTCTATTCCCTATTTTAGACAACAAACAACTCCAGCGAGCGAGGGCGCTTATTTCACAAGCACATTGTATGATGAAAGTTCTGAAGTTCCCATGACGGCTGGCTTCATTAAAAAGTACCAGGAAAAGTTTAATTCCACGCCTAGCTTTATTGGGGCATTCGCATATGACGCTCTAAAGCTAGCATCATCAGCTCTTGAAAAAGGCGGAGAATCTAGCGATGGGATTAGGGAATCACTGCTTTCAATGAAAATGGACGGCTTGGTTGGAAAAATTGCGTTCGATCAAAAAGGAGACTTGGATTTCCCTTTGGTTATTAAGAAAATAGAAAATGGGAAAATTCTTATTGTTTCCGGTGCGACCGCTGCGCAGTAAGGGGGCGGCTTATTTGGTGAAAAACTGATGAGGGGGGGATTCCCCCTTCATCAGTTTTAAGTTTAAATCCCATGGAAAACAAAACTACTGCCCTGCAATGTTTCAGGGAAATTGAAACAGGTTTCCTTAAGTTACTGGAGGAAGAAAGTGGGGCTTGTTTTGTGGGAAATCTTCAGAGAATGATTTCTGGTGGCGATGGTAATGGAGCTGGTCCATTGGAAGAGGCTTTTGGAAAGATAGTAAATCCTTTAATTTTAAATGCTTTTTGGGGAACCTGGATTGGCTTCATTTTATATGATGACGCTCTAAATATATTCCATATTCTGTATAAATATCCATCAGCTTTGATAGATGGCAACAGATATGCTTATATGACGCGATTTCTTGCATCGCAAGAATTTTCTTCTGCGCATTTTGTTGAGCCGATGACGGATATAATTTTCAATAAAGGAACACGAACACAGCCATTAACTGTAAAATGGCCGCGGGCGAATGCGGAGTCCGCTCCAGTGAATGGAAAAGCTAATGAACTGATATTGGATTTTTCCGGATTAAATATTAATAAGGTGGCGTTGGAAAAAATATCTAAGTTGACCGAGAATATAAATAAAAATAATGGTTTCTCAGAAACCGCAAAAGATATTTTGAGCATTGCCGCGGAATTCAACAAGTGTAAAGTGTGCAGCGAATTGATTAAAAACAACGTGGAAGAACTTGTGAGCAGATTTTCCATCGCTGGAGTTTTTCCGTATGAAACCGATATTTTGATTAAGAATTTTACCAATACTCTTATCTGGAACAGGCTTTTTGATGATCAGTGGCAGTACTTATACTTTATTCCGGCGAGATTTTCTGAGGGTGATGCAACAAGTGGGGTTGTCGGAGGATTTATCGAGGCCTTGCCCCCAGAAGACTACTTTATACTGACGCAAATAGTGAATCGATTGTATGCCCCGTTTCATTTTTCTTTTTCAATGATCACCTCCCGAGCGCACGCTCGACGCTCTGCGATGGCAGCTATTATGGCCCGGAACATGTCACACAATATCGGTAGCCATGTCTTGTCGGGCTTTGTGCCGACAAAGGGGAAAGAGGCGGAGTCTAAAATTCTAAATCAGTATCTTCAGAAGAGAATGGACATGATTGCCGGTGTAACGTCCGGCTGGGATGCCGCCCCGGAAGATATGTGGTTTTTCGGGGATTTAATAAATGGCTTTTTATCGAACACGATCCTGTTGGACTTTATCGTAAATACTTACGGCTATTCCTTCTCAGAAAAAAATATTCTGTTTACAATCAGATGGCAGCTTGTTGGTGGTGGACTGCAGACGGTGAAGTATAAATATGAAGAAATCTCTGAATATACTGCCGAGGACTTTTGTTGTTCTGGTCTCAAGGATTTGATCGGTAAGCTTGCTGGTATGGGGGTGACTCAGCCAGCCCCAAAGCAAGGACAGGCAGAAGTTTCTGCGAGCGAATTCCTGGTATGGCTAAATGGATTGCTCGGTAATAAGGATTTGTGCAAATTATTAAAGATAGAGGATGAGTCGCATTCTCGGGAGGTTAGTGCCCTTACTAACGGAGATCCCGCCGTTAAATTGCTGAACAGGGAACTTCTCAGTCGGTACGCTTCTGCACCGGTGGTTAGAGTGAAAATAGTTCCTGAGGGCGCGGAAGATGATTTTATGGTGTCCGTGCCCAATGGTGTTATTGGGGCGCATGCGTTTTATGTTATTCTGGAAAACGCTATGCGGAATTCCGCTAAATATTGTGAAAACAAGCGGTCTGATTCTGATTCCGATTTCGAGGTGTACTTGGATTGTGTTTTAGAGCCTGATAAAAATGCCTACCTGGTGAAATTATCTGACAATCTTTCTGAACTGTTTTCGAGAGAGGGGAAAAACAATGCCGAATCGATACATGATTCCATTGTCGGGGAAATCATAAAGGATTCCGGAGAGCCTATTACGGAGGGGTTGGGGATAGCGGAAATGGGGATTGCTGCCGGATTTCTGGCTGGTGGGCGAAAAGATTGTTTATTCTTTGAACTTCCCGAAAAGTTCAATGCAGGTCTTCTCCTTTCTTCCGAAAAACTAATAAAAAGGCCATTGAAGATTCTGGAGAAACGTGTTCCGTCCCGGGAGTATTTTGAGTATGAGTTTTATCTTCAAGCGCCTAAGAACCTTCTCATAGTCGGGGATATTTCTATTAAGCCTGAAAAAGGTCTGGGGATAGAGGTGACAGATGATTTTAGTCGCCTTCTTAACCCGGATTCGAATTATAAAATAGTTTATATTCACAAACAGCCTGATGGTCTGGATTTGTCTAAATGGCTTTCGGATAATCACTGGAAACTCCCTTACCGCGTGGTTATTTCGAAAGAAGCGCTGCCAAAAGATTACAAATCATCTCCTGAGCGGAGATTCTTCGTTGTTGAGCCGGCCCTATTGTCTGGGCTTTCTGGTAAGGCTGATTGGGAGAAAGCTGTTGTGGCTTTGTATGAGCAATGGATATCCGCTAAATGGCCGGGGGGGGATAATAAGCCCAAGCCGCTCTCTCAGAGGCATGTGATGATGAGCTTTCATGAGGAAGCGTCTTTCGCGCGCTGGGTTGAGGTATTAAAGCAAAAGGTGATAAAAGAATGGGAATGTCATGTGCATATAGCGATGACCAGCGAAAACATAGTGCAAAAATATTTCTCTAACAAAATACAGAATATATTTCTGGATGCTTATGATTTCAACGGTGCTATTCGAGAATGTCTGGTGCTTGGCAATGATTGCATTTTGTACGATAGACATTCTGATTTTAAGGCCACAGTAAATACTGTCAATCATGGTGGTGCGAATATCATTCTCCACCCAATAGGACAAATGGAACAGGCTCAGAGGCTAGGGGATACGCTCTCAACGCCCCCGGCGGATGACAATTCCTTTAAAATGTTCATTCTTTCACTTATTGAAAGCGCCCTAACAAGTGTGGTGATAGTAGATGAGAGAGTGCTTGAAAGTCTGCTCGAGCGGAATGGGAAATTGAGGAAGGACGGCCGCTATTCCGTTAAATCCTTTCATGAAAGATTGAAGATTTTAGTTCCTTTTACTGTAGAGTCGGCAACGAAGGCGGGTGAGGCTATCGGGGTTCAGGTTTCAGAGAAGGTTAAAGTTACCGATAGTAAACTGCTTGTTAGCTCATCTGTGTGGGAGTTGGGGGAAATTAAACACGCAGATATAATAGTGTTTCACCAGGGCACAATAGACTTGATGGCTAAAAAGAAATCCTCGGCTGAGTGGTTTGATGGTTGCTTCGGTCTGGCGCCGTTTTTTGTGGTGACTTCCGGCAGGGGGAAATATATTCGGCATCTGCCTGAGAAGTACGGGAAGAATAAAAACGAATTACCGTTTATTCAGGTTTCAGCTATAAAAGAGAGTTTGATAGATGATATTTCCAAGTACCATCTTGTAAGAGCGTTGTCGTCTACAAAAGGGGGGGTATTATGATTTTAGTGTTTACGAGATTAGTGGATGAAGGTGCTGTCCTAAATGAATGGCCTTTCGGAAATACTGATGTCATTGGCTTTACGGAAGACGGGCAAACTGTGTCCGCTGACCGAGTGAAGTCTAGAATTCAGGATATAAAACTTATGTATGTGCATAAGCGCCTTCTCTGCGATCGAGTGTTTCCGGAATTTATGAGCGCGCTGCCTGTAGATACTATTGCTATTGCCCATCCAGGAGGCTCAGACAGGCATATAAAAGATGCAATATCCGATATAAGCGCTGCTGCTCCAGAGGTGAATGTTAGTGGAATGCTTAAGGCTACCTATTCCGTTAATCGCGATCCGGATCTTGTCGGGCGTATTGTTAAGAATGGATTTGCTAATTCAGCAGCGTTGACCTCCCATTTAGTCTTTTTGTGTGAATATGTTGAGGAGTGGAAGCGAAAATTGGAGAATCTTGGGGTTTCTGCTATAAGGCATAAGGTTGGCGAAATTATTCTGCCTTTAGATATAGACCTGCAGGCGCTGGAAATGTTGTTCTATACTCAAAAAACAAAAGTGCATGAATATTTTAAGGACTGTTTTCCTGAGCCAGACGGTGTCGCGCGGGTAGGTATTGTAATTAAATCAGCGTACAAGCTGGTAAACACTAATAATTTGCTAAATAATAATGCTGCCATTCAAGACTTGTTTACAAAGGATGTTGTAGCAGTAGGGGATACTTTGAAATTTGATAAAAAAAAGTTTGAGAAGTGGCAAGGAGAATCTACTGATCTTTTTGTGAAAACGTATGCGCCTGGTGATGATAAGCATCATATAAACCTTTTTCATGAATGGTTTAAAACAGTGATGAGCGCGATAAGTCGTGCGAAATAGGTTGTCTATGCCGAAGTTGAGGGTATTATTGGTTGCTGGCGATGCGAAAGTCATGGGGAGCCTCAGGCGGGCTCTGATGGCTTTCAGTTGCCAGGTGGAAATAATTACAGATGAGGATTCCTTGCGTGGAGAGATGGGGGCAGACCGTAACGCTTTAATCTTACTCTTTCAAGGAGGGGCCAAAGCAATTGAATACTGGCTGTGGGATATCATTCGGGTTAAATATTTTAATCCAGTCCTTATGATAGGTTCTGAGGACGAGGCTATGTTCCGGGAAGAACATTCAGAGTGCATCCATGCCGAGTGTAATCATGGTTATATGTGCACCCCTTTTGGCTTGAATCGGTTTCGGAAGTGCGTTGCTGACGAGGAGCTGACTCCCATAGGCGGAGAAGATGAGCTGGAGTCTATCTATCGGCGTTTTTCTAAAGAGCCAGCTCGTTTACATGAAGAACTTCATAGGTTTCACGCCGGTAGCGACCCGAAGATTCTGGATCGAATTCGGAAATTCTTTCAAAAGCAAAATGATTCCGTTGCCTCTAAAGAGATAGATAAAATAAAGAGTCAGATGCGTCCGGGGAAGTGGACTACTGGTTCTGCTGTGTTAGTGGGAGAAATCGGGAAAAGGCTTAGCGAGTATGCTAAACAAGGACTAAAAGATGAAAAAGAAAATTCTGTGGGTTGACGACGAGCCGGAGGTTCCGCTTGCTGGTCAGAGTGAGTCGCCGGAGCAGATTCTAAAGAGAATCTACAAGGGGAAGTATAACCTGCTCAAGGCAAAGAACTTCACCGAAGCTGCCGCCATAATACAGGCCGATAACAGCATCCGGCTTGTGCTTATGGATATACATATTAAGCCAAGCGCAACGGAAAAACAGGGGCAATATATTGCTCGTGAGCTTTACAAAATCAATCGAAACTTAAAATTTATAGTGCTGACCTCTTTTGATGGGGACAACCGGGAGATTTCGCTTGGAGAGGCGGGCGCAAGAATCGCTCATGTTTTAAAAAATGAGTTGTGCAATAAAAAAGAATTTCTTTTAAATCTCAGTTCAGCCGTACTAGAGGATTTTGAAAATAAAACCTGGAAATTTGAATGGGATTATTCCAACACTAAATTGTGGGTTAAGAATAAATCAAAGAAGATTAATCATTCGGTCGGTTTTTCTGGGTTTAATGGCGCTTTCCTGGAATACTGCCTAAACTCTAACCAGAAGATGTTTGACAGGGGGGACTTGGCCAGGGACCTGAGCCCTAATTCGCCTTCAGTTGAAAGACTTACAAGTTATGTAAATGAGAGATTGCGCGAACAGACTAATGGCAGACTTTGGGGTATGTTCGTGAGAGGTGCGAGAGGTGAGATCGTTATGGCCGCGCCCAATGTGGAAATTATCGCCCCGGCCAAAAAAGGTGCCTCTTCGGCAATAAGTGTGCCCGGCACTGGAGCTGTTGTGGGCGTGCCTGCTGCTGGTGGCGCCGCCCAAAGTGATCTGGAAAGGCGCATTAAAGAATGTGAGGATAAAATTACGCATTTGCTTAAGTTGTTAGGGGGGCGGAAGAGAAAATAGCTGTTTCCGTTTAATGGTTCCTGTATCGGAACTGAAAGACTGTCAGGGGTGGCTAAAGCTGGCTGGCCGCAATCTCCTCGCGGCCAAGTTGCTGGCTTATTGGTGTTTGCGCTTTAAATAATAATGTGTCATACAAAGCGAAAGATGTCAGGGAAATAGCAGCAGACAAGCAAGCGGGTGAATTGTATATATGAAAATTCTGATTTCGTATCAACATCAGGTCCGCGATGATGTTGCGTATCATGTCCCGACTCCGGCTGCAATATCATTGAAGTCCGCTTTGCTAACCGGTGCTCCAGTCGGGGAGGTCGTGACACTAGGGTCTCACGATGAAATATGGTCGGCTGCTAAGAAAAAGGGGTATGAGCCACCGGATGTCCTGCTTATTATGGAATCAGATGATTCCAGCTATGTGGATGGCGTAAGCTTTCTCAGAAGTTATTGGGCGGCGTTGTTAAAGCATGAGACAAAGATGAAATTCCCGCCTGTAATATATCTTTCATGTACTTCTCTTCAGGATTTGTTGCGCAAAGACCTGCGGCATTTTATTCTCTGCGCCGGAGGCGTAACTTGTATCCAAATGCCGTGCTCACTGGGGGGTATTCTCCTGGACGTTGAAGGCAATGCCGGCAAGTCTATCCAGGAGAATATTGTTCGTAAGCAACTTAAAAAGTCATGCGAATTGCGCATGGAGGGGCTGGTTGAGCATGCGCGGAGAAATTTTATGGCGCAATATCTATTGCTGTTGGGCGCCAATTTAGCCGGGGATGTTATCAAGGACGATCTCGACAAGGTTAAGAGTAAATTAAATGATTTTGGGGGTGAGGAAGAGATAGATATATTTTATTCCACTATAACAAAAAGGGATGGGCAAGAAGATACAACTACTTTGCCAGAGCATCGGCCGGGTGTGGGGTGTAAAGTGCTGCTTATAGACAACGAATGCAGGAAATACAGCGAGACTGAATACTGCGGATGGACGGATGTCTTTACAAAGATTTTTGGCGCTAAGGTGCTTTCTACGGTGGGTAAGGATTGGCCGGGAATAGCTGACATGCTAACTTCTACCGGGGAAGGGCAGGAGAAAACTTATAACTTGGTGGATGGCGATATTCTAAGTGCTCTAACTCTGCCGAAGGGGAAGGTTTTGCTCCCTTATGACCTTATCTTGCTGGATCTATATCTGACAAAAGAGGACGACAATAAGAGACAGGCAGAGGCGGAGCATCCGGATCGCAACTATTCAGGGATGGAACTTTTGCGGGCGATTAAAAAAATAGATCGTACAGTGCCGGTGATAATGTTCACTGCCTCGGATAAAGCTTTTAATTTTGCTGCCGCCAAAAAAGATGGGGCCGCTGGATATTTTCAGAAGGAAGCCCGATCTCTAGATGAGGAGAAAGCCGCTGAATACTATCGTGGGTTAAAAACCGAAATCCAAAATAACTTGCATTACCGTGTAAAAGTGATGCGGGCGCTCTGGGCCGGTATAGCGCAATATCGAAACGGGCCAGGCCCTGATCTGGAACTAGCAAATCTTCTGGAAGTCACATGGGGAACGCTGAAGATGGGGAGCCTCCCATCCCTGAAAGCGGTGGGGGTGTTGCTCGGCAATATCCTGGATTTGCTGGAGGAGAGAAAGGATCTAGAGTCATATTCGCTGCCATTTCTGCTTCATAAACGGATTAAAGAAGGTGTAACGACGCGTCGTTCGGGTGGTCTTTTTATGGTGAAGCATCTTAGGAATTCAGTTGCACATTCAACCGCTAATCTGCGGTTTGAAGACGGGTGCCTTGCTTTATACTATGTTTTACAAAGTCTGGGTGTAGCGGTTGACTTTAAATATCCAAAACCTCTCGTGTTTAATTCCATTAGCACAGTCGACCAATTGAATGATAGCATTCGGAAAATTGTTTTCTCTGTTTGCAAGAAGGCCTGCGCCTGTCCTGGGGAACTATGCTCCAGTAAGATCGATAAAGATAAATTTGAGTGTTGCGGGATGACGGAGTCCCCGGAATTCAAGGCCGCCATGCTTGCTACCCATACCAACTTTGACGCCAACGAATATAATCAGGCTCAGGCGCTGTTTGGATATCTTTTCTTTTGTCTTAACTTAAAAGAAGAAATTAACACCCAGGTTTTGAACCTAATTTTGTCAAGGCTTGTGTTTTACAGTTCCCCTAAATCCTATTTGCCATGGCAAGCTGAGGGCACTGGCTTGTGTTGGCGTGGCGTAGTTAAAAATGGGAAACTGCAAACCATATTCGGAGAATTGGCAATAGGTGGTACAAGTAAAATAACTCTTAAGGAATCTTCCCCCTCTGAGGGGGCCACAGTCGGATTTGATCTTAATCCCGCATTCTTTAGAGAGCCGAAAAAATAAATAGATATTGGCTTCTATGTCTGGCCATGCTCTACGTCGGCGTTGCGTTTCCCACTCCTAATGTAAACACAATCTGTCCTTAGTGCGTTTCCCTTTCCGCTAGCAACTATTACCCCCCAGTGCTTCCCACTGTGGGATAGTTTTTGCATTCCTTCAATATTGGTTTTCGCTCTCTGGTGCTATACACTGTTTGTATGGAGACTAAAATCGTACCGGGAGAGAAAAGGCCGACCTGCAAAGGAATATTTATGAAACAGACTAAAGGAGGATATGCGCCGCAGTGGAAGGTTCTGGCCATCGTGGCTGGACTCACCGGGCTGGTAGCGGTTCCTGGGGTCTGTCAGCGGGACTCGGACGACGCGCTGGCGATATATGCGGCGGCGGGGGAGCTGGACGATTATGCCAGGGAGGTGGCGGGGGAGCCGCAGCGGCGGGCAGCGGCTAAG
>Ga0209212_1005587_pt1 | contig 14906 bp, 9 predicted proteins | sample RifGroC2_FD_183996 | JGI IMG/M metagenome (GOLD analysis project Ga0209212, IMG submission 183996) | Groundwater microbial communities from Rifle, Colorado, USA - Groundwater C2 (SPAdes) (version 2) | ecosystem: Environmental > Aquatic > Deep subsurface > Groundwater | place: Rifle, Colorado... | reverse complement strand
GTTTCAAACAACCCGCCGCCGCTCATCAGCGGGACGATCGACAGCATCTTCGCGCTGGTGTTCAGTTCGAGGATCGGGAACAGGTCGGTCAGGTAATCGCGCAGCACGTTGCCGGTGACGGAAATCGTATCCAAGCCCTTGCGGATGCGCTCCAGCGAGACGCGACACGCATCCGACGGCTCCATGATCTTGATGTCCAGGCCGCTGGTGTCGTGATCCTTGAGGTACTTCTCGACCTTGGCGATGATCTGCGCATCGTGTGCGCGGTTCTTGTCCAGCCAGAAAATCGCCGGGGTGTTGGATAGGCGCGCGCGGGTGACCGCCAGCTTGACCCAGTCCTGGATCGGTGCATCCTTGGTCTGGCATACGCGGAAGATGTCGCCCTGCTCCACTTTCTGTTCCAGCAGCGTCTTGCCCGCAGCGTCCACGACGCGGATTGTGCCGTTGCCGGCCGCTTCAAAGGTCTTGTCGTGCGAACCGTATTCCTCGGCCTTCTGCGCCATCAGGCCGACGTTCGGAACAGAGCCGATGGTCACCACATCCAGCGCGCCGTTCTTCTTGCAATCGTCGATGGTCGCCTGAAAAACACCCGCGTAGTTGCGGTCCGGGATCATCGCCTTGGTGTCGTATGCCTTGCCGTCTGCGCCCCACATCTTGCCGCCGTCGCGGATCATCGGCGGCATGGAAGCGTCGATGATTACGTCGCTGGGTACATGCAGGTTGGTGATGCCCTTGTCGGAATTCACCATCGCCAGTTGCGGCTGTTTCTTGTAGCAGGCAGCGATGTCGGCTTCGATTTCGGCGCGCTTGGCATCGGGCAATGTGGCGATTTTCGCGAGCAGGTCGCCGAAGCCGTTGTTGACGTTGACGTTCAGCTCCTTGATGGTCGCGGCGTGTTTGTCGAACACATCCTTGAAGTAGACGGTGACGGCGTGGCCGAACATGATCGGGTCGGATATTTTCATCATGGTGGCCTTGAGGTGCAGCGACAGCAGCACGTTCGGCTCTTTCTTCGCTTCCTCTATCTGCTCCGCGTAGAACTTGCGCAATGCGCGGCAGCTCATCGCCGATGCGTCGATCACCTCGCCCGCCTTGAGCGTGGTCTTTTCTTTCAGCACCGTGGTCTTGCCGTCGTCGCCGACGAACTCGATGCGTACCGGGCCGGCCTCGGCGACGGTGACAGATTTTTCGCTGCCGTAAAAATCGCCGCCGCTCATGTGCGCGACGTGGGTCTTGGAATCAGAAGCCCATTTGCCCATCCTGTGCGGATTCTTGCGCGCAAAATTTTTCACCGACAAAGCCGCGCGGCGGTCGGAGTTGCCTTCGCGCAGCACGGGGTTCACCGCGCTGCCGAGGATCTTGCCGTAACGCGCCTTGATTTCCTTCTCGGCGTCGTTCTTGGGATCTTCGGGATAGTCCGGAACCTTATAGCCTTGCGACTGCAATTCCTTGATCGCCGCTTTCAGCTGCGGGGCCGACGCGCTGACATTCGGCAGCTTGATGATATTGGCTTCCGGCTTCAGCGTCAGTTCGCCCAGTTCGGTCAACTCATCGTTGATCTTTTGGCTATCGGTCAGGTTTTCCGGGAAGTTTGCGATGATTCGTCCGGCCAGGGAAATATCCCTGGTTTCGACGGTAACGCCTGCCGCCTTGGTGAAGGCCTGAACGATCGGCAGCAATGAGTAGGTTGCCAGTGCCGGCGCCTCATCGACCATCGTGTAAATAATTTTTGCGGTTGTCATGATTTTTTCTTTCTCAATTAAATAATGTAGGTCGGGTTCTACCCGACATGTCGGGCAAAGCCCGACCTACGCCTTATTGTTTTAAGCCGCCTTCATCTGGCTGGCGAACAACGAAAGCGCTCCGCCGGCACGGATCATCGGAATGTCTTCCTTGCCCTGCGCGAGCTTGAGAGGCATGTCGCCGACGCCCTCCACCACCAGCTTGAGCTGGCCGCTTTCCAGGCCTGAGGTATCGAGGGACACTTTGGCGCCCTGTTGGATGCGCTCGAGATCGGCCGGGTTTTCGAAGGTCAGACCCAGAATGCCGAAGTTGGCAAGATTGGCCAGATGGATGCGCTCGAAGCCCTTGGCAATAATGGCGCGAACCCCGAGGATGCGCGGGCACAGTCCGGCGTGCTCGCGCGAGCTGCCCATGCCGTAGCCGTCGCCCGCGACGATGAAGCCGTGGCCGCCCGCATCGCGCACTGCCGCCGCGCGGGTGCTGAAGGTCTTGTCCACCTGGACGAAAGTCGCCTGCTTGGCGTACTCGTCCGCATTGGAACGCAGCGACAGGTACTTGCCGGCAGGCTGGATATGGTCGGTGGTGATCTCGTTGCCGAGCTTGAGCAGCACCTCGCCGGACAGCCTGGCCGGCAACGGATCCAGCGTCGGCAGCGGCGCGATGTCGGGGCCGTAGCGCATCACCACCTTGGCGGTTTCTGCGGGCGGCAGCGGCGCGATGTATGCATCCATATCGACCACTGGCGGAACCAGCTTGAACGCGAAATCGGGATTGTCGCCGAGCAGGTCGCGCGGGTCGGTCAGGCAACCCATCACGGCACTCGCGGCGGCAGTCACCGGGCTGACCAGATGCACCTTGGCGCTTTCGGTGCCGGAACGGCCTTCGAAGTTGCGGTTGGCCGTGGACAGCATCACGCCATTGCTGGGTGGCGAAAAGCCCTGGCCGATACACGCGGAGCAGGCGTTTTCCATTACGCGCACGCCGGCGGCGTAAAAAATTTCCAGATAACCGGCTGCCGCCAACTGGCGGGCGATGGCCTGCGAGCCGGGCGCGATGGCGGTGTCGACCTTGACCTTCTTGCCGCGCAGCAGCTCGCCGACACGCGCCAGGTTCTCGTAGTTGGAGTTGGTGCAGCTGCCGATGAACACGGCATCGATCGGCATCCCGGCATGCTGCTTGACCGGCTCCATGCCCTTCAGGCGCGGATACAGCGCGATGGTCGGCTCCAGCGCCGACAGGTCGATTTCGACGGTACGCGAGTAGGTCGCGCCCGCATCGGCGGCCAGCGGCTGCCAATCATTGCCGCGCTTGCGGCCTTCGAGATAGGCCTTGGTGATGTCGTCCGACGGGAAGATCGAGAAGGCGACGCCGGCCTCGGTGCCCATGTTGCAGATGGTGGCGCGGTCGGTGACGTTCAGGCTCTTCAGGCCCGGCCCGGTGTATTCCAGGCAGATGTCCTTGTTGCCCTTGATGCCGATCACTTTGAGCACGTTCAGGATCACGTCCTTGGCCAGCACACCCGGATGCAGCGCGCCGGTGAGGTTGACCTGCACCACTTTCGGCATCTCGATCTTGTAGGAAGTGCCGGCCATCGCGAAGCTCACGTCCGTGCCGCCCGCGCCCATCGCCAGCATACCCATGCCGCCGGCGTTAGTGGTGTGCGAGTCGGAACCGATCACCGACTTGCCGGGAGTCGCGAAGTCCTCGAGGAACACGCTGTGGCAAATACCGAGGCCGCCGCGCGAAAACCAGCAACCGTATTTTTTGGAGAAGGTTTCCAGATAGCGATGGTCGTCGCCGTCGATGTAGCCGACTTGCAGGGTCTTGTGATCCACCACGATGACCGAGGTGGTCTTCACCCGATCCACGCCCATCTTCTCGAAGGCCAGCGCGGCAGCGGTGCCGGTGGCGTCCTGATAAAGGGTGTGGGTGAACTGGATTTCCAGCGGTTGCCCCGGTTCGGGGAGTTGTTTCAGTCCTCCGGCCGCGTTGGCCAGGAGGATTTTTTGTGCAACGTTTAATGCGGTCATAGCCTCTCCAAAATTATTGCGTCAAATAAAAATCAGTCGTCATAAGACGGGTAAAGCAACACAACTCATTAGGAGATTGATGAACTGTATGATGGGTTACGCGCTGTGCTCCGCCCATTCTGCGTTCCGCTCCAAATAGCTGCATTAACAAAGCAAGATTATCGCGTAAAAGTTCTGGGTTTTCCAATGTTTTGTAGTCAGTGGGTGCATTTGAAAGTGTTGGTCAATTGCTAATCTGTGTCGGGTTAGTGCGCAGCGTACGTTCTGCGCACGATAAAACAACCCAAAACCGTGCGCTACCGAGAGAATACCAATACTTTCAAATGCCCCCCAGCTTACCCACCATACGTGACATGCCACTATTTCCTGATACAATCCGGGCAGGCAGAGCGAAGGATGGTGGCAGGGTGGGTAATAAAAAAGCCTTGTCGTCAATAAATCTCAAACGGAATCAGCGCGTTATTCAGCCGTTCGAGTCCCTCCTTTGCACCGGCAACTCATTCAATTCAATTCTAAGGAAACCCAAGCATGTCCAGCGTAGAAACTGTGAGCGCGTTAGAACGCCGTCTTAATGCATCTATCCCCCAACAAGTCATTCGTGGTGCGGTTGCTGCCCGTCTGAAAAATATCGGTCGCACCGCCAAAATCTCCGGGTTCCGTCCGGGTAAGATACCGGCAAAAATTCTGGAGCAGCAATATGGCGCGCAAGCGCGCCAGGAAGTGCTGGGCGATGTGTTGCAGCGCTCGTTTGCCGAGGCTGTGCAGCTCAATAATCTGCGGGTGGCGGGGCATCCTCAATTCGAGATCAAGACTAACGACTTGAATGCCGACCAGATTGAATACAGCGCGACTTTCGAGGTGTATCCGGAAGTGGTGATGGGCGACCTGTCGGGTGAAACGGTGGAGCGCCTGGTTTGCGAGTTGACGCAGGCTGACGTGGATAACACCGTGATGACGCTGCGCAAACAGCGCGCTACTTATGAGCTTGCTTCCCGTGCCGCGCAAACCGAAGATCGGGTGTATATCGATTTTACCGGCAAGTTGGACGGTGAGAGTTTTCAGGGCGGTGAAGCCAAGGATCATGCGTTCGTGTTGGGTGTAGAGCGCATGATGCCGGAGTTTGAAGCGGCCGTTACCGGCATGAAGGCGGGGGAGACCAAGTCTTTCGACGTGACTTTTCCGACCGATTATCACGGCAAGGATGTGGCGGGCAAACAGGTAACTTTCAGCGTCACGCTGCACAAGGTGGAGGCGCCTAAACTACCGGAAGTGGATGCCGGATTTGCCGAGTCAGTCGGCGTTGAGGGCGGCGATGTTGGCAAGCTGGAAGGCGAGGTGCGCACCAATCTGCAACGCGAGGTGGCGCGCCGCCTGAAAGCGCGCAACAAGGAAGTGGCAATGGAGGCGTTGCTGAAGGTGGCACAGTTCGATGTGCCCAAAACTTTGGTGGAATGGGAAGCACATAACCTGATGCAGCAAACCGTGAAAGATATGGAATCGCGCGGGATGAAAATGAAAGACGTGGCATTGCCGCCGGAATTGTTTATCGAGCGTGCCGAAAGGCGCGTCAAGCTTGGCTTGATTCTTGCCTATTTGGCGCAGAAGCATGACTTGAAGGCCAAACCAGAGCAGGTGCGCACCCTGGTGGATGATTATGCGCAAAGTTTTGACGAGCCCGAGGATGTGGTGCGCTGGTTTTACGCTAATGCTTCCCAGTTGCAAGAAGTCGAAAATCTGGTTCTGGAAGAAAATATCGTGGACTGGACGATGGGGCAGGCAAAGACGGCAGACAGGACCATCCCCTTTAACGAATTGATGGAGAACTGATTCGATGCACTATCACGAAAATATTTCGTCCGGGCAACGGCAAGAGCCGCAAAATATCGGCATGATCCCGATGGTCGTGGAGACCAGCGGGCGCGGCGAGCGGGCATACGATATCTATTCGCGTTTGCTCAAGGAGCGCGTGGTGTTTCTGGTCGGCGAGGTGAACGACCACAGCGCGAACCTGATCGTGGCGCAGATGTTGTTTCTGGAGTCGGAAAATCCGGACAAGGATATTCACTTTTACATCAATTCGCCGGGCGGTTCGGTAACCGCCGGCATGGCGATTTACGACACCATGCAATTCATCAAGCCGGATATCAGCACACTGTGCATCGGGCAGGCGGCCAGCATGGGATCGTTCCTGTTGGCGGCGGGCGAGAAGGGTAAGCGTTTCTGTCTGCCCAATTCACGTGTGATGATCCATCAGCCGATGGGCGGTTTTCGTGGACAGGCTTCGGATATCGAAATCCATGCGCGGGAGATTTTGTATCTGAAGCAGAGGCTCAATCAAATGCTGGCGCAGCACACCGGGCAAGCGGTTGAAACGATTGAGCGCGACACGGATCGCGATAATTTTCTGAGCGCGGAAGATTCCGTAAAATACGGGCTGGTGGATCAGGTGCTGGAAAAGCGCATTTAAGAAATTATTGAATTGCCGATAACACAATACAGAGGTAGTAGCGATGGCTGGCGATAAAAAATCGGGTGACAAATTGCTTTATTGTTCATTCTGCGGCAAGAGCCAACATGAGGTGCGCAAGCTGATTGCGGGTCCGTCGGTGTTTGTGTGCGATGAGTGCATCACGCTGTGCAACGACATCATGCGCGAGGAAATCCAGAATGATCAGGCCAAGACGGACAAGGATGGCAAGACGGATTTGCCCGTTCCGAAAAAAATCCGTGCGGCGCTCGATGAGTACGTGATCGGGCAGGAACATGCCAAGCGGATTTTGTCGGTGGCGGTGTATAACCACTACAAGCGCCTCAAGAGCGACGACAAGGATGGCGTGGAATTGGCCAAGAGCAATATCCTGCTGGTTGGCCCGACCGGCTCCGGCAAGACCCTGTTGGCGCAGACGCTGGCGCGCTTGCTGGATGTGCCGTTCGTGATGGCCGATGCCACCACGCTGACCGAGGCGGGTTATGTCGGCGAGGACGTCGAAAACATCATTCAGAAGCTGTTGCAGACCTGCGACTATGACGTGGAAAAGGCGCAGCGCGGCATCGTATATGTGGATGAAATCGACAAGATTTCGCGCAAGTCGGATAACCCCTCGATCACGCGCGACGTATCCGGCGAGGGCGTGCAACAGGCTTTGCTCAAGCTGATCGAAGGCACCAAGGCTTCGATCCCGCCGCAGGGCGGGCGCAAACACCCGAACACGGAATTCCTGCAGGTGGACACCACCAACATCCTGTTCATCTGCGGCGGCGCGTTCGACGGGCTGGAAAAGGTCATCCGCAACCGTTCCGCAAAGGCCAGCATCGGCTTCGGCGCGACCATCAGCAGCAAGGACGAGCGCAAAACCGGCGAGACCTTGCGCGATGTGGAGCCGGAAGACCTGATCAAATTCGGCTTGATTCCGGAGTTTGTCGGGCGTTTACCCGTCGTGGCGACACTGGAGGAATTGGACGAAACCGCACTGGTGCAAATCCTTACCGAACCGAAAAACGCGCTGACCAAACAATACCAGAAGCTGTTTGCGATGGAAGGCGTGGAGCTGGAATTTCGCGAGGGCGTGCTGCTGGCCATTGCCCGCAAGGCATTGGCGCGCAAGGCCGGCGCGCGCGGGCTGCGCTCGATACTCGAAACCGCCTTGTTGGATGTTATGTTCGATTTGCCTTCGGCGGAGAATGTCAGCAAGGTCGTGTTGGACGAAGCTGGCGCGGCGGGGGAAATCAAACCCATCGTTATTTATGCGGATACGCCAAAAGCAGCCTGAATAAGCACTTAACTGCTTGTTTTATTGCCTTGTTCCAGGGGGTGGTTGAATTTTTTCGAGCCACCCCCACCTAACCTCCCAGTCAACGAATAGGTTATTGCCATGTCAGAACAAGAGATTTCAAACGCTGTTACAGCCAACCTGCACCCGCTGTTGCCTTTGCGCGATGTCGTGGTGTTCCCGCACATGGTCATCCCGCTGTTTGTCGGCCGCGCCAAGTCCATCAAGGCGCTGGAAGCCGCCATGGAGGCTGGCAAGGGCATCGTGCTGGTCGCGCAAAAATCGGCGGCCAAAGACGATCCCGGCTTGGATGACTTGTATGCCATCGGCAGTATGGCGAACATTCTGCAAATGCTCAAACTGCCTGACGGCACGGTGAAGGTGCTCGTGGAGGGCACGCAACGCGTCAATGTGCTGCGCGTATTCGACGCGGACAGCCATTTCGACGCCGAGGTGGAAGTCGTTCCCGCCGAAGATGGAGCGGATAGCGAGTCCGAGGCAATGCGCCGCACGTTAATCGCACAATTCGACCAGTATGTGAAGCTCAACAAGAAAATTCCGCCGGAAATCCTGACTTCGCTGGCCGGTATCGACGATGCCGGCCGTCTGGCCGACACCATTGCCGCCCATCTGCCGCTGAAGCTGGAGCAAAAACAGGAGGTGCTGGAGGTTTTTGGCGTACGCAAGCGGCTGGAGCACTTGCTGGGGTTGCTGGAGGCCGAAATCGATATTCTGCAAGTCGAGAAGCGCATACGCGGTCGCGTCAAGCGCCAAATGGAGAAAAGCCAGCGCGAGTATTACCTGAACGAGCAAGTCAAGGCGATCCAGAAGGAACTGGGCGAGGGCGAGGAGGGTACCGACTTCGATGAGCTGGAAAAGAAAATCAAGGCCGCATCCATGCCTAAAGAGGCGCGTACCAAGGCTGAAGCGGAGCTTAAGAAGCTGCGCCTGATGTCGCCGATGTCGGCTGAAGCGACCGTGGTGCGCAATTATATCGACGTGCTGATCGGCTTGCCGTGGAAGAAAAAGACCAAAATCAGCGCCGACTTGAAACAGGCCGAAGCCGTACTGGAAGAAGACCATTACGGCCTGGATAAAGTCAAGGAACGCATTCTCGAATACCTGGCCGTGCAGCAACGGATGAACAAATTGAAGGGGCCTATCCTTTGTCTGGTTGGACCGCCGGGTGTGGGCAAAACCTCACTGGGGCAGTCCATCGCACGCGCCACTAACCGCAAATTCGTGCGCATGTCGTTGGGCGGGGTGCGCGATGAATCGGAGATTCGCGGCCATCGCCGCACTTATATTGGTTCCATGCCGGGCAAGATATTGCAGAACATGAGCAAAGTTGCGGTGAAAAACCCGTTGTTTCTGCTCGATGAAGTGGACAAGATGGGCATGGATATGCGCGGTGATCCGTCTTCCGCGCTGCTGGAAGTGCTCGATCCCGAACAGAACAGCACGTTTGTCGACCATTATGTTGAAGTGGAATATGATCTTTCCGATGTGATGTTTGTAGCGACGGCAAATACGTTAAATATTCCCGATGCACTGTTGGATCGCATGGAGGTTATCCATGTATCCAGCTATATGGAAGATGAAAAGATCAACATCGCTACGCGCTACCTGGTGCCCAAGGCGATCAAGAATAATGGCCTGAAGCCGGAAGAAATCAACATTTCCGAAACCGCATTGCGCGACATCGTGCGTTATTACGTGCGCGAAGCGGGGGTGCGTAATCTGGAGCGGGAAATTTCCAAGATTTGCCGCAAGGTGGTGAAAGCACTTTCGTTAAAAGAGCGCGATAAAAAAGTGGTGGTCAATGCGCGCAACCTCGATAAATACCTCGGCGTGCGCCGCTATTCGTATGGGATTGCCGAAAAGCACAATCAGGTCGGGCAGGTTACCGGTTTGGCTTGGACGGAGGTCGGCGGCGAATTGCTGACGATCGAAGCGGCCGTGCTGCCAGGCAAAGGCAAAACCACCACCACCGGCAAACTTGGCGAAGTGATGCAGGAATCCATTCAGGCTGCCATCAGCGTGGTGCGCGGGCGTGCCAGGCGGCTGGGCATCAACGAGGATTTTTACCAAAAATCGGATTTGCACATCCACTTGCCGGAAGGCGCAACGCCCAAAGATGGCCCAAGTGCGGGGGCCGGGATATGCACATCCATCGTCTCGGCGTTGACCGGTATCCCGGTACGTGCCGACGTCGCAATGACCGGTGAAATAACCTTGCGCGGAGAAGTGTTGCCGATTGGCGGATTGAAGGAGAAGCTGCTGGCGGCACAACGCGGAGGTATCAAGGTGGTTTTGATTCCGGAAGAAAACATCAAGGATCTGGTGGAAATTCCGGACAATATCAAAAACAAACTGGATATACATCCGGTTAAATGGATAGATCAAGTGCTGGAGCTGGCTCTGGAGCGCAAACCGGAGCCTTTGCCGGAATCGTCCGAGGCCGCCGCGCCTGCCGGTTTGCCGGCAACCGGCGGTGTTCAGGAAGTAGTGCTGGCAACAAAACACTAAAAAAAATCGATAGCAGTTAGTCGGTTGCGATACGAGACTAAAAAATTAGCATAATCGCTTGACCAAAGCTGCGAAGCCTTGATATAAAGCCATCACAGGACTTCTCCTGTTTTTTAACCACTAATTTTAAGGGGGCTTACGTGAATAAATCTGATCTGGTTGATGCAATTGCAAAATCCGCTGATATTTCCAAGGCAGCTGCCGGTCGCGCGCTGGATGCGACCGTGGATTCGATTAAAAAGGCATTGAAAAAAGGCGATACAGTGAGTTTGGTCGGTTTCGGAACTTTTAAAGTTGGCAAGCGTGCTGCGCGTAATGGCCGCAACCCTCGCACCGGCGAAACGATCAAGATCAAGGCAGCCAAGGTTCCAAAATTTACAGCTGGCAAAGGCTTGAAAGATGCTGTAAACTAGTCAGCTTCGTTGGGTGCTTAGCTCAGCTGGTAGAGCGTCGCCCTTACAAGGCGAATGTCGGCGGTTCGATCCCGTCAGCACCTACCACGAATGGTTTCTATAGTTTTTGGAGTGGTAGTTCAGTTGGTTAGAATACCGGCCTGTCACGCCGGGGGTCGCGGGTTCGAGTCCCGTCCACTCCGCCAAATCAAGGCGAACGCAAGTTCGCCTTTTTTCACATCTGTTTCTTTTAAATCAATAAACTGGTGTCATCACTATGTTCGATTTTGTCCATGAAAAAAAGCGGTTAGTGCAGATTGTGTTGGCACTTATCATTTTGCCATTTGCATTCTGGGGGGTGGATTCATACAACCAATCCGGAAATACGGCAGAAGTGGCTGCTACAGTGAATGATGCAAAAATTACCCAGCGAGAGTTTGAAAACGCGCTGCGTCAACAGCAGGATCGTTTGCGCCAAATGATGGGCGCCAATTTTGATGCGGCGGTGCTTGATAACCCGGAAATGAAGCATGCGGTGATGGACAATCTGGTTGAGCAGCGCTTGCTGGTTGAGCGCGCCAAGGCTATCGGCCTGGCAGTCAGTGACGGGCAGATAGCCCAGGTTATCCAGGGCATCGAAGCGTTTCAGGATAACGGGAAGTTCGATAAAAAACGTTATGAAACTGCGCTGGCTAACCAGAGCATGTCGCCGTTGATGTTTGAGGCGCGCCTGCGTGGCGAGCTGGTCGGGCAGCAGATGCGCGATGCTTATGTGCAAAACGGGTTTGCCCCAAATGGGGTGACCGGTGATGTTATTCGCCTGAACGAGCAACAACGGGTGGTGAGCACCTCGCTTGTATCATTTCAGCCCTTTGTGGCGCAGGCGAAAGTGGACGAGGCTGAGCTGAAAAAATATTATGAGCAAAATCAAAAGGAGTTTCAGGTTCAGGAGCAGGCTCAAGTCGAGTATGTAAAGTTATCGGTGGATAATTTGCTGACCAAGGTCGAAGTGAAAATGGAGGATGCACGCAAGCATTATGATGAGCATCCGAATGACTTTGGTACGCCAGAGGAGCGCCAGGCGGCGCATATTCTGGTTGCGGCCGCTGCCGCCGCGCCACAAGCCGAACAGGATGCCGCCAAGGCAAAGGCCGAACAGTTGCTGCAACAAGCCAGAAAAAATCCTGCCGAATTTGCCGGATTGGCCAAGCAGAATTCGCAAGATACCGGCTCCGCCGCGAATGGCGGCGATTTGGGATTTTTTGGCCGCGGCATGATGGTCAAGCCGTTTGAAGACGCCGCCTTTACGCTTAAACAAGGCGAAATCAGCGGGTTGGTGAAATCGGATTTTGGCTACCACATCATCAGGCTGCTTGCGGTTAAACCCGCCAGGCTTTTGCCGTTTGACGAGGCGCGCGAAGGCATCACCGGTAAATTGCGCCAGCAAAAAGCCACCGATATATTCGCCGAACTGGCGGAGAAATTCAGCAATACCGTTTATGAGCAAAGCGACACCCTGAAACCGGCCGCCGAATTGACCGGAGCGACGATTGAGCGGAGCGGATGGCTGGTTAAGGGCGTGGCTGCAGGCGAGCCTTGGACGGCAAAAATGCTGCAAGCGATTTTTACCGATGAAACCGTGAAAAATAAACGCAATACTGCGGCGATTGAAGTGGCGGCCAATACGCTGGTTGCTGCGCGGATTTTGGAATATAAGCCAGCTGCCACGCGTGCGCTGGGCGAAGTGCAGGAAATGATCCGTCAGAAATTGCTGCATCAACAGGCATTGGAACTGGCTGCCAGGCAGGGAAAAACACTGAGGGAGCAATTGCAGCGTGGCGACAAGCCCGCGCTGAACTGGACTGCTGCCCAGACCGTTACCCGTGCGCAACAGGGTTCGCTGGATAAGGAGTTGGTGCGAAAAATATTCCAGGCGGACGCAGCCAAGCTGCCGCAGTACGTCGGAGCGGAAACGCCGCAGAACGGCTATATGCTGGTGCGCATCGATGCCGTCAAGGAAGGTGACAAGCCTGATGATGCGAAGCGTACCGGCTATGCGCGAAAGCTGCGCCAGCTGACGGGTGAGGAAATGTTCCGTGCTTATCTGGCCGACGCCAAACAGCAGGCGACGATCCAAGTGAATTTGTCCAAGGCCGTGCCAGAAAATTGAACGGAAAATTGAACGGGGTAGCCCTGATCCTGTGCATGGCATAACAATAAAAACGCCACCTTCGGGTGGCGTTTTTATTGGAAGAAAATGAAATAGCTATACGGCACGGCGGAAGGCACTTTGCTCTTTTGTCTCGGTTGCCGGATTCAGGGTTATGCCTCGGTCGTGCCCATGGCCGTCGTATTGAAGCCGCCATCCACATAGCTGATCTCGCCGGTGATGCCGCTGGCCAGGTCGCTGCACAGGAACGCGGCGGCGTTACCCACTTCTTCGATGGTCACGTTGCGCTTGAGCGGCGCGTGCTTCTCGTTGTAGCTGAGCAACTTGCCGAAATCGGCGATGCCAGACGCAGCCAGCGTTTTGATTGGCCCGGCAGAAATGCCGTTCACGCGTATCCCCTTGTGCCCCAGTTGCATTGCCAGGTAACGCACACCGGCCTCCAGGCTGGCCTTGGCCATGCCCATCACATTGTAGTGCGGCATGGTGCGCACGGCACCGAGATAGCTCAGCGTCAGCAGGGCGGCATTGCGCCCTTCCATCATCGGCAAAGCGGCTTTGGCTAAAGCCGGAAAGCTGTAGGCGCTGATGTCGTGGGCGATGCGGAACGCCTCGCGGCTCAGGCCATCGAGAAATTCGCCGTCCAGCGCCTCGCGCGGTGCATAGGCAATCGAGTGAACAAAGCCGTCAAATCCGTCCCAGCGTTTGCCCAGATCGGCAAATAACTGGGCGATATCATCATCGCTGCCGACGTCGCATTGAAAAACCAGCTCGCTGTCAAACTCTCTGGCCATCTCCTCCACGCGGCTGCGCACCCGTTCGCCCTGGTAGGTGAAGGCGAGTTCCGCACCCTCGCGGTGCATGGCTTGCGCGATGCCGTAGGCGATGGAGCGGTTGCTGATCATGCCGGTTATCAGAATGCGTTTGTTGGCCAGAAATCCCATGCTGTTCCTCTATAGATGGTTGGTCAAAATGCGGCGGGCGATTATAACTGCAAATGTATGGATAGAACCCTGGCCCCTCGCTGGAGGATGCGGTTTGTCACGGGTGAAACTATTGGGATTTCCATAATTCGTGACAATATGTGGCTTACCGTAGGTCGGGCTTTAACCAGCGACTTGCTGGTGTTATTTGCCAGCTTAGTCGAATGGCTATGCAAAGCTAGCCCGACATGTCGGGTTAAAACCCGACCTACAAAATACGGGGGTTGTGCCCGCAATTATGGAAAACTCAATAACAGAGAAATTTTTCATCAACGCACTCCACGTGGTGCTTCCTGTGTTTATTGACACGGGTAGTATGAATGAGCGATATTGCCGGCGGAAACATTTCACCCGGCACGAGCCACGGGATTTGTGGAAACGGCCTTCAAGCGTAACAAATAAGATCAAGCGGATGGGGTTGATGGATTATCCAGAACAGCGGTTTGTAAATTGAAATGCCGATAAGAGCGTGGATAACCGACAAGGTTGCAAGCAAACCGCTGCATACCTTTATGTTGGCAAGCCTGGCATTGATTCTTGTCATGGTCATCGCCAGCGGCTACACGCAATCAAGATTTTTTGAGGATGCGCTGATTGATCGCGAGGCGGAAATTATCGAACAAACCGTTGTTGCGCTTGCGTTGCATGAGCTGCATGCCGAAGATTTCGATGATTATGCGTCCGCCCAGTCGCAGATGCGCTTCGAACAGGGATTCTCCGCGCTGAAAAACATTCCGGAAATGGTGCGCATCAAGCTCTACAATTCCGACAACGTCATCGTCTGGTCCGACGCGAAGGAGCTGGTCGGAAAATATCTGCCGAAGACCGACGAACACCTTGCCCGTGTCTGGGCGGGGGTTCCCAGCAGTGTGTTCGATCCCGCCCAACGCCTCTCGCACGCAAAAGATCCGCTGCCGAATATTCCGCTGGTCGAATTCTATGTGCCGCTCTCGATCAAAAGCCAGGGTGCTGCCGGGGGAGAAATCAAGGCGGTGGTGGCAGTTTACCGCTCGGCCAAAGACCTGACACGTACCCTGCGGCACGGCATGCTGTTGTTGTGGCTGGTCATCGTTATCGGCGGCACGCTGCTGTTCCTTGCGCTGTTTTATCTTTTTCGCTCGGTCTATCACCGCCAGCGCGAGGCGGAGAAACAGTTTTACCAGTTGAGGCTCTTGCAAAATCCAGCGTCTGAGCGGAATTAATTGCCGGATAAAGGGCAAAAATAGGTGGAAGTGGGCGGCCATTGCTGGCAAGATCAAGGTTCTAAAGACTCAATCAACGCCCGATATGAA
>Ga0209212_1005586_pt1 | contig 14907 bp, 13 predicted proteins | sample RifGroC2_FD_183996 | JGI IMG/M metagenome (GOLD analysis project Ga0209212, IMG submission 183996) | Groundwater microbial communities from Rifle, Colorado, USA - Groundwater C2 (SPAdes) (version 2) | ecosystem: Environmental > Aquatic > Deep subsurface > Groundwater | place: Rifle, Colorado... | reverse complement strand
TGTTCAAGCCGCTGATCGGCAAGGAATTCTGGTCCGGCTTTGGCGCTCTTTCGGCCTCCTGGACCGGCGGCAGCGCGAACATGATCGCGGTCAAGGAGGCCCTGTCGGTGCCTGATGCGGTCTTCGCGCCGATGGTGATTGTTGATACGGTCGTGCCGTACCTCTGGATGGGGATCATGATCGCCATGGTCGGCCTTCAGCCTGCCTTCGACCGCTGGAATCGTTCCGACCGCGCCATACTGGACCACCTTGGCGAGCACGTCGTGAAACATCTGGCGACGCACGTCAGCCGCCGCACTCTGACTGGTATCGTTCTCTCCCTTGCTGTTGCCTTCGCGGGGAGCGGAACGGCGCATCTTGTCGCCCGCCAGTTACCGCAAATACGGGACGTGGTGACAAGCTACACCTGGACAATCATGATTGTTTCTCTGATCGGTATTGTGCTCTCCTTTTCTCCGGTCCGTAACCTGGAGCGCTCAGGCGCCACGCGGACCGGCTACGATCTGCTCTATTTCGTATTGACCGTGATCGGCGCCAAGGCATCTGTTGCCAGCATCGGGTCTGCCATGGTGCTTATTGCCGCCGGGCTGGTGATAGTTGCCGTTCATGCCGCGGTCCTCCTGGTTGGTGCCCGCATCATGAGGGCGCCGATGTTTCTGGTTGCGGCGGCAAGCCAGGCCAACATCGGCGGGGTCGCCTCGGCGCCGTTGGTGGCCGAAGTCTATCATCCGGGTCTGGCCTCCGTCGGCCTGCTGTTGGCAATCCTGGGGAACATAGTCGGCACCTGGCTGGGGATTTTATCCGCGCAGCTATGCCGCATGATGTGAAACCGGGGTCGGGATTCGCGGAGGTGATAAAAACAAAGGCCTACTGTCTGATGACAGTAGGCCTTTTAGCGACCGGGGGTAACGCTTCATACTCCATCCCGGGATCAGAAACAAAGAAAAAAATCTTTTGCCTGAGCCTTTTTTGTGTTAGCTCTGGGTCCAGTGTGCATTAACCGTTCGTCTTGGTCCCATTTCCCCGGACCACTTCACGGTAGGCGGATTCCATCCGTTCGAGCACCGCCTCCAGGCTGAAATGCTCGGCTACGAATCTGCTGCCGTTTCCGGCGATGCGCCTCCCTTCGGCTTCGTCCTTCAGAAGGGTTATCACCGCGTCGGCGAACATCTCCGGGGTGTCCGCCACCAGCAGCTCTTCGCCCGGTCGGGCTCCGATCCCCTCGTTGCCGAAGGAGGTCGTAACGACGGGCGTGCCGGCGGCCAGGGCGTCCAGCACCTTGACGATGATCCCGCCACCGGTCAGGATCGGCGCGACGAAAATGGCTGCGCTCTTGTACACCTCGTCCGTGTCGTCGACAAAGCCGGTTACTTTGGTGCCGGGATCGCTCTCTGCCAGTTGCCGCAGCCGCTCTGGCGGACCGAAACCGGCGATGACGAACTCGGCGCCGGGAAACTGGCGGCGGACCAGCGGCAACACCAGGCGGTGGAACCAGAGGGCGGCCTCCACGTTTGTGGGGCGGTATTTGTAGGAGGCGAGGAACAGGAGCCGTTCTTTTACGCGCGGGTAACTGGTCGGCTTCAGGTCGAGGCCGGCGGGTATCGGTACGGTGACAACCGGCAGTTCCGGGGAGAGATCGAGCAGGTAGCGGCGGTCGAAATCGGAGAGGGTGAAAATTCGATCGAAACGCGACATTATCCTCGTTTCGACGGCCCGAACCAGCCGGAATTTCGCCTGCTGCAGAACGCGCCGCACCCCTTCGCTGCGCAGGAAGGCGCGCTGGGCGGGCTTGGTGATCACGTCGTGGGCGTCCAGCACCATGGGTGTTTTGCCGCGCTTGATCAGGATCGCGGTCTCCACCCACTCGACCTGCACCAGGTCGTAGTCTCCTTCCCTGATCAGCCTGTTGGCGAAGCGGCTGAAGGCGAGGTAGTTGGCGATCAGGCGCAAGCTGCCGATCAGGCCCCTCTTGACCACCTGGGGGTAGCTGAAGGGGTGAATCCGCGCACAGTAAGGGGCGAGGTCTGAAATACGCGGGAACTCACCCTCCTCGAACCTGGTGGCGAGGTGGATCTCGTGCTGGGGCGAGAGGCGGCGCAGCAGTTCGCTGACGTAGCGGCCGCCCGCATGGTAGGCTTTCTCCTGTGGCAGGAAAAGCGAGACGAAGAGGATTTTCATGGCACCATGGCTGTCATATAATAAAAACAACGGGAGGAAGGCGTCTGTGCGACTGGAGAGTGCTGCGGCTCAGAGTAACCCGATTGCGGGGCATTGGCAAAGACAAAATGCAAGTGGAGTGCTCCGGAGGGTAAAGTCAGCATTGACTCTTTTGTACATACCTTTAAAATAGACTAATTCGTCGCGCTGCTCTCGTTTAACGAATGAACCCAAATCTATACGGAAGGAGGAGCGAAAGATGAATCCAGAAATTGCGAAGTTGACTCCCGGCCAGAAATTGATGAAACAGGCGATACATGAAATAGACGACTATTTCGGTGAGGGTGTAGCCTTTAAGAACATTGAGTTTCTGGGCGGCTATATGCAGACTCTTGCGATCCTGGAACTCAAGGAAACTCTCAGGAACAAGCTGTGACGGCGGATCGCCTGCCTGCTGGCTCCCGCAGCATTTCCTTGAAACGGCCACGCCCGCCGGGTTACGGCAAACTCGCTGGGACCTGTGAGGGGACCTCTGCTTTTGGGAGCGAGAACCAGAAGGTCGCACCGCCGTCGACCGCCCCCTCGGCCCAGACCCTGCCGCCATGTCTGAGCACGATACGCTGCACGATGGCAAGGCCGACACCGGTCCCTTCGAACTCCTCGTTGGCGTGGAGACGCTGGAACAGGCCGAAGAGTTTGTTGCTGTAGGACGCGTCGAAACCGACCCCGTTATCCCTGACAAAAATCTCCGATTCGTGCTCCCGTTCCACTGCACCGATCTCGATCCTGGCACTGGCGCGCGCCCTGCTGAACTTGACGGCGTTGCCGATGAGATTGATCAGCACCTGCCGCAGCATTGCGGAATCCCCTAAGACCACAGGGAGTGGCGCAATTTCCCATGAGATATCCCTGAGTGCGGCTTCCTCCTGCAGATCGTTGACAACCTCCCTTACCAGCATGCCCAAATCAACCCACCCCTTCATCATCTCGCTGCGCCCCATGCGTGAGAACGCGAGCAGGTCGTCTATCAGGACCCCCATCTTCTTTGCCGCCTCGCTGATGACCTCCAGGTAGTGGCGGCTTTTATCGTCCAGAGCTGTCGTCGCCCTGGCGTTTAGCAGGTCTACGAAACCGATGATGTGGCGCAAGGGAGCGCGCAGGTCATGGGAGACGGAATAACTGAACCCCTCCAGTTCCCGGTTCGTGGCGGCCAGTTGGTCCAGCTGGGTTCTAAGGGCCAGGTTCAGCTCGAGGATCTTGCTCTCGTCTTGCTTTTGTGCAGTTATGTCGCGTACCACGGCAAAGACCCAGGTCCCTTCATTGGTCTCGATGGGGTTCAGCATGATGTCCACAGGGATCTCTCGGCCGTCCTGGTTGCGCCCGTACAACTCCAGTCCGATCCCCATCTGGCGCGCCCTCGGGTCTTCGAAAAAGCTGCGACGGTGTTGGCGGTGGCGCCTGTGAAACCGCTCCGGAATCAGATACTCTACGCGCTGGCCGATCATCTCCTCGCGCATGTAGCCAAAGAGTATTTCGCTCTGCTGGTTCACCTTGCGGATCACACCATTGCCGTCCACCACCACCACGGCGTCCGGCGCCGTTTCAAAAAGCCGCTCCAGCATGTTGCGGCTCTTGAGCAGAGCCTGTTCCGCGCTGCGCTTCTCGGAGTGGTCCCGGGTTATTTTGACGAAACCGACCTGCTCTCCGGCCGCGCCGCATAAGGCGGTGATGGTTATCGCGGCCCAGAAGCGGCTGCCGTCCTTGCGCAGGCGCCATCCCTGCAGCTCGACGCTGCCGCGGGAACGGGCCATCTCCAGTTCCCTTTGCGGGACGTCCGATCTGACATCCTCCTTCGGATAGAAAACGGAGAAGTGTTTGCCGACGATCTCATCGGCCCGGTACCCCTTGATCCGCTCCGCACCTTCGTTCCAGGTCAGGATGCGCCCCTGCAGGTCGAGCATGAAGATGGCGTGGTCCTTGACCTGCTCGACCATCAGACGGTACTGGCGGTCACCTGCCGGTTGCTTTGCCGGCTCTTGCGACTGGTCTGCCCCGGATGCTGTGCCTGCAATCGTGTCATCTTTTATGGTCATGGCTCTCGCCTTCAAATCACAATGTCCGGACTGCAACTGACAGTTCCGTTTGTCGGCTGCAGCTGCGGCCGAAGTTCATATCGAATATTATATATTTTTTCCACTGCCGGCGGCAACGCCGCTCTTTAATCTGCGCTACAAACAGTGATAAGGGGGGCACAGCGCATACCGTGTCCCCCTTATCACTGTTATAGCTTCAGCGGTTCATGGCATTGTGATCGTGTCTTTCTACCCTGTCTACGTCTGCCGCACCCTGTGCCGATGTTATGCTACCTGGCAGGGACTACGGTTTCGAAACTCTGCATCCAGTCGGTGCCGCGTCCAAGGCCACTGGCAAAACCGTCGCCGCCGTCACTGCCCCGGTACTTATAGGTGAATCGAAGCTTGGTCCCTGGTTGGACAGCTACAGGCAGCTTTACAGTGAACGGAGCTGTTTCATCCATGTTCAATTGAGTGGGTATTATGAAGGACATCGACCGTGCCGTCACCTTCCCTGCGGGATCCAGTACCGATACCCAAATCTCGAGGTCGTACATGACATGGTAGCGGACGTTCCGGACCACACCGTCGACTATGGTATTGCCATCGCCAACCCTTGTCTCCCAAGCCAGAATCAGGTCGAACTGGGAGTAGCGCTGCGGCAGGGTCTCCAGCCGCTGTCTGTTGGTGTCGGGGTAGGTGGCGCAGGCACCTAAGAGCCCGGAGACTATTATCAGCATTAATGTGCGTCGTAGCATGGCGGTTACCTCCCTTGGCAATTGTCCAATTGTACGCGAGGAGGTGCAAAATCACAACGAAGTGGCGCCGCGCGGGGGCTGGGGAGGGGCGGCATCGGAGCCAATGCAGCAGGGGGTGGCAGTTCGCGGCACAAAAAAAGCCCCTCTTGAGGTGAGGGGCGGGGTAGGGGGGTAGGTTTGCGTTCAAGTCGCGGGGCAGGGGGGATCGGGGTGAATCTCTGGTGCAAGTGCCCTGGTTTTTCCGGGCCCGGGCGCTGCCCGAAAGGTGGCCGGTGCCCGCCGGCATCTGGCAGGGCTGCCTCACCCGAAGGTGGCGATCTCGGGGCGGGTGAGGCAGCTCTTTTTGAAGGGAAAGCTTACTTCTCGAAGCCTTCGTGGCAGTCAAAGCCCCTGGAATGACCTCTGCGTTTGCCCTGGATTTCCTTCAGCTTGGCGGCCTGTTCAGGGGTAAGTAGCGCAAGGAACTCTTTTGCTTGCTGGCTCTTTTGCACGGCAAGGTCCGACTCGATGGCGGCGACCTTTGCCGCCTGTGCCCGGACGGCCGCCTCGTCGGCGCTGCCGGAGTGCACCAGCGCTTGCAACTGGCGCTTCTCTGTCCTCATGGTGTCCAGCAGCGGCTTATGCTGTGCCCGGCTGGTTTCGAAAAGCGCCTTGGCCCTGGTCTTTTGCTGATCGGTCAGTCCCAACTCCTTGGCCATCTTCTTGAAAAAGCGCTCCCCTCGCTGACCCTTGTGCCTTTGCTGCTGTCCCGATTTAGCTTCCGGTCGCTCGCCAGGCGAACCGTAATCGGCAAATGCGGTCTGGCCGCCGAAGGCCGTGGCTGCGGTGATGCAGGTGAACAGTGCGAAACGTCTTAGCTCTTGTCTCATGTCGATGCTCCTTTTTGGTGGTGATTCCGGGAGATCCCGGTTTGCTCATGCTGATGGAGCAACATTACTCTTAGATTGTGGATGCAATGTGGAAGAAGTAAGGAAATAGAAGAACCAATAAGCGGTGCAATGGGCAGGAAGGGTGCCAGAGGGCCGAGGGGGACAATTGGTGAAGGGGCCAGAGTCAGCAGGCTCTTCCTCTATGCTCTCTGCGTGCGCTTGTGACTAACAGCGAAATCTTTTTGTCTCAGTTGATCTTGATATCCGAGTCTCAATTGCTAGAATATCCTAACGGTTCTGACACTGACGTTTCTAAAAGGGGGTGCTATGAAAATTCCGGTTGTGTTTGCTGATGAAAGACGCGGCTTGGTAAAGGCAGAGGAGCTTCAGGAACTGATAGAGCAGGCGGCAATTGTCTCTTTTCTGCGCAGTGACGGCGAGAGCGTTCAGGTTGGCGTCGACGTCGTGCGGGGCATGGGCGGCAGAAAGTATCGAGGGCCCGAGCGCAGAGGGAACGTGCTCTTCTGCTGAATCTGGTCTGACCAGTTTTCAAAAAAGGCCGAATTCTTCTGGAGTCGGCCTTTTTGCTTTGACTTTCGGTATGACAGGTCGCACAATGGCACGCCGCAGTTGGGGGATCGGCCCGCTCCGTTTTTCTGTCATCTTTTACAGGGGCAGAGCCTGTTATTTTATCTGGGGAACATCCTCCGCCCCTATGCCATTGAGGGCACGCTTGTTTTTCACTTTTGCAAAACGCCGCACCTGCTTTTGCATTTCTGCAAATGTCCCATCGCAATCCATTAGCAGCTATCAACGTGCTGATATTACGCTGCATCATCCTCCGACCTCTGAATTCCACCCCCAAACATTTTTGCTGTTTTGCGAAAAAGCCATTTTTCGGCGCCGGGGTTCGTCGCGACGTGCCTGTGTGTAACATGTTGATTTTATTTGATTTTTTTGAATATACAAAATTTTAAAACATTGGTATGCAAGTTGCTAATAGGTATGGCAAGAGTCGTCAATCAAACAATGGAGGTATAAAGGCATGTCAAAAACATCATCTAACAAGGGGTGGCAGGTAGTAATGGCCGGAACCGGAATCAACCTGGCGCTCGGGGTGCTGTATGCCTGGAGTATCTTCAAGGGTGCCATCAAGGCTTCCATCGAGAAGGGCGGCCCCGATGCATTCCAATGGAGCCTCAGCTCGATAAACGACCCGTATGCGCTCTGCTGCCTCGCCTTCGCGTTTTCGATGATCGTCGCCGGCAAGTGCCAGGACAAGATCGGCCCGGCACGGACCGCGCTCATCGGGGGGCTCCTGGTCGGTGCCGGCTTCTCTCTCATGGGCTATTCCAACAGCTACGCCGCCTGGGTCACGGGTTTCGGCGTCCTGGCAGGCTCGGGCTTCGGCTTTGGCTACTCCGCGGCGACCCCTCCCGCCCTTAAATGGTTCTCCGCCAAGAAGACCGGCCTGGTCGCCGGTACCGTCGTCGCCGGTTTCGGCCTGGCGCCGGTCTACATCGCTCCGCTCTCCAGCTACCTGCTCGGCATCTTCGGCATCCAGAAGTCGATGTTCATCCTGGCGGCAGGTTTTGCGGTTGTCGTCTGCGGCCTCTCCTTCGCCCTGGTGAACCCGCCGAAGGGGTTCGTCCCTGCTGAACCTGCCGAAAAGGATGACGCTGTCAAAGCTCCCGCCAAGAAGGCGGTGCACGACGCCAGCGTTAGCGAGATGCTGCGCTCGCCCAAGTTCTACATGCTTTGGGCCACCTTCTTCATCGGCTCCGGCGCAGGGCTCATGGTCATCGGCAGCGTAGCGGGTCTCGCCAAGCACAGCATGGGCTCGATGGCCTTCGTGGCGGTCGCGATCATGGCTATCGGCAACGCCTCCGGCCGCGTCGTTGCCGGGGTGCTCTCCGACAAGATCGGTCGCCGTGCCACGCTCACCATCATGCTCTCCTTCCAGGCGATCCTGATGTTTGCCGCCGTTCCCGTGGTCGGCTCCGGCAGTGCCGTGCTGCTGGTACTGCTTGCCTCCTTCATCGGTTTCAACTACGGCTCCAACCTCACCCTTTTCCCTTCCTTTGCCAAGGATTACTGGGGCTTCAAGAACTACGGCCTGAACTACGGCGTCCTGTTCAGCGCCTGGGGCGTGGGCGGTCTGGTCATGGGTCGTGTTTCCGAGATGATGAACGCCCAGCCGGGCGGGCTGAACAAGTCCTTTATCCTTGCCGGCACCTGCCTTGCCTGCGGCACCATCCTCACCTTCTTCCTGCGTGAGAAGAAAGCGGTTACCGTCGAGGCCACCGAGATGGTCGGGGAGAAGGTCACCGTCAAGGTTGCTACCTCTGCTTAAGCCAGCTTTCAACTGAATTCGGAAAAAAGAGAGGGTCATGCATTTTCTGCATGGCCCTTTTTTTAACGATGATGTTATCATGTCGGACCTGAAAGCTACCGCCTATGTCGAAAAGGAATCTGCTATGGATACTACCTATGTCACCATCATGCTGGTCGTGTTTCTTGTGCTGACCGGCCTCGCCATCGATATAGGGTACATGTATGTGAGCGAAGACGATCTGCAAGCTTCCGCCGAGACGGCCGCCCTGGCCGGCGCGCAGGCGATCAAGCAGCGCATCCTGTTCCAGGCGCAAACCGATCCGAAGAAGATCGGCGAGGTCCTGGCCGATACGGTGCAGCCAGGCGCCAGAAGCGCCGCAGTCGATACCGTCTCCGGAAACCACAGCGCGGCCGCCCTGGTAGGCCTCTCGAACGACAACGGCAACGCCCTGACCGCCGACAACGATGTTACCGTCGGATTCTGGAATGTAAGCAGCCGCAGTTACACCCCGGGCGCTACCCCGGTCAACGCCATGCAGGTAAGGACCAGGCGCACCGCCGAGAGCAGTTCGGTCGGCATGGGGTCGCTTGGCAGCTTCATGGCTAGGATAACCGGCACCGTTTCCTTCGGGCACACCCCGGTCGCCACGGCCGTGGCGCTTCCCGGTACGCGGTCGAACATCGCCATCTGCGCCGATGCCTGCGAACCGTCATGCAGCTATCCCGAGGTGTGCAGCATCAAGGAGAGAAAGATGAGTCACGCGCCGTGGGAACCCCGGAGCGGGGCCTCGACGGCGGACCGTTACCTGTATACCTCGCTGCTGCACCCGGTAACCATCACCAACACCATGTCCGACCTGGTGTGCCAGGAAATGCCGGTGCAGGAAGTGTGCGGCCTGCCGATCTTTACCGCTGGCGGCAAGAGCGATGCCATCCTGCGCGACATCAAGGCGATGATGTATGACCCGAAGGTGGACCGGTCAAACAAGGAATACGACAAAAATGGTAAACTCCTCGGTTGGTGGGTCGTCGTTCCGGCCACCGATTGCGCTGCTTACAAGGCGGGAGAGGTGTTCGAGCAGCACACGGTGACCAACTATTCACTAGTGCGCGTCAGCAGGATATGTTCCAGCGGAGCGGCCGGATGCGGTAAGCCAGGCGCTGCCACTGATCTCCCCGCTGCCGCGTGCGGAGCCGGCGAGGAGGGGTTGTACATAGACCGCATCTCATGTGTTGGCTGCGACAGCCAGTCGAAGAAGTTGTTCCTCGGGCTGCGTCCGGTACTGGTCGAGTAGCAGGTAGCCGGAGTTACCTTTGAGGCTGATAGGAGAGAGGCGATGCGACGCTGCCAGGAAGTGCCGCCCGAGGAGCTGCAAAAGGCGATTGAAGAGTTCAACAGTGGCGACTGGTTCGAGTGCCACGAGACGCTGGAAGAACTCTGGGTGGGAGAGAAAGGTGAGTTGCGGGACTTCTACCAGGGATTGCTGCAGATCGCGGTGGCGCTGCATCACTGGCGTAACGGCAACTTCAAAGGCGCCGTCAGCCTGCTAAAGGGTGGCGGTGGTTTTCTGAGCCGGGTTTCCCCGGTGTGCCAGAGCGTGGACGTGGCGCGCCTTGTCGCGGACGCCGGAAAACTCCATGAGGCGCTCACCGTACTGGGAGAGGAGCGGATGTCGGAGGTGGGGCTCTACCTGATACCCAAGCTGCATCCGGTAAAGCCGCCTTGCGCGGCAGGCGAAAAACTCTGACAGCACCAGGGACAAACGCGAAACAGCCGCCCTGCCACCTTTGCAACGGTGGTAGGGCGGCCGTCTTTTGTGCCGAGAGCCCATCGACCCGGATCCGGGTCGGCCTCCCCTATTTGAGGATGGTGACCTTGCCGTCGTCCAGGTCATACTTCGCCGAGACGATCTTGATCTTACCTTCCTTGAGCTGTTCTGCGAGGACCTTCGATTTCTTGGTGAGAGCAGCGGCAACTGCCTTGGCATTAACCTCGACCGCACACTCGACCAGCTCCTCCTGTGGTTTCCCCTTGGAGATAACTTTGGCCTTCTTGGCCGCGGGTTCGATTGCGCTGAGGATCGCGCCGATGTTCCCCTCATGTTTCCCTTTGCTGCCAACCGCTGCGGTGACCGCGCCGCAGCGCTCATGTCCCAGCACCATGATGAGCGGTGAGCCGAGGTGTTCCGTTGCGTACTCGATGCTGCCGAGAACGATCGGGTCGGCAACGTTGCCGGCCACGCGCACGACAAAGATCTCGCCCAGCGCCTGGTCGAAGATCAGTTCGGGCGGCACGCGGGAATCGGAGCAGGAGAGGATGATGGCGTAGGGATGCTGGCTTTTTGCCAGCTTGCCGCGCGCCGTGGCATCGCAAAGCGAGCTGCCTGCCATCTTGCTCTCCACAAAACGGCTGTTGCCATCCATCAGTTTCTGCAGCGCCTGCTCGGCGCTGACGCCTGCGCCGCCGCTCGAGGCGAAGGCAATGCCTACGGTTGCTGCGAGGGCTGTTGCCAGCATTGCGATCCTGCCCGCTACCTTGCTGCTTTTCATAAACTGTTCCTCCTTTGGTTTAGTCGGGGCGTCCCCCGAAATCTCTCTTGCGCCTGCTCGTGGATTTGACGACATCCTCGCCGGGGTGTCGCGGCCAAAAACGGCGCCCCATTTTACATGAAAATGCAAATTATTCCAGATTAATATGCAGGCGCGTTGGTCTCGATCTGCGTCCCATGCTTTGTGCCGTAGCCAAAAACTCCGTCCCATAGGACCTGCCGTGTTGACAACCCGTACCAGTTCGGGCACATTAGGCGGGCGGAAAATCTTCCGGACCGGCAAATGGAGTAACAAAGCATGTTCTGGCTAAAATTCGTTGGTATCGCAGTCATTCTCACGGTCGGCATATTTGGCATAGCGTTTCTTGAAGAACTCCTGGTCAGCGGCCCGCGCAGGCGCCAGCTCAAGGAAAAGGCGCGTGAGAAACTGGCCGGCAGCGCGAGCCAGGATCAATAGCGACATCCCGACCCGGTCGCGCCGGAATCTGCTGGCGCGCCAAGTTTGACCGGCTCCCTGCCCCCATCCTACACCGTTAAACCTATTCCCGATTCCGTCCTAAGATCTGTTGTGCCGCAGGTGTTGCAGGAACTGCAGGCCAGTGGCCTCTTGCCCGAACGCGCCTCATACCCCTTGTGCCCTGCCGCCCTTTCTTCAGTTGACTCAAAGCTGAATTCCTTTATTATTTCTCGGTTATAAATTACTAATCTGATTTGTCGCTCCGGCTGCGATTTCGTCTTCCTCTCTGGGAGGCCGTATGAAGATTGCCCAAATAGCACCCCTGTATGAAAGCGTCCCCCCCAGTTATTACGGCGGAACGGAACGGGTCGTCTCCTATCTGACCGAGGAGCTGGTGAGGCAAAAGCACGAGGTCACCCTCTTTGCCAGCGGTGACTCCGTGACCTCTGCCCGGCTGGTCTCCTGCTGCCAGGATTCACTGAGGCTGGCCAAGACCTGCGTTGATCCCATGCCGCATTTTCTGCTCATGCTGGAGCTGGTCTGCCGCATGGCGCCTGAGTTCGATCTGCTTCATTTTCATATCGACTACCTGCACTTCCCTTTAAGCAGGCGCCATCAGTACAGGCAGCTCACGACGCTGCACGGCCGTCTCGACATCCCGGACCTGGTGCCGCTGTACCGTGAATTCCCCGAGATGCCGGTCATCTCCATCTCCGACTCGCAGCGCGCCCCGCTGCCCTGGTTGAACTGGCAGGGGACGGTGCACCATGGCCTTCCCGCCGACCTGTTGCCGTTCAACCCGGAAGGGGGTGACTATCTCGCCTTCGTCGGCAGAATCTCCCCCGAGAAGGGGGTGGAAACGGCCATCGCGATCGCTCGCAGCAGCGGCATCAAGCTGAAAATTGCCGCGAAGGTCGACAGGGCTGACCGCGACTTCTATGAAGCCGAGATCAAACCCCTAATCGCTGACGGGCCGTTGGTGGAATATGTCGGCGAGATCTGCGAAGAGGAGAAGAAGCAGTTCCTGGGCAATGCCCTGGCGCTCATTTTCCCGATCAACTGGGAAGAGCCCTTCGGGCTGGTGCAGATAGAATCCATGGCGTGCGGCACCCCGGTTATCGCCTATCCGCGCGGCTCGGTGCCGGAAGTCGTGCGGGATGGCGTTTCCGGTTTCCTGGTGCACGACACGGAGGAGGCGGTCCGGGCGGTGAACCGGGTAGGCTCGTTGAGCAGGATGCGCTGCAGGAGCTATTTCGAGGAAAGGTTTCTGGCGGCCAGGATGGCCAAAGACTATGTGGCGATATACCGGAAGCTCATTGCCGAGAACCGCTAAAGCAAAAAGCATCTCCTCCACCCAGCGGGGGGAGGTCGGGCTTGCGCGCCGACGGGCGCTTCAGGCCTTCTCCGCCAAAGCAGCCCTGGCTGCGGCGGCCGGGCCCGCAGGCGGGAGGGGGGAAGGACTTTAGGAGATGATTGATAGGTTATTTCTGCAACTTACTCGGAGTAATCGGAGGATCCATGGAGGTCATCCAGATAGAGGATAAGTTTTACATCCTGGCCAATTCGGACCGGGCGGCGGAGTGCTCGCGGGTGTTGAAGGAAGGCGAGACCTTTGCGATTTTCGACTGCCACGGTGATGTCCTGCCGATCGGCTTGGGGGAGCAGGGGATCTTTCACGAGGGGACCCGTTTCCTGTCGAGGTGGGAGCTGCACTTTGCCGGCTTGCGTCCGCTTCTGCTCGGCTCGACGATAAACAAGCAGAACGAACAGCTGGCAATCGACCTGATGAACCCGGACTTCACGGTGGGTGGTGTCTCGATCCATCGTGATTCAATCCATATCTTCCGGACCAAATTCATCTGGCAGGGTAACTGTTATGAACAGTTGCGGCTGGAGAATTTCAGCATGAGCACCCTGGAGATACCCTTCACCATCAGCTATGCCGCTGACTTCGCCGATATTTTCGAGGTGCGCGGGACCAAGCGGGATCAAAGGGGCACCCTGCGGCCGGCAGAGGTGACCCCGGCCTCGGTCATCCTCTCCTATCAAGGACTGGACCAGGCGATCAGGACCACGCAGATCAGCTTCGCCCCGCAACCGGAGCGGATCGGCGAAACCGAGGCCGCCTACCTGGTGCGACTCGAACCAAAGCAGTCGGTCACCATCGGCGTAACGGTGACCTGTGGCTGCAGGGAGTGCGAAAGCTTCGAAGGCGATTATCCGCAGGCGCAAAAAGAGGCGCACTCATCGCTTACGCAACTGAAGAGCTGTTACTGCGACATCGTCACCGATAACGATTACTTCAACACCCTGCTGGACCGCTCGCAGTCCGACCTCATCATGATGATGACCCGCACCTGCCACGGTCTCTATCCCTATGCCGGGGTCCCCTGGTTCAGCACCGCTTTCGGCAGGGACGGCATCATCACCGCACTGGAGACCTTGTGGGTCAATCCGGAAATTGCCCGCGGCGTCCTCTGCTACCTGGCCCGGACCCAGGCAGACGGGATCGACCCGGAAAAGGATGCCGAACCCGGGAAGATCATCCACGAGACGCGCATGGGGGAGATGGCCGCGCTGGGAGAGATACCGTTTGGCTGCTATTACGGCAGCGTCGACTCGACGCCGCTGTTCGTCGTCCTGGCCGGCGCCTACTACCGGCGTACCGGCGACCGGGAGCTGATCGCCGAGATCTGGGACAACATCCTGCGGGCGCTGGAGTGGATCGATCGCTACGGCGATGCCGACGGCGACGGCTTCGTCGAATACGCCCGGCATTCGCACCAGGGCCTGGTGCAGCAGGGGTGGAAGGACTCCAACGACTCCGTTTTTCATGCCGACGGGACCCTGGCGGAGGCGCCGATTGCCCTTTGCGAGGTGCAGGGGTACGTCTATGACGCGAAGATGCGCGCCGCGGAAATGGCGGCCGTGATGGGTGACGCGGACCGGGCGGCTCAGTTGCTGGAACAGGCCCGGACACTGCAGCAAAAATTCATGCAGGCCTTCTGGTGCGAGGAACTCTCCTTTTATGCCCTCGCCCTGGACGGCAAAAAACGCCCCTGCCTGGTCCGCTCCTCCAATGCCGGGCACTGCCTGTTCTCCGGTATCGCCTCGTCCGAACAGGCGCGCCCCGTTGCCGACCAGCTGCTTGCCGGCGATTTCTATACCGGATGGGGCATACGCACCCTGGCCAATTCCGAGACGCGCTACAACCCCATGTCCTACCACAACGGTTCCATCTGGCCGCACGACAATGCCCTGGTCGCCTACGGTCTTGCCAGGTACGGTTATACCGGCCATGCCATCCACGTCCTGGAAGGGATCTTCCAGGCCTCGCTCGCCATGGACCTGCAGCGGCTGCCGGAGCTTTTTTGCGGTTTCAAGCGCCGCGGCGACTCCAGCCCCATCCTGTATCCCGTCGCCTGTGCACCGCAGGCATGGGCCGCCGCCTCCGTCTATCTCCTGTTGCAGGGCTGCATGGGGCTCTCCATAGACGCGGAAAAGGGGCAGGTCCGCTTCGCCTACCCGGCGCTGCCGCCGTTTCTGGACCAGGTCTGCCTGAACGGCCTGCAGGTCGGGGCGGGGCGTTCTGTCGATATCGTCCTGAAGCGGTACGACAAGGATGTCGCGGTGAGCGTGGTGCGCAAGGAAGGGACGGTCGAGGTGGTGATCGTCAAGTAGGCGTGCCGCGGGCCACCGGGCTTTTATAAC